>ENA-OOSI01000111-OOSI01000111.1-human-gut-metagenome-genome-assembly--contig:-NODE-111-length-26007-cov-2.483662_pt1 | contig 26007 bp, 21 predicted proteins | sample MGYA00241171_ERZ501200 | MGnify/ENA primary metagenome ERZ501200 (study PRJEB25962, sample SAMEA2042554) | human gut metagenome | biome: human gut; feature: human-associated habitat; material: faeces...
GTCACAGCTGAAAATGAGGCGAACAGGCAGCTCATCGCAAATACAGCGTAAAAGTAATTGGTGTATTCATCCTGATTTCCCGATGAAAGAGAAATCTCTTTATACTCTGATGTGGTGTCGGATAGTCCGGCAATTGCAGTCTCAAGTGCAGCCAGATCAGTCTTTGCTATGTTTGTAAATACGTCCTTTTGCTGTTTGTACTGTGTCAGGATGGATTCAAGGATTGTGGCATTGTATGAGTTTTCCTCCACGACTAAAGAAGCATCCTCTGTGTAAATAATGCCTGTCACTTTTTTGTTATTTAGTGCTTTTTTGGCTGCTGAGCTATCCATTAGCTTCATGTTTATGAGGTCTGAAAATGAATTTGTGCTATCGGACTTGTCGTCTGATTTACTGACGGAATCAGTATGGTTTACATCGAGAGACTCAAGCACGCTCATCAGAGTGTCATCGTTTTTAGATTAACCCACTGCCACATTTATTGTCTTGAACATTTCATCCTTTTCAAACAGATTTCCGAATGCCATATACATAAAGGTGGCGAGCAACAGTGGAAATGCAAGTGTCCAAAACAGCGTGACTTTCAGGCGGAACATGCTTAGCATGGTGTATTTTGCGTTGTGAAAAAATAATTTTAGTCCATTCATCAATCCCTAAGCTCCTTTCCGGTAATCTCTAAGAATACATCGTTAAGAGTTGGAAGTTGCGTGTACACCTGACCGAAGGACAGATTATTCTGTTCATCGATGAAATTCATAATATTGTAGGAGCAGGATCAAATGATGGTTCACTAGACCTCGCTAATATTTTAAAACCCTTTTTATCAAGAGCGGATATCAAATGTATTGGAGCTACTACTTTAGATGAATATTATCGTTTTATTGATAAAGATAAAGCTTTAAAAAGAAGATTTCAAAATATATATATTGATGAACCTACAAAAGAAGAAACTTTGGAAATTCTAAAAAAGATAAAAGGAAGTTATGAAGAATATCATAATGTAACATTTTCTGCTAGTGATATAGTTAAAATAGTTGAAGATTGTGAAAAATATTTACCCGCTAAAAGTTTTCCTGATAAAGCAATAGATGTTATGGATGAAGTTGGAGCGCGACTGCATACGACATCAGAAAAAACAATTTCAAAGTTAATTCAAGAAGTAATATTTACATATAGTGGAATTAAAGTCTTAACTTGTCAAGAAATTAAAGAAATGAAACTCAACTATACAGAAATTAAGCCCTTCATTGTAAAATTCTTCATGGCTAAAGCCCTTACGTTAAATAACATAATGGTGATAAAAGTTGATAGTGATTTTAATACAGAGCCATTACTTCAAGATTTCTATACTATTTTTAATTTAAAAAAAGAGGCATATTTGGAAATTGATGGAAGCATGTTGACGACTGATGCAAGCATAAATTCACTAATAGGTTCCATCAAGGGTTATATCGGATATGATGCAGGGGGAACATTAAGTGAACATCTTATTAAATATCCATTTAGTGTAGTTTATTTTAAAAATTTAGATAAAGCGAATAGTAGTGTTATAAACTTTATACAAAAAATAATGAAGGAATCAGAATTTACAGATAATAAAGGGCGTACAATTTATTTAAGAAATGTTATATTTGTTTATTCAACTTCAGCACGAGAAAAAAGTAATAAAATTGGTTTTATTACTGATAAGAAAAACGCATTAGATGAGTATAGTTATGACATAAAACTCGAAAGTATCAAAAGTGTTGAGGCAGAAAATGAACAAGAAATTTTAAATGAAGTTTTACAAAATGCCGGATATACTATAAAAACCGCCATAACGAATTGGGATTATAAAAAATTTGAAAACTTAGTTTATAAATTAATACTTGAAGAAAAAGGAACATACTTAGTCTTAGAAGAAAATGAAGAATATATATATAAAATTATAAAATAATATAAATTAAAATAGTGGTGTTATAATAGTAACACCATTATTTTTTATTAATAAACAAAACTAAAATTTAAAATTTTCTTTTTTCTTTCTCAAAATATAAAAGTATGGTATAATAAGTTGTTAGGTTGGTGAATTTTATGAGTGAAGCAAGTAAATCCAATTATCGTTTGCAGTCTGACAATAAGCACTTAAAAAATATCTTAGAAGAAAACTATTTAATAGAGCTTGGGACAGTAGATATAAAAGTTCTTGATGCGTTGCTAAATGGCGAAATCTTGGACCTTAATAGTTGCATATATTATGATATCGCTGTAGAAGGTACTGGAAAAATTAGCGATGAGAAAGAGTATGAATTAGACTACCAATTGACATATCTTCTTCAATTACGTCAAAAAAGTTCTTCCCATAAGATTTTTTTAACAAGTGGGATTATTAAATATTTCAATGAAAGCAACATTGAACTTTATGGACCTGTAGCGCTTATCCCAATTGATATTGACTATCGTCATGGAAAAATTGTAAAATCAGGTGAAGTTATCCCTAATATGGTACTTCTTAATGAGTTGGAAGTTTTGAAAGGAATGACTCTTTTTAAACCAGATCGTTTTACATCAATATTTCAAATGGACGCTTATGGTAAAAGAATTGCGTTAGAAACAAACTCTGTCTATGAAATAGGTAATTTCCTAACATACGCTAAAGTACAATATCCTGATTTCGAATTTAAGGAAGATTTTTTCTCAGTAGAAAGAAGTGTATATGAAACAACTGAAGCAGACATCTTAAAAGAATATTTTACAAATGTAAGAGGGATCTTACCAACTAATATATATCAAAAGTACGTTTTAATCAAAGCTCATAATGGTGAAAATTTCGCTGTTAATGGTAGACTTGGAAGTGGTAAGACGTATACAATTCTAAATATTGTGGCTGATCAAGTAGCGATGAATAAACGCGTATTATACGTTAATCAAGATATCGATAATATAAGTGAATTTGAACGCAATCTTACGATGTTACAAATGAAACCTTTCACTCATAATTTCTACAAAGTATCACTATTATTACCGGAACCAAATATTATTTTACCAAAAATAACCGATGATGATTACAATCTTGATGTAATTAAACCGTTAGAGGATTATCAAAATAACCTATTTGAAAAAATACATGGGTTTACTTATAAATCAATTGTTGAAAGTCTAGCAGTGATAAAATACAATATTCCGGATATTGAAACTATTCCAATTGAAATAACGCTTGAAAAATTTGAAGTAGATAGTATTGTTGAAAAGCTAAAAGAAATGGAAAAAATATTTACTAAAGTTGAACCATTGATTTTTGGAGTATGGACAAAAATAGAGAATTATTATCATGAATCTTCCGCTCCAGAACTTGCTCAAGCAGTTATTCAGTATGACAGCGCTCAAAAAGAGTTTAATAAATATTTATTTGCTTTTTGTAAAAAGTATTATATTAAGCAACCATACTCTTTTCACGATGCTCATCGGCTAATAAGCGATGTTAGATGTTTCTGCATTAGTGCTCCACCGGAGTGTTGGACCGATTCTTTCCGTTTAGAAGATGCACTACAAGCAGTTATTAACCTTCGTGTTGCCCAAGAATCGCAATTCGAATTAATAAATTTATATAAAAAACTAGTTACTGACAAATATGTTGAAGGTGACGCCGAGGAATTACTTGATAAAATTTATTATCGTCATTTAACTAGTCGTAATTCACAACAAATAAATGCCATTTTAGCAGATAAAACAGAACTTAGTGAACTTCTTCAAATTATGAAGAAAGAGAAAAATATATATTATAATTTAACAAAGAAACTTGAATCAAGTTTTAAAATAAGTAAAGTAGATAGTAACGTTGCACCACTATTTAAAGAATTAGGAAGTCTTTTACATAATAATAAAATATCTAAAAACTGGATAAATAAATACATCCATGAGCACGAAATGATGCTCGAAGAGAATGCGATAATTAAAGAAAAAATATCTTCAATCAAAGCTTTGAAAGAAAGAATTGACAAATACACGATTAAGACTTTAACAATAACTTATGAAGGACTTAAGAGTCTAACGAATAACAGAACGTTTGAACGATTAGTAGAACATATGTTTAATCGTAAAAGCTTGCGTGCTGATAACTTAACTCCAACAGATATGTACCGCGTAGTATTAGAATATATGGATGAATCGAGTCTTTTACTTAAAAGATGTACCGCAATCGGTCTAGAAGTAAACGGAGATTTTCATGAATTTTGTTCTCAATATGAAAATTTCTTGGATTTTATTTATGCTTTATCTGAAGATAATGAAAGATTTATTTTTAATTATTTCAATAATAGTAATTTGGATGATATTTTAAAAAATAACAAATTAGAAGACTTACTATTAAAGTTTACATCTTGTTGTGACACATTTGAAGATGCTTTCTCTAAACTTGCTAAATACGGGATAATCCCTGAAGGTGATGACACAGTAACAAAAATAACTAATTTGGATGATTGGATTAATTATGTTGAACGTCTTTTGCAGGTAAAGAGTACAATCAAAGAAATCTTCAAAAACAATGAAGAAATAACTTTAAAAGATATGATTAAACTTGTTAATATTGACCGTAATTTCATTAATTTAAAACAAATAATGGAAGAAAGAGAAGACTATTATCGAGACCTATTATCTGATGCATATCGTGGTTTTGAAACTGATTGTAATCAGATCAATGTTTTGATAGATCATTTTAATGCTTTTAAAGATAAAGTTAACGATCAAAAATCCCTAGGGAAACTATTGAAAAAAGAAAAAATGGCAGAAATGTTAAAAGATTTTCCTAAACTTGAAGAGTTATCAGAAAAATTAACAAGCACCCACCGCAATTTTAGTAGATTTTTTAATGAAGGTCAACCATACTTTTTAGATTGTGATTTAACAAAAGTAGACACTTACACCAAATTATTTATTGATAGAATAGATCAAATTGCTCCAACAATAAGGGTATTAGAATACGCCAATCGTTTTAAAACTTTAGGATTAGAAAGCATGTATCATGGCATCATGGATTCTTCACTTGAACTTCATGCGAGTGATAGATTCTTATATAGTATCTTATTACAATATCGTGATGAATTCTTAAAACTACATCCTGAATACAATCCTGACATTGATATTATTGAATGTACTGAAAAATATAATGTATATGAACGAAACTATTGTACTAGTAATTTAATCGATTTATATACAAAAAGTGTGGATAATGAACGTAAACCTAAAACGCGTCTTAGTACGATCGTATTTAATAACTATAACCAATATATTACGCAAGCTGATAAGTATCGTCAAATTTATCTTGCAACAGGAGATATTTTTAATAGCGACATTGATTTAGGTTTATTTGATTTGGTCATCGTTGATGATTGCCATTTAACAGGTGCCAACAAATACTATCGAATGCTTGAATGTAAGCAAGTGCTAGCTTTTGGTGATGATTCGTTTAAGAGTACAATAGCTAATAGCTTACTTAAAAAAATAGATAGCAGTAGTATCGTTCAATTTAAACGTCGTTATGTAAAAATGAGTTCACGTCTCAATAATAAATGGAGTATAAACGATCAATATATATATGATTATAATGATAAAATTGATTCAATATGCTTAGAAAATGATTTAAGCATGGTTGAATATATCGTAAACTATTTTTACCAAAATCCTAATCGCATAATTAATATTATTATTTCATCGCTTGAAACAAAAAGAAATCTTTACACTTTACTCGTTGAAAAAATGTCAGAACATTATAGCGGTGAACAAATAGTAACACTATTAAATTACCATATTCGCCTAATTAATTGTAATTCCGAAGGTACAAGATATGCTAGTGATGTATTCTTTTATTACGATGATATTAATGAAGCTGATATTGTTAATCGTGATACTATCTTTAAAAATTATATGGCGGTAACTGATCAAGTGACATTTATATATCATCCAGGACACAATGCTGAAGAGACAGATCGCAAAAAAACTGATATTGAATACATTATTGGAAAACGCATTGTTCATCAAAAAGAAACTGTCGGAATTGTTAAAATACTCTATAATGAATTAAAAAAACGAGGATTAAAAGTTGAAACTGGTTTTGGTCGTTTTGATGTAATTGTAAGAGGTAAAGGCAATTATAATAATTTAAGTATTATTGTTGAAGGAAGCGATGCTTCTATGCCATTTTCTCTATTAGATGATTATGAATACTATTATAAAGAATATAAAAGAGTAGGATGGAATGTTTTAACTTATACAGTTGAAAAACTAGCTCAAAACTTAACAGGATGTATTGATGAAATAGTTGAAAAATTTTATGCATCAAAAACTTCTCCTGTTAAACAACTTAATTTTGATGAGGTTTTAATTGATCCTGAGGAAGTTGTTCCGCAAAAAAGAAGAAAAAATAGTACGAAAGTAGGCAAAAAATAATGCTTACAAAACGTCAATTATTATTAGAAATAGCCCATGAAATTAAAAATACTAATTACTGTTCTTCCAGATTAAAAACTAAAATTAAAAATGCTGTTGCCTCAGGTGTAAACCTCAACGCAAAAATTTACAAAGGAAGAACACTAATGCATTATGCGGTTAAGGCTAATGCGAAAGGTATAGTTAAAGTATTAAATGATGCTGGAGTAAATCCTTCAATCTGTGATGACGATTTTTACACGCCGCTTCATTTTGCCGTTGTCAATAATAAATACCAAGCATTATTAGATTTAATCAAAATAGGTGTAGATCTTAATGCGACAGCGGAATTTGAACAAACGCCACTTCATATGGCTGTAGCGAATGGAAATTTAAAAATGGTTAAAATCCTCGTTGAAAAAGGTGCCGATAAAAATGTTGTCGATGAAAAAAACTTAACTCCACTTGATTATGCTAAAGATGAGAATGATATTCTAATCGTAAAATATCTTGAAGATTTAGGTCGCTAAGGGGGACAAAATGAAATTAGAGATTATTAAAGATATAATTAATTATTTTAAAGATAACTATTTCAAAGTTGGAGATAGTTATGTATATAATAGCGGATCTATTATTCGCTTAATTGTCGATGTCCTACTAATTCTAGCAATTGTTGTTTTTGCATACTATTATCTCGCAAAATATACGGGGAAAAAAGTTATGATATTTTCAGTTGTAGGACTTTTAGTAGGTTACATATTAGTAGTTCTTTTTGACTTACATTTAATGTACAAGATTTATCCTTACCTTGTATTAATATATGTAATTGTTTGGCTTATTTATTATGCCCCTTCAATAAGAACGATGTTTGGCGAAATGACCAAACCGCGGAATACCAAAACATTCTTGAGTAATGTAGAAGCTCAAGAAGAATTGATTTCTACATTAATAAAAACAGCTGATTATTTATCAGCTCGTAAAATTGGTGCGATAATTACCATAGAAAAAGAAGATTCACTTAATACATATATTAACAAAGGAACTCGCTTAGATTCAGAAACTTCATTTGAACTACTTACAACTATTTTTATGCCAGGTACTGCCCTTCATGATGGTGCGGTTATTATAAGAGGAAAACATATTATGAGTGCTGGATCTTTCTATCCCCCTACTGATAAAAATGATATTCCTAAAAACTTTGGTTCACGTCACCGTGCGGCTATCGGTATTAGTGAAATCACCGATGCATTTACTTTAGTAGTATCTGAAGAAACCGGTCATATAGCTGTGACAATGGATGGAAATTTAACGCCTGATGTATCTCTTGAAAGCCTACGGGTTCTACTTAAACAAAATATTATTGTTGAGTAGGTGATATAATGATTTTAAACTCATTCGTTGATATTTTTAAAAACGTATTTTTAAGTGAATATGCAATAGTGTTAACTTCGTGCACTATAATAGTTGTAATGTTTGTTTTAAAAATCTATTTTTATAAAAAGTATGATTTAATATCAGTAGTATCTATGCTAGGATTTATTATTCTTTCTTTGTTTTTTAAAAATTACAATTGGTTTAAAATAATTATTACAATCCTTTTCATTTTAGATGCTTTGTATGCAGTAGCGATTTATGTTATATATCATAAAATATCCTTCATTAAATTAAATAAAATTAGTGAGTACATGAAAAATACGCTATATGATTTTTACTTTTCAACAAATAAAAAAGATAAAATTGTTGAAGTATCATCATCATATGCAATGTTAATAAATAAAAGCATGAATGAAATAAAGAAATTAAAAGGTTTCCAAACAATGATGACGGAATTAAATATTGTTGGAATCAATGGCCGTGAAGTCACGGAAGAATTAGCCCTTACTTTCTTATATGATTATGAAAAAACCATTTCTAAATTTAAGACATATCGTTTCACATTAGAAGTGGAAGAACAAGGATATAATGTTATATATCGTGGAATTGTTCAACCACTCTATCTAGGAAAGTACTTTATTGGTCGTAATGTTTACTTATCTAAAGACCGTTCATCAATCATTGAAAACCTTCGTTCAGCATTAAAAGATGCGCTTGATCATATTAAACTTGACAAAGAACAAATGTATACCCTTATGTCATTAACTGATCAAATAGTTATGTATTACGATTATAATACTAAGACTTATGTAATGACAGAAGCATTGAGTGAATTTATGAAACTTTCTACAAAAGAAATTAGTATCGATGAATTCATCAGCATGATTCATCCTGATGATGTTAAGGGATATGAAGAACAAGGCTTAATGATAAATTCCTTGACAGTAACAAGAAGTAGATTGCGTCTAAAATTTAATAATGAGTACTATCTAGTTTATGATGATAGTATTTACATCAATAAAGATAGCGGTTTGGTATCGATTATTAAACTCGTTAATCCTAACCCTACAAAAGATGTAGTTAATTCGACAATTGTTATACCAGATAAAGATCATGATGGTGATGACCTTGTTGAATTTGAAATTAAAAAAATTAATGATATTGTACAAGATGTTAAACGTACCCTTGATACTGTTGTAGGAGAACCAAATCATAACAAAGAGGTGGAATAATGAAATTTAGTGCTATTATTTTGGCTGCAGGTCGTGGAGAAAGAATGAACCTTGGCTATAACAAAGTACTATTTAAGTATTTTACAAAAACAGTTTTAGAGTACACCCTCGATGCCTTTTTAAGATGTTCTACTTTAGAAAAATTAATCCTCGTAATTAATGAAAGTGATAAAACAAAAATAGATGAAATTCTTAAAAATTATGATGACGAAAGAATAAAGGTAACATTAGGGGGCGCATCAAGAAGTGAGAGCGTTCTAAATGGTTTAAATATATTTGATGGCGACTATTGTTTAATACATGATGCGGCAAGAATGCACATAACTACACCTGAAATTAATAAAGTAGCAGAAGCCCTTGAGAGTCATGATGTGGTAACACTTTATCATAAAACAATAGATACAATAAAACTAGTTGAAAAAGAAAGCATTAAAACTTTAAATAGAAATGCCTTAAAAGCAGTGACGACCCCCCAAGGCTTCAATAGAAAAGCAGTAGAAATCCTTTATGACACTCTTTCTAAAAATAGAAATTGTACCTATCAAGATGATCTAGAACCGCTTGAAAACAAAGGATTAGATATATATTTTTTAGAAGAGACATCTAGCAATGAAAAGTTTACAACCAAACAAGATATACCAGAATATCTTGTTGGACAATCACTAGATTTTCACCCGTTAGTTGCAAAGCGTGATTTGATTTTAGGAGGTATTAAAATACCTTACGATAAAGGACTTATGGGGCATAGTGATGGTGATGCCGTGTATCATGCTGTATGTGAAGCAATAATTGGTGCACTTGGGATGGGTGATATAGGAAAAATCTTTCCCGATAATGATGATAAATATCTAGGAATTGATTCAGCGTATTTCATTGCGTATGCAAGAGAATTGTTAAAAAAAGAACGCTATACTATTGTTAATTTAGATATTATAATATATATACAAACTCCTAAACTAAAAGATTATAAACCTTTGATGGAAGAAAAATTAGCTAATCTTTTAGAAGTAAGTAAGAACGCTGTTAACATTAAAGCGACGACTATGGAAAAATGTGGAGCAATTGGTCATAGTGAAGGTATCGCGTCTGAAGCTATCGTGCTTCTTAAAAAAATTAATAATTAAAGGTATTACATAAAAAATGGCAGTAGAACTTAAAAGGGTAATCTACTGCCATTTTATTTTTATAAATCTAATTTATAAAGCTAATTTTGGTTTTCTTTTTTTTACTGTTTTCATACAATAATAGTGGTGATATATACGCGCAAAAAGAATATAAAATTTATGATTATTATTATAATTATCATCCTAATACCGATTATTCTTTTTAGTTTAATGGATAGTTATTTTGGTGATAGAACGAATGAATATGTTACTTTAAAATCTCAGAATGTTGCGACTAAAACAATTACTAAAGTATTAGATGAGTATTTGCTTAAAGACTATGAAAAGAACGATATCATTGAAATAACTTATCAGAATGAAGGAAATAATCATTTAGCATCAATAATTCAAATAAACGCAGTAGAGGTAAATAGACAAATGAAAACAATCGGTTTAGCCCTTGAAGATATTTTTCTTGATGAAACAAAAAACATAATAGAACCTCTTGCACTCCCTTTAGGATCTTTTTTTAGTAGATCTTTTCTTGCAAAATCTGGACCTAAAGTAAAAATCTCACTTGAGTATGTGGGGACTTATAAAATAGAACCAAAAACTAGTACAACTCCTTACGGAATTAATAATTGCTTGTTTGAAGTTTACCTTTTAATAACATTTGACATTAAGGCTTTTGTACCTCTTCAAACAAAACAAATTCCATGTTTTGGAAAGATAATGTTAACATCAACTATTGTTCAAGGTGAGGTTCCACGTTATTACTTTTCATCAAATGGCAAGGAAGCTTTACCATTTGTTGTCGGTGAATAACATATAAAACTAGATATAATACCTTGCAATAAAATAAAGTTTGTGGTATAATATACACAATTGGAGTGTATTAAAATTATGGATACAATTAAACAAATTAAAATGGTTATTAATAAAGTACGTCCTTATCTTCAAAATGATGGTGGTGACGTAGAGTTCGTAAAATTTGAAAATGGTATTGTTTACGTAAAACTTTTAGGTGCATGTGTTGGTTGTGGTTTTATCGATGCCACACTACGCGATGGAATAGAAGCAATTCTTGTAGAAGAAGTCCCAGGAGTTATAGCTGTCGAACAAGTTGATCCAACTTTATAGGTGATATCTATGAAGGTAGGAGATATAATTTATGGAAAAATAACAAATATTTTAGGGTATGGTGCCTTTGTTGAAGTAGATGATTATGATGGTTTAATTCATATTTCGGAGTTTTCTGATCACTATGTCCGTGATATTAATGAATTTGTGAAAGTTGGGCAAGAAGTTAAACTAAAGGTTATAGATGTAGATGATGATAAAAAGAGAGTAAAATTATCATATAAACAAATACATAAAACAAGAGGGGTAAAATGCCATATTCCTACTTACAAGATTGGCTTTGCCTCAATAAAGAAAGAATTGCCAAAATGGATAGAAAAGGAGAAAGGAAGAGAAAATGATTAAACATACATTAAAGGTACGAGAAGTATCAGCAATTATAGCTGCGTTTGTTTCTTTAGTGCTCATCATTTGTTGCGTTTCTTTTATCGCATTTAAATCAGAAAAAGAAGAAACTGATACTTTGGATAAAATTAGAGAGGCATATCCAGGCATAAAAGATAAAGAACATGTATTTGAAGAGATAACCGCAAGTGAACTATTATATATGCTTGAAAATAAACAAACAGGTGTAGTAGTGATGGGCTTTCCTGGATGTCCTTGGTGTAGAGCTTTGATGCCAGTTTTAAATGAAACAGCAAAAGAAAATGGTTTAACAAAAGTTGCTTATCTCGATATTAAAGATATTCGTGATAATGAAGAAAATCCTTCCCATCAAGAATATTTAGTAATTAAAGAAATTCTTAAAGAATGCCTTGACAAAGAAAAAGATAGAATCAATGCTCCTACAGTCATCGCAATAAAAAATGGTGAATTAGTTGCGTATCATTTAAACACTGTTCCTAGTCACGTAATGAATGATAGTAATGTTCTACCAGAAATGACTAATGAACAAATAACGGAGTTAAAGAAAATTCTTTCAGAATTAATTACAAAAACTCATAATGCCTAAAAATAAGTAATTAAATAGTCATTTTTTCAAACGTTAAAAATAAAATGCATATTGGTGATACAATGAAAAAAATTTCCAGAAGTGCTATTTTGTTTTTAACGTTTATTATTTTAATTATCGCCTTTGCTTCAACTACCATATATATGGTGAGGGCAGAAAACAAAACAGAAAAAAACATTGTAGTTTATTTAGATCCTGGTCATGGTGGTTTTGACGGAGGGGCAGTATCTAATATCAATGGTCTTGTTGAAAAAGAATTAGTTTTAGATATTACATATCGCTTGAAACGAATGTTGGAAATGACAGGATATGTAGTATTATTAACGAGAAAAAGTGATGAGGCTCTTGCGGGGAGCAAAAGAGGCGACATTTTAAAAAGAGTTGATTTAATCAATAATTCTGCCGCAACATTATTTATTAGTATTCATGCAAATAGTTTCCCTGATGAAAGTGTCCACGGAGCACAAGTTTTTTATCGTAATGAAACGGAATGTAAAAAACTTTCAGAAGAAGTCCAAAAATCATTTGTAGCAATCGATAAAACAAATCATCGTATGGCAAAAATGCTAAAAGGTAAGTATTTGATTGACCATACTAATAAAATAGGTTGTTTGGTGGAAGTAGGTTTCTTGTCAAACAAAACAGAAGTAACAAATTTTCAAAATGAAAATTATTTAGAAAAAATAGCATATGCAATATATAGCGGTATAATTGCTTATACTCAAACAAAAGGATAAAAAATATGTCATATAAATGTACAGAAGAATACACAGTAAAATACGTTATAAAAACGCCATTAGAAATGATGCAGTTAGGCGAAAAAATTGGTAATGCGACTTTTCCTAACTTAGTAATTTGTATGGATGGTGAACTTGGTGCAGGAAAAACAACCTTGACAAAAGGAATTGGTAAAGCATTAGGAATAAAAAGTGTTATAAATAGTCCAACCTTTACGATAATGAAGGTATATGATAATAGTAAACTTCCCTTATATCACTTAGATGTTTATCGAATTGAAAATAGTCAAAGTGATTTTGAATTAGAAGAATATTTTTATCAAGGAGGAGTATCGGTCATTGAGTGGTATAAAAACATCATTGATCTAATCCCTGAAAACAGCGTTTATATAAATATTAGTATTAATAGTGATACTTCTAGATTAGTAAAAATTACTACTAATAATGAAGCTTTTATAAATAAATTGGAGGATGAAAACTAAATATGTCTGACTTTAAATTAGTTTTAGATACATCAAATGAATATTTATATGTAAGTGTATTAAGTGGTAATACGAATGAAGTATTGTCTCATCATATTCAAGTGGGAAACAACAACCACAGTGAAACACTCGTTAATGTTATAAAAGAAGTCTTAGATAAGTTAGGTATTACGCCAGCAGATTTAACTGAAATATGGGTAGGTAGAGGACCGGGTTCATATACAGGGGTTAGAGTAGCATGTTGCGTTGCGAAAGTTATGGCCTACGCCTTAAAAATAAAACTATTTTATTTTAGTTCACTCGATTTATTATATAGTCGGTTTTTACAAAACGATGGAGTATATAAAGTGCATATGGATGCAAGAAGAGGTTTTACTTACGCTAAAGTAGTAGAGATAAAAGAAGGAAAAGTAAAAATAATTATGGATGAGACATATCTTGAAAATGTAACTCTCGATAATGAATATAAAGAAGCCATCGATGTAAATCAAAAAATAGGGTTTTCGATAGAAGAATCCTATGACATTAAAGCACTAGCTAATGCTGGATTATTAACGGAAGTAGAAGATATTCATCGTTTCGTTCCCAAATATTTAAGAAGTGGCATATAATGATTGAAATTAGAAAAACAATAAAAGATGATATTTCAAGAATTGTCTCACTTGAAAAAATGTATTTAAGTGACACAATAGGAGAAAAAATGCTCGCAGCCGAATTGCACAATAAATATGCGTACTTTTTCACGGCCCTAAGTAATGATATTGTAATAGGTTATATCGGCGGGTGGATAATCGAAGGAGAATGCGAAATGATTAACTTTGTTGTCGATGAATCATTTCAGCGAAAAGGCATCGGAACAAGATTACTAGAAGCATTAGTTAACGAAACGAAAAAAAATAATGGTAAATTAATAACATTAGAAGTTAACGTAAATAATGAAAAAGCAAATAATTTTTATCAAAAGCAAGGATTTTATGAAATAGCAAAACGTATCAAATATTACTCGGATGGTTCTGATGCACGCGTTTTGCGGAAGGACGTACTATGAAAATACTTTCAATTGAATCTAGTTGTGATGAAACTAGCGTAGCGATAGTGGAAGATGGCAAAAAAGTTTACTCTAATGTTATCTTTACACAAATTGATATACACACTAAATATGGTGGTGTTGTTCCCGAAATCGCTAGTCGTCACCATATAGAAAAAATTACTTATGTCATTGATGAAGCTTTAAAAGAAGCTAAAATGACTCCAAATGATGTAGACTATATTGCTGTTACAACACACCCTGGTTTGGTTGGTTCATTAATGGTCGGTATTAATGCCGCAAAAGTATTAAGCTATTGTTTTAATAAACCACTAATTGAGGTTGATCATATATATGGACATATATATGCAAATTATCTTGAACATGATTTTATCTTTCCACTATTAGCATTAGTTGTATCAGGTGGACACACTGAACTTGTATTAATGAAGGATCATTTTGATTTTCAAATTTTGGGAGAAACCCTTGATGATGCTGTAGGAGAAGCATACGACAAAGTAGCAAGAGTAGTAAATGTTGGTTATCCAGGAGGGCCTGTTATCGATAAAATGGCAGCTTTAGGAAAACCAGTCTATGCCATTCCTCATATTAAACTTGGGAAAGATAGCTATGATTTTAGTTTTTCTGGTTTAAAATCAGCAGTAATTAATTTACATCATAAATATGAACAAAATGGTGAAGAATTAAATAAAAATGATTTAGCCGCTAGTTTTCAAGAAGCCGTCGTAGATGTTCTTTGTTCAAAAACACTTAGAGCAGCAAAAGAATATAATGTAAAACAAATTGTTATTGCAGGGGGAGTAGCTGCCAATAGGGGCTTAAGAAATAAAATGAGCGAAATGGTTAAAACATTAGATGGTGTTCTATTAACGTATCCAAGTATGAAATATTGTACAGACAATGCCGCTATGATTGGGGCAGCTGCTTACTTTCAAATAAAGGTTAATAAAAATAATTAATTTCATTTGACATATCTTAACAAAATAAGTATAATGTTTATGATAAAATGACTCCATAAAGGGGAGTAGCAAGCACTATAGTTTAGTGTGATTGTATTCGTCAAGTCGGAAAATTCCCGGATACATTCTTCAAATGAATTGCAAGACCTTTATCCATTGATTAAAAAGATTAATGGTTAATAAAGGTCTTTTTTGTTTACTTAAGGAGGCATATATGAGATTAGACAAAAATTATCAAGAAGTATTACAAGAATTGGAAACAAATGAAGATAGTGGTTTAACCACCGCTAATGCTAAGGAACGTTATGAAAAGTATGGTGCTAACGCTTTAAAAGAAAAGAAACATACACCTTTTTTTGTAAAATTCTTATTGCAGTTTAAAGATTTTTTAGTAATAATTCTATTAATTGCCGCAGTAGTTTCGGTTTTAGTAGATAGAAGTGAATGGATTGAAAGTGTTATAATTTTAATAGTTGTTCTATTGAACTCTTTATTAGGCGCTATTCAAGAAAGTAAAGCGGAAAAATCATTAGATGCTTTAAAAAAATTAAGCACGCCTAATGCAAAGGTAATAAGAGATAATACCGTAATGGTGATACCATCTAGTGAACTTGTTCCAGGGGATATTATTCTAATAGAGGCAGGAGACTTCATACCTGCTGATGCGAGATTAATCGAAGCAACAAATCTCCTCGTGGATGAGAGCGCCTTAACAGGGGAATCTGTTCCCGTTCAAAAGAATAACAATACGCTTGAAAAAAATGATGTATCAATTGGTGATATGACTAATATGATTTTTTCATCAACATATGTAACGTATGGAAAAGGTAAAGCTGTAGTTGTCAAAACGGGTATGACAACGGAAATTGGAAAAATAGCCGAAGTTCTAATGAATCACGATGAAAGTGCTACACCATTACAAAATAGATTAGATCAAATAGGTAAAACAATCGGAATAATATGCATTATTGTTTGTGTGGTTGTTCTCGCGATGGAACTAATCAGTGGAACAAGTTTCATTGAAGCTTTTAAAGTAGCTATAGCTTTAACAGTAGCAGCTATTCCTGAAGGCTTAGCTACAGTAGTAACAGTAGTTCTCGCAATCGGTGTTGAGAAAATGGTTAAAGAAAAAGCTATTGTAAAAAAACTTCCAGCTGTAGAAACATTAGGATGTGCTTCAATAATTTGTTCTGATAAGACTGGAACACTTACGCAAAACAAAATGACTGTTACTACCATTTATCATCAAAAATTAAAAGATGTAACAGATGTTTTAACTAAAGAAGAAGAAAAAACCTTAACTTATTTTTCGTTATGTGTAGATGCAAGAATTGAAGAAAAAGAAGGAGTTAAAAAAGAAATAGGTGATCCTACTGAAATAGCTTTGATTAATGCATGCAACAATTATGTTAAAACGAAAGAATTTATTTTAAAAAATCGCGTTAAAGATTTACCTTTTGATTCTGATCGTAAAATGATGAGTGTACTTTACGAAGAAAATGGTAAGTATATCTTAATTACTAAAGGTGCTCCAGATATTATCTTAGAAAAATCAGTTAACAAACTAGAAAACTTGAATGCTTTTAGTGCTAACGAAGAAATGGCTCATAAGGCTTTAAGAGTTTTAGCCGTAGCATATCGCGAATTTCTAGAAATGCCAGAAGATTTTTCACCAGACACGATGGAGAATAATTTAACTTTTTTAGGCTTAGTGGGAATGATTGATCCTGCGAGACCTGAGGTAAAAGATTCAATTGCTATTGCGAAAAAGGCAGGCATAAAAACGGTGATGATTACTGGTGACCACGTGGCGACAGCCAAAGCTATCGCGGCAGAATTAAATATTTTAGGGGAAAATGATTTAGCAATTTCTAGTGCTGAACTTCACAAAATGAGTGATGAAGAGCTCTTCAACAACATTGAAAAATATGCAGTATACGCAAGAGTAGCGCCAGAAGATAAAGTGCGTATCGTAGAAGCATGGCAAAAAAAGGGTTATGTAGTTGCGATGACAGGGGATGGGGTTAACGACTCGCCAGCCCTAAAGAAAGCGGATATTGGTTGTGCTATGGGAATAACTGGAACAGATGTCTCTAAAGAAGCGAGTGATGTCGTACTTGTAGATGATAATTTCCAAACAATTGTATCAGCAGTTCGTCAAGGACGTGGAATATATGATAATATTAAAAAGGTCGTTAAATATTTGTTATCAAGTAATATCGGTGAAGTATTAACAATCTTTTTGGCTTCACTAATATCTGCAATATTCAAAGACATTAATTTTGGTATACCACTACTGGCAATTCATTTACTTTGGGTTAATTTAATAACGGATACATTACCTGCCTTTGCATTAGGAACAGAAGATGCTGCAGATGATGTAATGCTTCAAAAACCAAGACCTAAAAATGAAAGTTTCTTCGCCAATGGTTTAGGTATTACAATCGCATGGCAAGGCGTTATGATAGGACTACTTGCTTTAAGCGCATATATGATTGGTCATTTTGCAGAACCTAATACAGATTTAGGTCACACAATGGCATTTATGACTCTTGCAACTAGTCAGTTATTCCATGCATTTAATATGAAAAGTGAACACTCAATTTTTAATCGTCGCTTGTTTAAAAATAAATACTTAATAGCTTCATTTATAATAGGTTTAGGTTTACAACTATTGATATGTTATATCCCTCCTATCGCAACGATATTTAAAGTTGTAAGATTAGAAGCTAAATACTTATTAATTTGTTTAGGTTTAGCATTCTCAACGATAATAATTGTTGAAATATCAAAATTATTCAATACCTTAATAGAAAAAAATAAAAATAAGAATAAGCAAAAATAAAAAGATATTTAAATTGTAGAAAAAAAATAAATGTGATATAATAATATCAGATATGAAGATATAGATTGTGTGCCATTAACAAAAGAGTATTTACATATTTTGACATTAATCACATATACTATTGTAAGGAGGAATAATAATGAAATATGATCGTAATGATTTAACAGAAGGACTTAAAAAATTAGTTTTAGCAGGAATTGGTGCTGTATCAGTTACTGCTGAAAAAGCTAAAGAAATAATTGATGAATTAGCTAAAAGAGGCGAAATAACAGTTGAACAAGGTAAAGCCCTTACAGAAGAATTAAAACACAATATTGAAAATAATAAACCAACTGTGGAGATTAAACTACACAGAACCAATACATCACCAATTGAAGATGTTATGGAACAAGTAAAAGATATGAGTCAAGAAGAAATTGACGAATTAAAACAAAAACTAGAAACATACGACGCTGATTCGGCTGATGATGACGAAGGTGCGGAAGATGGCGAAAGCGAAGAATAGTGCTAGACTTCGCGAAATATTAAAAATACTCAATAAACATAAAATCGTTAGTGGAATAACACCTGTTAAAGTACGCTTAATAATTGAAGACCTTGGACCAACATTTATTAAATTTGGCCAAATTATGTCTATGCGTACGGATATTTTGCCAAAAGAATATTGTCAAGAACTTGAATATTTGCGTGACAATATTTCAATTAATCTTTCATATCCTGAAGTAGAAAAAATAATTGAAAAAGAATTAAATAGACCTATTGGTGAAGTTTTCAGAGCCATTTCAATTGATCCAATCGGTTCAGCATCACTTGCACAAGTGCATTATGCGGAATTGTTAAATGGTGAAGAAGTTGTTATTAAAGTCCAAAGAGAACATGTTAAAGAAAAAATGGAAGAAGACATTATGCTTCTTAAAAAAGCCGGAACCATTTTATCGCTTTATCCTAAACTTGGAACAACAATAGATTTCAATATGGTTTTAGATGAATTGTGGAATGTAACTAAAGAAGAATTAGACTTTAGAAAAGAAGCTGCTAACACGATTAAATTTAATCAAAACAATGAAAATATTGCGTGTGTTGCTGCTCCTAAAATTTATGAAGATTATTCAACTGAACATATTTTAGTAATGGAATATATCAATGGAATTAATATAGCTGATATCGATACGTTAAAAGAATATGGGTACGATGTCAATGAAATATGTTCAAAATTTGTTCAAAACTATATTAAACAAATCATCACTGATGGCTTCTTCCACGCTGACCCTCATCCAGGTAATATAAAAATAAAAGATGGTAAAATTTACTTTATGGACTTTGGGCTAGTGGGTTCATTAACAGAAAGAGAAAGAGTTCAATATCGTAATGGTATATATGCATTTGTAGAACGTAATACTGCTGATCTTAAAAACCTTGTCCTTGCGATAGGAAAAATAGATGGAGAGATTGATCACAGTAAGTTATATACTGATATAGAGTATATGATGGAAAAATATGCTACTATGGGTTTAGAACAACTTGATATGGGTGAAGTAATTGATGAATTGCTTCGTATTGCTAAAGAAAATCACATTCGTTTTCCAAGAGGAATGTCTGTTCTAGCACGTAGTATCGTCACGGTTGAAGGGGTAATAGAGAAACTTCATGGTAGCGTTGATATATCAGCTCTTATGACATATTACGTAAAAAATGATATTATCGCAAATGTTAAGCCAAAAGAGGAAATTGCTAAAATAACCCATGATGTATATTTATCTAGTGTAAGAGCAGTACATATTCCATCACAAATATATAATCTGCTTAATTTAGCGATAAGAGGTCAAGCAAAACTTCGAGTTGATGCTTCTCTTACAAATGATATTGTATCAAAAGTAGATCGTTGGATAACAACATGTATACTAGGTATTATAATGGTAGGTTTTGTTGTATCAGGAAGTATCATGGCGTCATCTAATATTAAGCCAATTATCTATGATTTACCACTTGTTAGTTGGGTTTGTTTTGGATGTGCATTTTTTGACTTCTTCTTGTTAGCGATAGCATTCTTTAAAATGCTTAAAAGAAAATAAATAATTTTTAACAAATAGTCTTAAAGTATTTCTTTAAGACTATTTTTGTCATTTATGACTAAAATGATAATACAAGTTTTCATATCAATTGTGCTTTTCTGGTATTTTTGGTATAATATAAATGATTATATATATATATATATGTAACTAACGTAAAAGAAGGAGAAAACATGAAATATTTTAGTAAGATTTTTAAAACAATGGTTGTAGTACTTTTAGGTATAGCTGTTATAGGATGTACATCGGAGAAAGAAGAACACAAAACAGAATTAGGTAATTTTGGGATATTTTCATACAATGGAATATATTTAAAAGAATATGCTACTGAAGAAATATCTGTCGTTGATGCGAAGAAACTATTAAACATTGAAAAAGTTACAAAGACAAATAAAACAACAACATTGGGGGGGGCGTACAATCCGGCTGATTCATCAGAAGATACGTTAAGGATACTAAAGGGGTATGCATCTCTTAGAACAAGTGTTAAGTACTACGTATCAGGAAAAGATGAAGAACAAGTGAGAACTGAAATATATAGTGGCCAAGAGTTTTTGGCAATATTAGAAGAAAACAGATATATTCCATTTGGACAAATGACAGCTAAATACTTGTATATGAACGATGAAATTTTAGAAGAAATGGAAGAAAGCAATGTAAAATTTCGTGAAGATATTTCAAGTATTACATATCCCTTTAATAATCCATATACCTACCATACAAATAGCAAGAGTGAATTAATAGTCCAAACTCATAATTTTGTTGAATTACCAGCAAGTATTAATGGTGGTATAGGTTCTTTTTTTAGACAAGACTGCGAACTATTATTTGATGAAGAAGGAAAAATTAAACTTTGGCAGTCTTCGTTAGGGTTATATACTTCTACTCCAACAGGGACAGTATTACAAGGATATATTTTCAGAGTAGATTTTGACTGGGAAGTAAAATAGGCAAACATATGATATATTTAAAGTGGTAAACCCTTATGATTACCACTTTTTTATTTAAGAAGAAGTTTTTATTATTCATGCTAAAAGCTTATGTTGTTTGTTTTTCATTTACTAGATAATGGTATTTTTATAAAGAGATTTTTTAAATAAAACAATTGAAAAAAAATTAGAAGTATGATAGAATATGTGTAAGATAAAGGAGAAAAAAGAAATGAAAAAATTAAAACATATCTTATTATTAATGCTAATAGCTTTAATGGTAACTGCATGTGATTTTTCATCTACTGCGCACAAGCATACATATGAAGAAGAATGGAGTTATGATGAAGAATACCACTTCCATGAAGCTACTTGTGAACATGAAGTTGTTAGTTCAAAGGCTCGCCACAAATTTGATGATGGTGTAACAACTGCCGATGGTGGAATTACGTATACTTGTACTATTTGTGGTTTTACAAAAGAAGAAACTGATCATACTCATGAATTTAGTAAAGAGTGGAGTAGTGATGAAAATAATCATTTTCACAAAGCAACTTGTGGACATGATGTGGTAAAAGACTCTGCTCCCCATACCTTTGATGAAGGCGTTGTCGTAAAGGAAGCAACCGAAACTTTAGAAGGCGTTAAAAAATATACATGTACTATTTGTAACTATGAAAAGGAAGAAGTTATTCCCGTACTTGGTCATACACATAAATTTGCTGAAGAGTGGAGTAGTGATGAAAATAATCACTTCCACAAAGCAACTTGTGGGCATGATGTAGTAAAAGACTCTGCTCCCCATACCTTTAATGATGGTGTTATCGTAAAAGAAGCAACCGAAACTGAAACTGGTATCAAACGATATAAATGTACAGTTTGTAGTTTTGAAAAAGAAGAGATTATTCCATTAGTACAAGATGAAGGTCTTCACATTAATGGTTATAATACACAAAATGCGACAACAGGTTTTGCCCAATACAATGGTTTAGTGTTATATAAAAAAGGTGTGACACTTGGTTCATCACTATATTGGCATAAAGTCGCTATTACAGAACGTGATGGTAAATACTATGTATCTGCTGTAGCTCCTGAGAGTGTTGCAACACCAAGCAGTTATGATTACTTACTCCTTTCATGGAAAGATGATCAATCAGGAATGTATACAAAACTTGTTGATTATAATTTCCAAGTTGGTGATGAAGTTGTCTTCTCAGCAGATATCACTACTTTGGTAGCAGGTTCTGTTTCAATTAATGTTAAAAAGGTAACACTTGGTGATACATTTGAAATTAACTATGAATTAGGTTATGATGCATATAATACCAAGGATGACTTATACAAAGCATTTTATTCTGACTATTATTATTTCCTAATTGCTAATACTGATTGTGATATGAGTTCATATAACATTAATAATGTTGATGAATTCTTAAGCTTTTGTAAAAATTGGACTGCAAATGGCGGCAATGAAATGGCAGGTATCGGTAACGCTTTTGGTAAGTATTATTTAGCTGTCGATAAAGGTGGTACGTTTGAAACACAACCTACAACTCATTTCATAGGTTATTGTTATCAAAATAATAAATATCTTGATTTATTAGAATTCCTTGAAGTATTCTTTGCTTATTGGCGTACTGATGAAGGATATTCCAAATCAGATCCTTATGGAAATGATTTCTTCGCTAGCAGTTGGGCATCATTTGTTGATACATGTAAATATTTCTATTTTACATCAGCAACTTTAACTACTAAATATAAATGGTTTACAATTGAAAAGTCACCACGCGTTCACTACGCTCTTGATCATACTCCAAATGTTTTAGGAAGTGCTTTAGGTACTACTTATGCAAAAGGAACAATCGTGACACTTCCAAATGTAACTCGTTTAGGATATAGTTTCCTTGGCTGGTTTGATAAAGATGGTAATAAAGTAGAAAAAGTAAGCACAGATGCTACTGTTTACGCAAAATTTGAAAGATTGATATATCAAGTTACATATAAAGATGGTAGTAAAGAACTTAAAGAAGAAACTGTAAAACATGGTTTAAGAACTACCGCACCAAGCACTCCTTCAAAACTTGGCTATACATTTGTAGGATGGGTAAATAATGCATTTGAAGAATATGATTTGTTGAATGGTGTAACATCTGATATGACGCTTTATGCTAAATGGGAAAAAGATGCTACAACTATTGGAACTTTAACAGTAAATGCATATAACACGCAAGGTGCAACAACTGGCTTTGCTCAATATGAAGGTTTAGAATTATTTAAATCAGGAATACAACTAGGATCTTCCCTATATTGGTATAAGGTAGCTATCGTAGAAGTAGATGGCCAGTATGTCATTAAAGAAATTGCTGCAAGCGGAGTAGCTTTGAGTTCAAGTTACGATTATGTTTTATTAGCATATAGTGGTGATACTACTAATACATATAGTGAGTTAGTGAATCTAGGATTAGTGCTTGGTGATGTTGTAACATTTGGTGCTGATTTAGATACACTTGCTAATGGTTCAGTTAATGTAACAGTTTTATTTAGTAAAATGGTTGAAAAAGTGTATACTTTAATTCTTGAAGCAGATGGCGCTGATGAATTTACATATAATCAATTCTTTACTATAGACGATATAATTACATTACCAGTTATAACAAAATCAGGATATGTATTTAAAGGATGGTATACATCACCAGACTTTACGGGTGAAAAACTTACAGTTCTTAATGGTTCTATCGCTAGGGATATTACATTATATGCTAAATGGGGAACTGTTGAAATTAATAATGTTTTAGACTTCGTTAGTGATACTGTTACATCATATACTATTGATGAGTTGCCATCATCTTACGAAGGGGCAACCCTTGAATGGAGCAGTAGTAATGAACATTTATATGTCATCCAAAATAATATGGGATATACATTACGCCGTTATCAAACTCATAAAGCCCAAATAGTAAATGTTAATGTAAAAGTTACTAAAGATGGCGTAACAAAAGAATACAATAAAGATATTACAATTAATCCTGTTCTTTTTGATGAAATGGAACATCCAAAAGCTGTATACTTCGCTGTAGGTTCAGCAAGTAGCTACATGAAGTGGAGTACACGTTATAATAACGATAAAGAACTATTCTCAACATTGTTTAAAGAGAATATGGATATGGTTTATTATGCTTTCGCAATTCCACAAGAAGATGGAACATTGACTATCAATACATCACTAATCGAAAAAGTAATGGAATTAAAGAATTATGGTATAAGAGTAAATATCGTTATCGATGGAGCTAATAGAGCACCGCTTCAAGCAATGGTTAAACTTTGTAATAACGATGCAACACGCGCTACATTTGTAAATAATATTATCAATATTGTTACACAATATAATTTTGATGGTATCGATGTCGATTGGGAATTCCCAGGTATTCTATCTGGTAATGCTGGTTATGGTGATTATACAACAGCTGTTGATAGAACTAATCTCAATAAATTACTTAGAGATTTACGTAGTAAACTAGATAGTATCCAAGATGCTGGTGGAAGTAAATATATCTTGTCTGTCGCAACACCTCCAACTTATTGGGGTACAGATCGTTTTGACTACGATGGTAGATATTCAAATGGTGTAGGTGGAATTAATCATTATTGTGATTATGTTAATATGATGAGTTATGACTTAAATAAATCTTCAACAACAAGTCACGTTGCCCATGTTTATTCTCCTTCTAATAGTTATAGTTATAAATTCTCATGTGATTATGGAGTAACTTATTACACTAGTTTAGGTCTTTCTAAAAATAAAATAATATTAGGGGCAGCCGCCTATGGAAAAGCTTATAATATAACAGGAACTGTTAATGAAAAAGCTAAGTATCCTGCTCTTGGTGTTACTGGTACTTTAGGTCAAGTATCTGGATATAATCTTCCAGGACAAAGCATAACATGGAATTCTGGTACAATATATTACACTGGTATAAAAACACTAATGGATAGTGGTAATTTTGTACAATATGATGAATACAATAATGATAATAAATTTGTTGGATCATATTTATATAGCTCAAAAGATAAAGTCTTTATTACCTTTGATAGTGAACTTGCAATTAAAGAAAAATGCAAATACGCTTCATCTAACCCTGGTATGGGTATAATGGTATGGGCATATGGAGAAGATGCAACTGATACTATTGTGAATACAATTTGTAACAATTTGTAGAATAAAATAAAAAAGGAGCAACCCCTAAATTTAAGAGGGTTAAACAGCTCCTTTTTTTTATGGCCTTAGATAAAAAAATATATATCAATACTTGAAAAAAATGGTAAGGTGTGATATAATAATAAATAATAGGAGGAAAATTTTATGCTACTACCTATCAACGGAAAACTTGTTATAAAGGAATATACCCCTAAAACAAATAACGGTATATATATGAATTTTAAAAACAACTATCAATACATGGTATCTGCAATATCAAAAGAAGAAAAAAACTTTAAAATTGGTGATGTAATAATTATTGAGGAGACTAAACTTTTGCAGGTTGACTATAATAATGAAACATACTATATTGCTGATACAAAAGATGTAGCAGCGAAGGTGGTTGAGGATGAGTAAAGAAATATTATTTTCCAAAGATGCTAGAATTAAAATGGCCAAGGGTGTCGATATTCTTTATAACGCAGTAAGAACAACATTAGGGCCAAAAGGAAGAAATGTTATCATTGAACAAGAATTTGG
>ENA-OOSI01000119-OOSI01000119.1-human-gut-metagenome-genome-assembly--contig:-NODE-119-length-25108-cov-2.852393_pt1 | contig 25108 bp, 25 predicted proteins | sample MGYA00241171_ERZ501200 | MGnify/ENA primary metagenome ERZ501200 (study PRJEB25962, sample SAMEA2042554) | human gut metagenome | biome: human gut; feature: human-associated habitat; material: faeces...
AAAACGATCGTGTCCTGAATCATAACGGAAAATTCTGCCTTGTTTTCCTGTGACCAGTAGTGTACCTGTTTTATCTAAAAAAGTCCAGTTTATATTCAATAACGGGTCTAGCTCCCTGTCGCCTTCTTTTAATTTATAATGTTTTATTTTTTTAATATATATGATATACTTTAATAGAAATAAAAAGAATAAGGAGTTAATATGGGTAATAAGATATTTAAGAATTTAGATGAACAAGTAGAAATATTAAAACAAAAAAATCTTACAATCAATGATGTTGATTATGCTAAAGAAGTATTACTTCGTGAAAATTATTTTTTTCTAAATGGTTATCGTTATCCATTTATTAAATCACTTGATAATAAAGTTTATATTGATGGAGTTACTTTTGAAGAACTTTATAGTCTATTTTTATTTGATAGAAAGTTAAGAAATGTTGTATTTAAGAATATACTTATGATAGAAAATAATATAAAATCAATTCCATTGTATGCAGTATTTTGTATAAATCATATGGTGCAGATATGTAATTAATTTAATTATCTGCAAAAAACAAAAAAATGGTAAACTCTTATTAGTATGCAAACTCTTTCTTAATAGAAATATAAAGAAAGAGTTTTTAATATTTTTATGTTTACATTCAGGTAGATTTGTGATATAAAATATACAAGAAAACAAGGAGTTAAATGATGCAGGAATTAATTAGTTGCAATATTTGCCCACATAATTGTGAAATTAATAGATTAAATGGAGAGGTTGGAAGGTGTAAAGCAACAGATAAAGTAAAAGTCGCTTTAGCATCTATTCATAATTTTGAAGAACCATGCATTAGTGGAGAAAAAGGCTCTGGAACTGTGTTTTTTTCAAATTGCAATCTGAGATGTATATTTTGCCAGAATTACAAAATTAGCCAACTGGGTCTAGGAAAAGAAATAAGCATTGAAGAGCTTGCAGATATTTTTATTGATGAGCAAAACAAAAATGTTGAAAATATTAATCTTGTTACACCTACAATGTATGTATATCAAATAATAGAAGCTATTAAAATAGCAAGAAGTAAAGGACTCTACATTCCAATAGTATATAATTCAAATGGATATGAAAATGTTGAAACCATTAAAAAACTAAAAGGTTATATAGATATATATTTGCCAGATTTGAAATATAGTAATGACAAAATTTCATATAAATATTCGGGAATAAAACACTACTTTGAAAGTGCAACAGCAGCAATAAAAGAAATGTATAATCAGGTAGGAAACCCAGTTTTAGACGAAAATGGAATAATGAAAAAAGGTTTGATTATTAGGCATTTGGTGTTGCCAAACAATTTGCAAAATTCAAAAGATATTTTGAAGTGGATAAATGATAATATTGAAAAGAAAGTATTTGTAAGCATTATGGCACAATACTTCCCAACACATAAATCAAATCAGTTTCCAGAAATTAATAGGAAACTTACAAAAGAAGAATATGAAGAAATTGAAGATTATTTATATTCACTAGACTTAGATAATGGATATATTCAAGAACTGGGAGAACATGAAGAGGAATATGTGCCAGATTTTGAAGGAGGTTAATAATGAGTAAAATTGAATGGAAATCAGGAACATTTATATATCCAATTCCAGCAGTTATGGTAAGTTCAGGAGATATGAAAAATTCAAATATTTTAACAGTTGCATGGACAGGCATTTTAAATACAAATCCAGCACAGGTGTATATATCAGTAAGACCAGAAAGATATTCACATAATATAATAGAAAAAACAGGTGAATTTGCAATAAACTTAACAAATTCTAGACTTGCATTTGCAACAGATTGGTGTGGAGTAAAGTCTGGAAAAAATGTAGATAAATTTAAAGAAATGAAATTAACAAAGCAAAAACTTAATCACATAAAATGTCCAGGAATAGAAGAAAGCCCTGTAACGATAGAATGTAAAGTAAAGGAAGTAAAAAAACTTGGCTCTCATGATATGTTTATAGCAGATGTATTATCAATAGATGCAGATGAAAAATATATAGATGAAAACGGGGCATTTGATATAACAAAATGCAATTTAATTGCATATGCAAATGGTAAATACTTGGAAATGGGAAAACAAGTAGGGACATTTGGCTATTCGGTTAGAAAGAAAAAATAAATAGTTTTAAGATTACCTCTAGGATATCTAATGATTATACAGAATAATTTAAAAAAATATCAAAAGGCAGTAGTCAAAACACTGCCTTTTATGTTATAATGAAAAACAATATAGAATAAAAATTATTGGCAATTAATTGTAATTCTATATTAAGAGACATATAATATATATGTAAAGAAAAATGGAAGGAGGAAACCTATGAAAGAGTTTTTAAAACATTATGGTCAGACAGTAATATTGCTACTTTCTATAATTATAGGGGCAATAGTAGGTTTAATATGGAAGGAGGGTGCAACCGTTTTAAGTCCATTTGGAGACATTTTCTTAAATTTAATGTTCATTATAATAGTACCACTAGTATTTTTAACAATAAGCACATCAATTGCGAAAATAAAGCAACCAAAACGTTTAGGTAAGATAATGGGTTCAATAATTTTAGTAATTATAATTACATCAATTATTGCAGTTGCTATAGGATTATTAAGCACATTTTTTATAAAACTGGTAGATGTGGAAGATGGTAAAACAATACTGGCTTCATTAGAAGAAAATAGTGAAGAAGTAAAAGAGACAGAAGGATTAAATATACTACAACGAACAGTATCAGCAATAACAGTATCAGACTTTTCAGGATTGCTTTCAAAGAACAATCTAATAGCAATAGTAATTTTTTCTATACTATTTGGATGTGCAATTAAAATGTCTGGTGAAAAAGGAAAGCTAGTTCAAAGTGTTCTTGAATCAGCAACAGAAGTTATAATGAAATTATTAAAAATAATTATGTATTATGCTCCAATAGGATTAGGATGTTATTTTGCAGCAGTAGTTGGAAGTTTTGGAGCGAATATTGCACTAGGATATGCAAAAACATTTGGTATATATTTATTAGTTACAATTATATATTATTTTGTCATATACACAACCTATGCATTTATTGCAGGCAAGAAAAATGGAGTGAAAGCATTTTGGAAAAACATAATACCACCAACAGTAACTTCAATAGCAACATGTTCAAGTGGAGCTTCAATTCCTGTTAATATAGAAGCAGCAGAAAGAATGGGAGTTTCAAAGGATATAGCAGAAACATCAATACCACTAGGAACAAACCTACATAAAGATGGAAGTATTATTGGTTCTGTATTTAAAATTATGTTTTTAGTATGCCTATTTGGAACAAATGTAGCAACATTTGGTGGAGTTATGCAGGTATTACTAGTTTCACTAGTTGCGACATTGCTAGTCACAGCAGTTCCAATTGGTGGAGGTACAATATCAGAAATGATGATAATAAGTATGATGGGTTATCCAATGACAGCATTACCAATACTTACAATAATAGCCACAATCATAGATTGCCCAGCAACAGCACTAAATGTTGTTGGAAACACAAGCTCAGCAATGCTTGTATCAAGAATGGTAGACGGAAAAAACGTAAATTTCAATAATGAAAAAAATCATTAAAATTTAAATACCAAAATTTCAAGCAGATAATTATTGCCAATTATCTGCTTTTATGATATGAAGGTAGTTAAAAATATTAGGAGGCATAAAATGAAGATATCAACAAAAGGCAGATATGCTTAAGGAAAAATGTCAATGTGTTAATAGACGGTTCTTTATGATACTCATTGACAATAAAATGTTACAATTAAATTACAAATTTTAAAAATTGCCCAAAATTTACGTCCCCATTGGAATAAACTCTTTACAAATGCCAGTTTTTAGTATATAATTGTGTGGAAAAAATATAAGGAGTGAGCCTATATGGAAGAGATATTAGATGAAAATCATTTAATTAAAATTAGAAAGGAAAAATTAGAGGAGTTAAAAAAACAAGGCAAAAATCCTTTTGAAATTAGAAAATATAACAGAACACATACAAGCCAAGATGTAAAAGATAATTTTGAGGAATTGGAGAATAAAGATGTTTCAATAGCAGGAAGAATTGTTGCAAAAAGAATTATGGGAAAGGCATCTTTTTGCCATATTCAAGATATGCAAGGAAAAATTCAAAGTTATGTTAGCATAAATGATTTGGGTGAAGCAAATTATTCAGAATTTAAAACTTATGATATAGGCGATATTATAGGTATTACAGGTTTTGTATTTAAAACAAAAACGGGAGAAATTTCAATACATGCTAAAAATGTAATACTACTTGCAAAATCTTTAAGACCATTACCAGAAAAATTTCATGGTTTAAAAGATACAGAACTAAGATATAGACAAAGATATGTGGATTTAATAATGAACCCAGAAGTTAAAGAAACTTTTATAATAAGAACAAAAATTATAACAGAGATAAGAAAAATACTAGACGAAAAAGGATATTTGGAAGTGGAAACACCAGTGCTAAATACAATAGCTGGTGGTGCTACAGCAAGACCATTTGTAACACATCATAATACACTAGATATGGATATGTACTTAAGAATTGCAACAGAATTATATCTAAAAAGACTAATAGTTGGTGGATTTGATAAAGTATATGAAATAGGAAAAGATTTTAGAAATGAAGGTATGGACATAAGACACAATCCAGAATTTACAATGATAGAACTATACTCAGCTTATGAAGATTATAATGATATGATGGATATAACAGAAGAAATTGTAACAAAAGTTGCAAAAAATGTTGCAGGTAAAGAAATTGTTAATTACCAAGGCACAGATATAAAGCTTGCTTCACCTTGGAAAAGAATATCTATGATAGATGCAATAAAAGAAGCAACAAAAATTGACTTCAATAAAATTAATACAGATGAAGAAGCAATAAAAGTTGCAGAAGAAAAAGGTGTAGAGTTAGAAGAAGGCAAAAAAACAAGAGGTTATATTATTAACGCTTTCTTTGAAGCATTTGTTGAAGAAAATTTAATACAACCAACATTTATATATGACTATCCAGTAGAAATATCACCTCTTACAAAGAGAAAACCATCAGATCCAAGACTAGTAGAAAGATTTGAATTCTTTATAGGAGGACGTGAATATGGGAATGCATACTCAGAATTAAATGACCCAATAGACCAATATGAAAGATTTCTAGATCAAGTAAAACAAAGGGAAGCAGGAGACGAGGAAGCTAATATGATGGATGACGATTTTGTTCAAGCATTAGAATATGGAATGCCACCAACAGGAGGCTTAGGAATAGGAATAGATAGGTTAGTAATGCTATTAACAGATTCAGCCTCAATAAGAGATGTTCTACTATTCCCAACAATGAAACCTTTGAATTAAAACTATAATAAAATAAAAACAACTCTCCAATTTTGAGAGTTGTTTTTGTTTTCCTTAACGATACTTACAAAAAACATTGATAATATCGAAAAAATATATAATTACTATGAATAAAATATAGTTTCAATTCTAGGTTTTGTACTATGAACACTTATTGTAATATAAGCATATGTGCTAAGACTTACAGAAAGCATATATAAAGAATTAGGAAAAAAGAAATCAAAGGTAACGAAGGGATATTAATGCTCTTTTAACACTTTTTTTAATTCTTCATCTCTTTTAACTTTATTTGTAGTAGTTTTAACTAAGGGTTCTCTTGATAAATCTAAATGTTTAATATATTTATACATAGGAAGAGTTTTATTAATTTCTTTAATTTTAGTCCAAAAAATATCATGTAATTCTTGTTCATTAATATCAGGATATTTCATTTTTATAGCAACCTCGTTGTAAACAATTTTAACAGCAACTTTTACATTATTTAAATCTTCTTTATCAGGTAATCCATAAACAAAAGATTCCTCAACACCATCAAGTCTATTTATTAATATTTCAAGTTCTTCTGGAAATACTTTTTTACCATTTTTTAAAACAATTAAATTCTTCTTACGTCCAGTAATAAACAAGAACCCATCAGCATCAATATAGCCTAAATCACCTGTATGAAACCAACCATTTTCTAACACCTCTTTTGTTAGCTCTGGTTCATTATAATATCCAAGCATTACATTAGGACCTTTTACAACTATTTCTCCAATTCCATTAGCATCCTTGTCTTCAATTTTCACTTCAACACTCTTCATAATTTTTCCGACTGAACCATATCTAATAAAAGTATCATCTTCAGCAGATATAACAGGTGAGGTTTCAGTTAATCCATAACCTTGAACTAGGTGTATTCCAATATCATTAAACCATCTAGCGACTTTCTTATCCAATGGTGCACCACCAGATATTATAAAACGCATATTTCCACCAAGAGCATTTATTAAAGGTTTGAATAAGATTCGTCTAATATCAATATGTAATCTCATAAGAACATTACTAAATTTAATCATAAAATTAATGAGTTTGGTTTTGCCTTGTTTTTCAAGCTCCTTTATAATAGTTGAATGCATTTTATCAATAAGCACAGGCACACCAACAAATACAGAAACCTTGTATTCAACTAGATTTTTTTGAATATATTTAAGACCATCTGGAAAAACAGTTTTTACACCAGAAGCTAACATTACAAGCATTCCCGTTGAACCGAAGATATGATGATATGGCAAAAAGGCAATATTTACATCATTATCATAAAAACTTTCAACTAATTGCATATCATACACGTTTGTAGCAATTCCATATTGATTAAGCATTACTGCTTTTGATTTTGATGTAGTTCCAGATGTAAAAAGCAAGATACTCATTTTATAAGAATCTACCTTATGATTAACATACTCTAAATAACCTTTTTCAATATCATCTCTGCCATTTAAAAGTAAATCATAAAAATACAAAAAATCAGGAATTTTACTTGTGCAAATGTAATATTTAATACTGGTTTTGTTATTTTTTTTAATCTCTTTTATAACATCTTTTAATTTCTCGTCAAAAACAATGGCTTGAACTCTACTTCGAATTAAAGAACTTTCAAGCTCACCTAATTGCAATCCTTTGTCTAATGGAACTGAAACAATCCCACCAAGTAAATTGCTTAAATGCGCAACAGCCCACTCGTAACTATTATGACCAACAACAGCAACTCTTTTATTTTGCAGTCCATATTTATATAAGGCTGTTCCAAAAGAATTAATATTCTCTAGCAAATCAGAATAAGTGTGGTTTATATATTCTACATTGCCAGAATTTTTAATTTTAGTAGAAAATGCAATATTATCAGAATAAACAGTAGCTGAATGATATATTATCTCCTTAATATTTTCAAATTTTTCAATATTTTTCCTTTTTTTCATTAGCAACCTTCTTTCAAATTTATAAAACTATTTAATCTAGTATTGAAAACCATTATACATTATATTTAAAAACAAGTCAAGATATTAATTGACCCTTATAAAATAATATGATATTATATATTCTAGATTTAAAAAGGAGAAGAGAAAAATGAAAATAGAAGTAGAAGATTTATTAAATTATCATTGCCCACGTTGGAATGAATTGCCAGAAATAGAGTTGTATATAGATCAAGTAACATATTTTTTACAAAAAAATTTATCAGTATTTACAAAAGATAAAGAGAACCCAATAATAACATCAAGTATGATAAACAACTACGTAAAACAAAATATTTTAGAACCACCAATAAAGAAAAAATATAATCGCCAACATCTTTCATACCTGTTTGTTATATGCATATTAAAAAGACTAATGAGTATATCAGAAATAGGAGATTCAATAGTAACTATGAAAAAAATTGTTACAGTTGAAGAGGGATACAATATGTTCTGTGAAGAATTAGAAAATGCCATAAAAAGAACCTTCAAGCCAGAATTAGAAACAAAACCAACATTTATAGAAAAAGATGTAAGAGAATATGCTACTTTAAGGGCAATGGTAACAGCCTTTGCAAATTGTATTTTGGTAGACAGGTTAATACTTTTGCGAAAGTAAAAGGTAAAAAATGCAATTCAGAAAATAGTGTAAAATAATTTCGGGGAAATTTTAAAATAAAAAAATAAGATACTCCCAAAATTGTGTTAAAATAAATTTGGTAAAAACAAAATTAACCAATTTGAAAGGAGTATCTTATGGAAAATATTTTACACGATTTTGAAGAAAAAGTCATTAGTTTAATGACAGAATTTTTAAAAAATTCAATGGAAGTTGGAGGATTAAGTAATTTTACAGATAATTTAAATGATAAATTAATGCAATTAGGTCATGATTTAACTAAATTTTCATTAGAATATGCAGAAGATATAATTTTTAAATTAAGAGAAAGGAAAGAACAATTTGAATCACTAGAAAAAGATAATAGAAAGATAGTTACAATATTTGGAGAAATAGATTTTAAAAGAAGATATTACTTAGATAAACAAAGTAATGAAAGAATATATCTCTTAGACGAGTACTTTCAAATAGCACCAAAAGAGAGATTATTGGAAAATGTTGAAACTAGATTAATAGAAGAAGCAATAGAAACAAATTATGAAAAGGCAGGAAAAGTAGCAGCATATAAAACAGAAATATCAAAGCAAACGATAATGAATAAGATAAGTGAATTAAATATTAATGTTGAAGAGGAAAAAACAGCTAAAAAGAAAATAGTTGACAATATCTATTGTATAGCAGATGAAGATCATGTTCATTTACAAAAAGGCGGAATTGAAGAACCACGATTAATAGTAGTTTATGACAGTATAATGAAAGAAGGAAAAAGGACAAAATTATGCAATAAAAAACACTTTGGAGGGGTATATACAGGAAGAATAGATGATTTATGGGAAGAAGTGTTAACATATATAGATAATACATATGAAATAGATAAAGTAAAAAAAATATATATCTTAGGAGATGGAGCTAATTGGATAAAGACAGGCTTAGAATGGTTACATGGAAGTATAAATGTATTAGATAAATTTCATTTAATGAAAGCAGTAAATGGAATTGTGGGAAAAGAAAGCAAAGAAAATAGAAAAGAAAAAGCAGAATATAAAAAACGAATATATAGAAGTTTTTATGCTTTAAATTTTGAAAAAACAAAAGAAATAGTATATGAAATATTAGCAGAAGAGATGGATGCAACAGTAAGAACAAGAAAAGAAAAATTGTTAAGATATATATTAAATAATAAAGCAGGAATAACAAATTTATATAAATATCAAAAAGAATTACATGGGTGTAGTGCAGAAGGTCATATAAGTCATTTGTATTCAGCAAGATTAAGTAGTAGACCATTGGGATGGAAAGTAATAAATGTAAACAATGTAAGTAAATTAAGATTAATAAAAGCAGATAACAGAGAAATAAAGGAAATAGTACATAATAAAAGAAAAGTAATAGAATTTAAAGAAATAGAAAAAATAAGACATAATGCTAGAGAAAAGATAAAGTCTAGTGTTAATTTTAAAGTAGGAAAAATACCAGCAATGGAATTTGGAACAACAGAACAAAGAAAATTTTTTAAACAATTATTAGAATATAAGGCAGTATGTTAATAACCTAAATAGCAACAATTTTGAGGGTTGAAATATTTTTTAAAAATTTCCCCGAAAAAAATTGACACTATCTGTCGTAAAGTTTTTCTTGACTTTATGCTAATTATATAGTATTATATTTTCATAACATAAATAAAAATATGTTACTTGAAATCTTATTTTTTATTTCTGGAATTTTTGTGTTCAGAAAAATAAAGTTAAATCTAAAAAATTTTATCAACAAAATGAAATCAAATTAAAAAATCAGAATGAAATTCATTTAAGTTATTAATATTGTAAAAATCTAGTTTATAAGATTCTTGCAGTATGCCTAAAATTATTATAAACAGATTTTTACAAAATTTATATCTCCCCATATTTTTATCTACTAAGTTTTTTTTCAAGGAAGAGCTATCTTAGTCGCCATGCTTTTTTTCTCTAGGATAGCTCTTTTTAACCTAAACCACTTGAAAAAAGTTACTAGGAGAATTTCTTGGGGCTACATCTAAGGAAATATCGTTCCCTTTATAGTTCTGTTTTTGTAGCTCTTCAACTACTGTTTTATAGGCAAGTTCTGGAAAATTATTTTCTTTACTAAGATGTATTAACAAAGCTTTTTCAAGACCGCTATTAATTAAGTGTGCAATTGTTTTACCAGTAATACCATTTTCTAAATGCCCTTTAGGACCACTAATACGTTGTTTTAATAAATAAGGATATGATGAATATTGCAAAACGTTAGAATCATAATTAGCCTCTAGCATTACAAAAGAACTACCTTCTAAACTTTTTATAACATTATTAGATATATGTCCTAAATCGGTAGCTATACTAATTTTCTTATTGTCTTTTATAATATTGAAACCGCAAGGGTTAACCGCATCATGTGGGGTAGAAAATGGCAAAATTTTCAAGTCATTTATTTTGAAAGTTTCGTCTGTTTTAAAAAAGTTAGCTTTTATATTTAAAAACTTTTTATTAATAGGTAATAAAACTTTCCAAGTTTCAAGGTTGGTATATACTGGAATATTATATTTAGAGGATAACATAGCAACGCTTTTTGTATGGTCAATATGTTCATGTGTAATTAAAATAGCATCAATATCAGAAGGAGAAAAATTAAGGGAATCAAGAGCTGTTTCTATTTTTTTACAACTAACTCCTGCATCAATTAACAATTTAGTATTTTCTGTTTGTACAAAAAAACTATTACCAGTACTACCACTATATAAGCTACAACACTTTAACATATTCTATCCTTCCTCATATACTCTCTTAATTTTAGCACCTAAGTTAGTAAACATATCTTCAATTTTTTCATAGCCCCTATCAATATGCCTTAAATTGAAGACCTCTGTGGTTCCATTTGCAGCAATTCCAGCGATAACTAAAGCAGCTCCTGCTCTTAAATCTGTAGCAAATACAGGAGCACCATATAATTTATCTACACCCTCAAAAATTGCAGATTTTCCTTGAACACTTATATTTGCTCCCATCTTATTAAGTTCAGCAGTATATTGAAAGCGAGAATCCCAAATAGATTCATTTATTATACTTGTACCATTTGCTGTTGCTAAAACAATTCCCATTTGAGGTTGCAAATCTGTAGGAAACCCAGGGTAAGGAAGTGTTTTTATAACAGTCTTAGAAGGCTTTTTTGTATACCATACGCGAATTGTATCTTCATATGTTTCAACATTTCCGCCAACTTCAAGGATTTTAGAGGTCAGAGAATCTAAATGTTCAGGAATACAGTTTCTAATTAAGATATCTCCTTTAGTAGCAATAGCTGCAAGCATAAATGTACCAGCCTCTATCTGGTCTGGAACAATTGAATATGTAACATTATTTTTTAAATTTTTTACACCATTTACTTTTATTAAGTCAGTGCCTGCACCTCGAATATCTGCACCAAGAGAATTTAAAAAGTTTGCAACATCTACTACATGAGGTTCTTTTGCAACATTATCTATTGTTGTTGTACCTTCGGCAAAGACACTTGCTAGTAAAACATTTATTGTTGCTCCAACTGAAACTACATCCATATAAATATTTGTTCCAGTTAGTTTATTGGCAGTTACATATATTTTGCCTTGAGAAAGATTTGCAGTTGCACCAAGTGCTTCAAAACCTTTAAGATGCTGATCAATAGGACGGGCACCTAAATTACACCCGCCAGGCAATCCAACTTCAATTTCCTTACTTCTACTAAGCATAGCTCCAAGAAGGTAATAAGAGGCTCTAAATTTGCTTGTTAAATCAAGAGGGGGATGAGTGCTATTAATATTTCTATTATCAATAATTAAACTATTAGAATCAAGCCAAGTAATTTTAGAACCTAATTCTTCTAAAATTTGGCAAGATAATCGTACATCAATTATATTAGGTACATTATAAAGAGTACATATTCCATTACAAAGCAAAGTTGCAGGAAGTATTGCAATTGCAGAATTTTTTGCTCCATGTATAGACACTTCTCCTTTTAGTGGAGTAGGACCAGTTATAACTAATTTTTCCATAGTTGGTTCAATCCTTTCGGTTGTAAGAATTTCGTACTTAAATATATAAAATAGAGTGATTATTACACTCTATAATTCTACATAAATATACCACTTATAGTGAAATTTTGCAAGACTTCTACAATTTTAAATTTAACTTTTACATCTGTAGATTCTTCGGAAATAAGATTATATTCTTCTTCTGAAAGATTACTTTGAAGAAGCTCTTTTGATTCTTCAGGCACTATACCAGATGTCACATCTACAAAACAAAGAGGAGGAAACATTACGCACCACCAATTTTGACCAGTAGCTTCTCCTATTTGTATTTTTAAGGAATCATAATATCCAGGAGGAAGAATTATATCTCCATATTTTTTAGTAGGAAAAGAAAAGTTACCAATTTCAACACAAACAGAGTAATCAAAACCATTTTTTCTTATGGTATCTAGAGCAATTGCTTCTATTTCAGTTAAATGGTTCTGTAAAATATTTATAATATCTTCTTTAGAAGAAGCGGTTGTACTAATTTGAGCAACATAATCTAAGACATTATCTCTAACAATATATTTTAAGTTTTGATCTTCTTTAGAATCACTATTAGCTATAACGTGCAATCTAAAAACGTTATCAGAGATATCCATACATACAGCATTTGTATATGATATAGCTGAAACAAAAATATATAATATTAATAGTAAAGATAATATACAAAAACGTTTAAACTTTAAATTAGATATAATTTTTGTAATAATTTTCATTATAAACCTCCAATTGAAATAAAATATAAATTTGTCAAAAAATATCTTTAGATAAAGTATTAACCATATAAAAAAATATATACATTAAAATGAAATTTTAAAAATAGACAGATTGTAATTAAAACACTTAAATCCGTAGAGTTTGTCGAATTTAGACGTACGATTTTTGTTGACAAAACAAACAAGTAATGGTAAAATTTACCAGTAGAAAGTTTTAGGAGGAGAACTAGTATGAAACAATTTAGTAGTACACAAAAAGTGTGTAGTTTTTATGTAAGCAACATGCATTTTGCAACAATGATTTTGCCTTTTGTAAATAAACAAATGGAAGAGCAAGCAAACGTTTTAACATTTTTTGAAAATAATTTTACTACAAATATAGAACTAGTTTTATCAAGATTAACAATATCAGAAGAAAGAAAAAAAGAACTTTTAGGGATTAATTGGAGAGATACTAATACAATAAAGTATTTAAATGTTGAAAAAATTTTAAAAAATAAACTAAGTAAGTGTAATAAAAATATAATAATAATAAATGGAGAAAGGGAGTATATAAAATTAGTAAATGAATGCATAGAAAAATGTTTGGAAAAAAATCATAAGAAAATGGAAGCATATAATATAAAAACGATTGATTGTTATGAAGTACGGGAATTTTAACGAAAATATAAGAGAAATATTAGACGAGCATGAAACAATATTTAATACAACAGGAGAGCATAAAATAGAAGATATTTTTGATGGATATAAAAAAGTAGAGGAAAAAGTAAATGCATAATAAAAATAGGGAACGTATAGTTCCTTTTTTGCTACTAAAATATATTGACAAAACAATATTAAATGCTATATACTGTAAATGCGTTTAGACATAAAGAAATAAAAAACCTGTATTTTTGAAAGGAGGAAGATTTTTTTGGACAAGATTGAAAAAGCACACGAAATTGTGCAGAAGTATCATCAAGAACATTTACTTAAATTTTATGATAAGTTGGAGGAAAAAAAGAAAGAAGAACTTTTAGACCAAATTTTAGATACGGATTTTGAGCTTTTAGAGAAATTATATAAAAATAGAGATATAACAAGTTCAAATGATATTATTACGCCAATAGAATATACTGACAAAGCAAAATTAACAGAGGAAGATTTAGAGAAATATAGAAAAAGAGGAGCAGAGATTATTAAAGAAAACAAATATGCTGTTGTTATGGTTGCTGGAGGACAAGGTACACGCCTTGGACATAGAGGACCAAAAGGCACTTTTGTACTAGAACTTAATTCACCTAAATCTTTGTTCCAAATTTTCACGGAAAAATTAATTGATGTTAAAAATAAGTACAATGTAATTATTCCTTGGTATATAATGACAAGCAAAGAAAATAATGATGAGACAGAGGAATTTTTTGAAAAAAACAATTATTTTGGATATCCAAAAGATGCAATAAAATTTTTTATACAAGATGAAATTCCAATGTTGGATATTAATGGGAAAGTAATTATGACAGAAGAAGGGCTTATAAAGCAAGCTCCTAATGGACATGGTGGAATTTTTGAAGCAATGTTTAAAAACAATATTGTAGATGATATAAAGAAAAGAGGAGTTGAGTGGGTTTTTATTGGACCTGTTGATAATCCATTAGCACAAATGACAGATGAGATAATGATAGGATATGCGGTAGATAAGAACATTTTGGGATTAGGCAAATCAATAGTTAAAGCTAATCCAGCTGAAAAGGTAGGAGTGTTCTGTAAGAGAAATGGAAAACCAAGTGTAGTTGAATATACTGAAATTTCAAAAGAAATGGCAGAAGAAAAAGATGAAGAAGGAGAGTTAGTATTTGGGGAATCACATATAAATTGTAATTTATTTAATATGAAGGTAATTAATAAAATTGGTACGGAAGTATTACCATATCATACTGCCTTTAAAAAAGCAACCTATATGGATGAAAATGGAAATATTATAACATCAGAGGAACCTAATTGCTACAAGTTTGAAACCTTTATATTTGATGCCTTTCAAAAGATAGATGATATGGAAGTTTTGAGAGGAAAAAGAGAAGAAGAATTTGCACCTGTAAAAAATAAAGAAGGGGTAGATAGTCCAGAAACAGCATTAAAACTTTACAAAGCGTACTATAATTTAAAATAATGGAGGATTAAAATGGAAAAGTATCAAGAAAAATATGAAGAGTGGTGTAACAATCCAATCTTTGATGAAGAAACAAAATTAGAATTAGAAAAAATGAAAAATAATGTAATAGAAAAAGAGGATAGCTTCTACAAAGATTTAGAATTCGGAACAGCAGGGCTAAGAGGAGTTGTAGGAGTTGGAACTAACAGAATGAACAAATATACTGTTGGCAAAGCATCTCAAGGTTTAGCAAAATATATAGTAAAAGCAGGTGGACAAGAAAGAGGTGTTGCGATAGCATATGATTCAAGACACAAATCCACGGAATTTAGTGAACTTTCAGCTTTAATATTAAATGCCAATGGAATAAAAACCTATATATTTGAATCTTTAAGACCAACACCCGAATTATCATTTGCCGTAAGAAAATTAGGCTGTATTTCCGGAATTGTAATAACAGCAAGTCACAACCCACCAAAGTATAATGGATATAAAGTATATTGGGATGATGGAGCACAAATAGTAGAACCTATAGATGCAGAAATAATACAAGAGGTAAACAGTATAACAGATTTATCAACTATTAAAACAATAAAAAAAGAAGAGGCAGAAGAAAAAGGATTATATAATATAATAGGAAAAGAAATAGATGATAGATATATTGAAGAATTAAAAAAATTAGTTATAAATAAAGATATAATAGAAAAAATGCAAAAAGAAATAAAAATAGTATATACACCATTACATGGCACAGGTGGAATGTTAGTAAAAAGAGTACTTAAAGAAATAGGATTTGAAAATGTATATATTGTAAAAGAGCAGGAAGAGCCAGATGGAAACTTCCCAACGGTTGATTACCCAAATCCAGAAGAAGGAAAAGCATTTAAATTAGCATTGGAGCTTGCAAAAGAGGTTGATGCAGACATAGTAATGGCAAATGATCCAGATGCAGATAGATTAGGAGTTTACGTAAAAGATGTAAAAACTAATGAATATATACAATTTACAGGAAATATGACTGGAAACTTAATAGCAGAATATATTTTATCACAGAAAAAAAGTAGAGGAGAATTAAAGGTAAATAGTGCTGTTATCAAGACAATCGTTTCATCAAATTTAACTGATGCAATTTGTGAACATTATGGGGTTAAAATGTTTGAAACATTAACAGGATTTAAAAATATAGCTAAAATAATTAGAGGATTTGAGGAAAATAATAACAGCTATAATTGTTTATTCTCATATGAAGAAAGTTATGGTTGCATAATAGGAACACATGCAAGAGATAAAGACGGAATAGTTGCTGTAATGATGTTAAGCGAGATGACTGCATATTATAAAGAGCAAAATAAAACTTTATGGGATCAAATGAATGATATGTATAAAAAATATGGATATTATAAGGAGAAGAATTTTTCAATAGTTCATAAGGGAATAGAAGGCGCTGAAAAAATAAAATTAATGATGGAAGATATGAGAAATAATCCGCCAAAAAAATTGGGAAAATACAATGTATTATCTGTGGGAGATTACTTAACAGGCAAAATAAAAAATAATCAAACAGGAGAGGAAACTTCAACGGGAATGGCTAAATCAAATGTGCTATATTATTATTTAAACGACAATGCATGGTGTGCTGTAAGACCATCTGGAACAGAACCAAAAATTAAATTCTACATAGGTGTAAAAGGAGAAAGCGCAGAAGATGCTGACGAAAAGTTAGCAGAGATAGAAAAAGAATTTTCAAAATAGAAAATAGACGAAAACGGAGATTATAAAATTATAAAATCTCCGTTTTTGTTCTATATAAATTCAATTGATAAAAACATTATATTATATTATAATAAATTGAAAAAAGAAAAATTTGGGGAGGTTGAAATGGATAAAGATATATTTATTGCAGAAGAAAAAAAGTTGGCAGAGACAATATGTAGAATTGACGAGGAAGAAAAACAAATGGAAAGTAGATTATCAACCTCATATAATGTAAATGATATAGCAAAAGGATTTGTAATGCAAATGTATGCTAAAAAAATAAATGATATAAAAAAGATAAGGACAAAGCCTTATTTCGCAAGAATGGACTATAAAGAGAACAATAGAAAAAAAGAAAGTTTCTACATAGGTAAAATATCAATAATAGATAGTAAAACATTGGAACCAATTGTAGTTGATTGGAGAGCGCCAATTGCAAATTTGTATTATGAAGGAAGAATAGGAAAAGCAAGTTATAAGGTATTGGATGAAGAAATATTTGGAGAAATATTTTTAAAAAGACAATTTATAATAGAAGAAAGAAAACTTAAAAAGTATGTTGATATAGATGTTACGGGTAATGATGTATTATTAGAAAATGCACTTGAGGAAAAAGCAGATGATAGGTTGAAAAATATTGTTGCTACTATACAAGATGAACAGAACAAAATTATCAGGGCACCAATAAATAAACCATTAATTGTTCAAGGCGTTGCGGGTAGTCGGAAAAACGACTATTGCACTTCATAGAATAGCATATTTAATATACAATTATGAAAAGGAATTTAAACCAGAAGAATTTATGATAATTGCACCAAATAGGTTTTTCTTAGACTATATTTCTAGTATCCTACCAGATTTAGGGGTAAATGATGTTAAACAATATACTTTTGAGGATTTTGCATATGACGTAATAGGGAAAAAATTAAAAATTCCGGACAGCAATGAAAAACTAGTGCAGATAGTAGATAATATGATAGACGGAAAATATAAAGAAAAAATAGATATTGTGCTAAAAGAATCAAAGTTTAAGTCATCAATTGAATTTAAAATATATATTGACAGATACTTAAAAGAAGTTGAACAAAAATATATACCAAAAGAAAACTTTGAATATAACGGATATAACATTATGAACTATAAGGACATTAATGAATTGTTTTTAAAAACATATAGTAATTATAATTTTAAAAACCGAATAAATGAGATAGAAAAACATTTGGCAACAGAATTTAGAAAAAAATCTAAAGAAATTATAGAGAATTTAAAAAATCAAAGAACCAGAGCTATAGAAAATCTACAGGGAGAAAAGCGTATACAAGTATTCGAACAATATGCTAAAGAAATAGAAATGGTTGAAAAAAAGTATATGAAAATCATAAAAGAGTATTTGAATAAAATACAAAATAAAGATTGTATAGAGTATTATAAGGACTTTTTAGAAAATTATTTTATGCAATATACTTTCAACGACAATGCAGATGATGTATCACAATATTTAAAAGATACTACATTAGTAAATATAAAAAACAACGAGTTTGCATTTGAAGATTTAGCTCCACTCATGTATATTCAATATAAAACATTTGGTATAAAGGACAAATGCCAAATAAAGCATGTTGTAATAGACGAAGCTCAGGATTATGGGGAGTTTCAATTTGACGTGCTAAAAAGTATTTTAAAAAGCAATTCTATGACAATTTTGGGAGATATAGCTCAGGGGGTACATTTTTACAGAGGAATTGAAAATTGGAAAAGATTTATAGATGTTGAATTTAAAGACGTAAGTGTTACATATACTACATTGAAAAAAACTTATAGAACTACAAAAGAAATTATGAAAATTGCAAACAAAGTTATTAATAATCTTCCAGATTACGAAAAAGAATTTATTGTTTTGGGTGAGCCAGTCATAGACAGGAAAAACTCCGTTTATTGCAAGCATATAGAAGAAGGCTCACTAATAAAGAATATTAATGAAAGAATAATGGAACACAAAAAAAACGGTTATAAATCAATTGCCATAATAGGAAAAGACATAAAAGAGTGTAAAGAAATTGAAAAACAGATAAGTAAGATAAGAGAGGATGTAAAATTGATACAGGGAAAAGACTCAAAATATAATGCAGGAATATCAGTTGTTCCGTCATATCTAGCAAAAGGACTGGAATTTGACTGTGTAATAATTGCAAATGCCAATAATGAAAGATATAGTAATAATTCATTAGATATTAAGCTATTATATGTTGCTATTACGAGGGCAATGAGCAAGTTAGATATATTTTACACGAATACAAAATCAAAAATACTTCCTTGCTAAATAAGAATTTCAACAAAATATATTTTATAATGCATCAAAATTTCAGCGTTTTTGGTCAGCTATCTAAAAAATAGTTACATCTATCAGCAAAACATGTAAAAGTATATTCAATAAAATCAAATTTTGTTATAATAATATCAAGGAGGCAGAAAATGAATATTAAAGTACGTACAAATATATCAAATGAATTTCAAGATATTGAAATTTGCATAAATGCGCCGGAAAGAAATGAAATTGTTCAAACATTAGAAAACGAATTATTATCTAAATCTTTAAAATCTATACAACAAATTGTAGCAATGCAAGACAATGATATTTTTATAATTAATGTGTCAGATATAATATTATTTTTTGGTGAAGAAAAAAACAATTTTTGCAAAACAAAAGATGGTATCTATAAAATAAAAGAAAGATTGTATTATCTTGAAGAAGTTCTACCTACAAAAGAATTTGTTAGAATATCAAATTCTGCAATTATAAACATAAATCATGTAAAGTGCTTTAATACTAGCATTGTTGGAAAAATTAAAGTTAAATTCAAAGACGGAACAGAGGAAGATGTCTCAAAGAGAAGAACAACGGAAATTATGAGGTTTTTAAAAGAGAGGAGGATGTAGAATGGAAAAACAAGAAAGAAAAATTTCATTAAAAAAGTTATTATTAACAATTTTATGCACAACTATAGTTTCGATATTTGTTGGAAATACAGTATTATTAGTGGATACAGTACCTCAATGGTTAGAAACGGAAAAAATACTTAGTATAAATAGGAATTCAAAATATTTAATTGAAATTGGCGAAAACAATCAAGATAATGTTAAGCAATTAGAAGAAAAGTATAAAGAAGAAAGAGCATTATTTGGAGAAAAATACCCTGCAGAAATGATGCACCTTATGCAAATAGCAAATTATTTTACAAATAGAATTATAAAAGTATACACATTATCAATTTTAATAGGAGTATCAACAGGTGCTATAATTTATATAATTTCTATACAAAGAGCAAAAGGTAAACAATTAATTATCGAACTAATTATTTCACTTTTAATTGTATTTGGTTTGGTACTTTTCACGAATTTAGGATATGAAGCATACATAAATAATCACGTACAAATTTTTAATATGACAAAGATAAGAACATCTGCATATATTTATGAACTAGAGATTAAGGACATATTAATTTCATATGTAATTGTTGCTATAGTAATATATATAGGAAATATAATTAGACAAAAGATTTTAACACACAAGTTAAATAAAGAAATTGAAAATAAAAACTAATGATATATTATTTTTCTCCTATCTTTGGGGACATTGATAATCTTATAAAGAAGAGGTTTGATTAAATGATAACAAAAGAATATGCAATAGCTTATAAAGAGGTAATGACTATATTAAGTTATGTACCAAAATCTGATGTGGATAAAATACCACAAGAAAAATTAGAATTTTATAAATCTAATATGGATAAGGAGTATGAATATAAAATTGATGAAACAAAGCAATTCGAAGAACAAGAAATGTCTGATATAACAAAAGCTGTTCTTGCAAATATATTTAAAGATTATTGGGCAACGCCCTATCAAAAAGAGAAAATTAAAGCTAAAGAAGAGTATGACCTAAAAAAAATAGAAGAAGAAAAAAGCAAAAAATATAATCCAAATAATATATTTAAGGATAAACAGGTTAATAAAATTATTACTAGTATCAATTTGCCTACCAAAGTAAAAAAAGAAAAATTAGTCAAGAAATTAGTTGAATTTATTAAAAATATTATAAATAAAAGATAAGGAAGTATTATGAGTGATAAAAAGAAAGATATAATTTCAAAGGATAGTGGTTTAGATCCAATAGTATATGACATATTAAACGAAGCATATCACGAATTTAGACAGATGTATGGAGATAAACATAGTGATCATATAAAAAAAATAATAGAAAGTATAACAGACAAAGTGGAAAAAAACATGTTATACTATTTTGCACCTATTGCTACTGCACATGCTCAAAAGGGAGTGAGATATACTGAAACAGACCAATTATCAGCGGTATTAAAACATGAAATGTGGCATGTTTATAATGATTCTGCCAGTGATGGAGAAAAGTCTTTACAACATATTCCACAAAGATATATTGCTCAATTGCAACAAAATGGCTATTTGGAAAAATTATATACCAAAAAGATGGAAGATTATAAAAAGAGATGGAAAGATGCACCGGAAAGGTTAAAAGATTTATTAACAGATTTTGAAACATTTGTAAATAGCAGATTTGATTTTGAGGATAGTCCAGTTGAAATGTGGACAGAATGGTTTAATAGTCAAACTCATTTAAAAGATATGCAAGAGAACTTTTGGGATTGGGGAGATGGGTATTTTACAAAAAGCTTATCATCTGGTTCTTTTTATGATTCCTATATTAATATTGCAAGTATGATTTCATGTATAATACCAAAAGAAAAATTATTAGAAATGTATTTACAAACAGGAGAATATCAGACTGATTATTCTTATCCCGAAATGCTAGAAGAATTTGATGAAAAATATGCAAATTCATTAAATAGTGAAGAGAGTGAAAAATATAAATATCCATATTTGAAAATTATAATGGATACGAAAATGGTTTCAGATAATGCAAAAAAAAATCCATCTGTTGCATTAACTGCGTTACAAAGTTGTATGAAAACTTGCTTTAATGCTTACTTGCAGAAGATGGAAAGTATTGAAAATATAGATTTTGAACAAGCAAAAAAGATTTATTCGGAAATAAAATATATGCAAGAACAAATGGTGTGGAATACGGATATATCAAAAATGCAAGACCTTGATTATATACAAGCAATGAGTAAAATACAGGATAAATTTAAGAGTATGTTACAAGAATTAGATTTAGAAAATCCTGAAGTAATGCAAATGTTAGAAAATATAGATTATACTGCAGATAATCCGTTCAAATTTGTTGAAGATGGAGAAAAAATATCTAGAAAAATAATTAGTACACAAAGAGAAAATAAGACCAACTCGATTAGTATAGATGGCAATTATAAAGTACATGTTGGAAAAAATGGTATAAAGGATAATTTATATAGTACCTTGTTTGCTTTATTAGGAAATAGAAAATATAATCTATTATATGAAAAATTTCAAGATAACGATGGAAGAAATTCAAAGGAGAATATACTTTTGAAATTTCATAAACAAATTGAAGAAGCAACAACAGATGAAGATTTTATTAATATTTATAATAGTATATATGGATTATATGCTAAAAAACTTGAAGATACTTTAAAAATTAATGAGAACATAGAAAGTAAATTTATTAAATATAGTAAGGAAATAGTAGAATTACAAAAAAATGGATTGTTTGATGAAAAAAATAAAATGTATTTGCCTGGATTGGAACAAATAATTGATATATATAATAAAAAAGTACAAGCTTATGAACAAGAAATTGATAAAATTACAGAAAATGAAATACAAAGATGCTTAAAAGGGGGAAGAACAAGAAAAGAAGCTGAGAGCATTTCTCAAAGAATCCCTAATATGTGTAAAAACAAATTGAGTGAGCAACAAGGTAGAATTAGTACTCAAAGGGAAAATCAAGTATTGCAATATATGGAGTGCTGCAAAACAACATATTCAATAAGTACACAGCAAATAGGAGTAACAACCATAAATGTACCGACATTAGAAAAGGAAGAAGCTGCAGGAATAGAGCAAAGTGGATTATTAGGAAAAAAAGAAAAACACAAGTAAAAATCAAATATATATTTTAACTAAAAATTTGGCATAGATTAAAATTCGCCGACTTTTTGCTACTTTTTTGAATAACATATAAAAATAGCAGGTTGTAAATGACTTGCTATTTTTGCGTTTTACTTTTTAAAAATGCTTGTCTTATAATGTTTCAAGCCTTTTTGCAATGAGATTTTATCGAAATTGTTTGGAACAACAATGTAGTAAAAGCTAATAATGTAAATGTGGAGCATGTTTTATTGACGAAAATTGGTGGAGAAAAAACCTGGCTCTATTTGAATTTTAGATGTATAATACTTTTATAAATATTTTGAACAGGGTATTTCCTGTTTGTTTAGAAGATTTAAATAGTGCAGATTTAAATCTTATTTTTTTAAGTCATTATTTGTTTATGACTTAAAAATTCGTTTAGGTAGTCTGCTTTTACCCAAAATTTTCTGCTTATTTTAATACTTGGAAAATGTTTTGAATGAAATAAGTTCAAACATTTTTCATTTCCTATGTGCAATAATTCACATACATCTTTTGTCGAGTAAAGCTTGATTTCTTGCAAATTTTGCATAAACTTTTCCTCCTCTCATTGACATTTTTTTAATACTAATATACCATATAAATATGATGTGACAATTATTCAAAAGGATTTTAAGGATGCTATAAATTTTCTTTATAATTTAAATGGTAATGATGAATATAAAAATAATACGACACAATCTAAATTTATTGCTTCTATAATTAAACGAAAAACAAATTTATATAAATACATTAATAATACAAATATAATTAATTATATATATTCTGATAAAGCAGAAGATTATAAAAATTCTTCTTTTGATACAGTACTTTCTGATTTATCTTATGATATATCAATGCTTAAAGTATCTAATATTTATACTAGTAATGAGTTGGGAGATATACTTTTTATTGTACTGAGTCAGCTAATACAAAATAATGATACTATAAGAACATGTCGAAATTGTGGTAGATATTTTATTCCTAATAAATTAAATGAAATTTACTGTGATTTTTTAAATAAAGATGGAACTACTTGTAGAGACAAGGGAGCGGGACAGACATATAAAAAGAATCTTCAAAATATACCTGGTTTATTGGAATATAGAAGAACATATAATAAAAAATTTAATGCTATATCGAGAAATAAAGAAGATACAAAATTAAAAGAAAATTTTGATGAATGGAAAAAGTCAGCTCAAGCAGAAATAAAAAAATTCAAGCAAAACATTATAACTGATGAAGAATTATATAATTGGATGATTAACCATAAGTACCGCTACATGTGAAATTCTTAAAGTACTTAAATAAGCCCGAATAGGAGATAAAAATGGAAAAAAATATAGAAATATATAATAAAAAAGAAAATTGCAATATAAAAGCAAAAGTATTTTTTAAAGACTTAATTAATAAAAGTAATAGCATTTTTATATTTTGCCATGGTTTTTGTAGTGGAAAAGGAAGTGACTCAATAAGAATAGTTGCTAATATGCTTTTAGAATGTGAAATCCCATCCATTTCATTTGACTTTCCCGGACATATAGATAGTATTCAAGGTACAGATAAGCTAAAAGTAGATGTGTGTATTTCATATATTAATTCTGTAGTTGAATATGTAAAAGAAGAATATGGAAATAGTATTAAGATATCTTTTTATGCTATTAGTTTTGGTGCATATATTTTGTTGAATAAGTTAATAGGAGATAATTCTTATTATGATAATATCGTACTAAGATCACCTGCATTTAATATGAAAAATATTTTGGTTAAATCATTATTAAAAGATTCTTTTGAACAATACAAAAGAATAGGAAAAGCTAAAGCTGGACATGGTGGTAAAATTGAAATTCCATATGCTTTTTATGAAGATTTAGTGAGTCATAATTTATATGATAATTACAAAGAAAAAAGAAAGATTTTAATAATTCAAGGTTCTCTAGATGATACTGCACCAATTGAAGACACTTATACATTTATTCAAAATAAACCAGAAATTGAACTTATAGAAATAAATAATATTAAACATCATATGGAGCCAGAAGAAATCTCTTTAATCACTGAAATAATGATAAAAAAATTAGATTTTAAAATGTGTCAATAATTTTTGGGACATTTTCAAAAATCATTGACACATTTATATTTGTTATTTGCATATTAGTCTTGTTATCATAAACATTCAAACTATTTTCGTTATATGAGTATGAATTTAAAATTATATAAATTTCAAATAGTATTAACCAAATTCCTTTGATTAATACTATTTCAGACTTTTGCAATTTTATTGAGTTTCCTCAAAATTGCTATCGCATGGTCGAGGTGACTACTCTTATATCTTTTCAAAGTGCAGTAATATC
>ENA-OOSI01000124-OOSI01000124.1-human-gut-metagenome-genome-assembly--contig:-NODE-124-length-24537-cov-3.248877_pt1 | contig 24537 bp, 19 predicted proteins | sample MGYA00241171_ERZ501200 | MGnify/ENA primary metagenome ERZ501200 (study PRJEB25962, sample SAMEA2042554) | human gut metagenome | biome: human gut; feature: human-associated habitat; material: faeces...
CGGCTACCGAGGTGTGCCACTACTTCTACCCACAGGTAAAGAAGGTGCAGACCAATCTCGGATGGGAGCAGGAGTACTTCCTGGTAGATGAGAGCCTCTATTCGGCACGTCCCGACCTGATGCTCACCGGACGCACCCTGATGGGCCACGATTCGGCCAAGAACCAGCAGATGGACGACCATTATTTCGGAACCATCCCTGAGCGTGTGCAGGCTTTCATGAAGGATCTTGAAATCCAGGCACTCGAGCTCGGCATCCCTTGCAAGACCCGCCATAACGAGGTGGCTCCTAACCAGTTTGAGCTGGCACCTATCTATGAGGAGTGCAATCTTGCAGTAGATCACAACATGCTCCTGATGAGTCTGATGAAGCGTGTGGCTCACAAGCACGGTTTCCGTGTGCTCCTTCACGAGAAGCCATTCGCCGGCGTCAACGGTTCCGGCAAGCACAACAACTGGAGTCTCTGCACCGATACCGGCGTGCTGCTGCATGCGGCAGGCAAGACTCCTGAGGATAACCTCCGCTTCGTGGTCTTCATCGTAGAGACCCTGATGGGTGTATATAAGCACAACGGACTGCTGAAGGCATCCATCATGAGTGCAACCAATGCCCACCGTCTGGGAGCTAACGAGGCACCTCCAGCCATCATCTCCTCATTCCTGGGCAAGCAGCTCACCGATCTGCTCGACCATATCGAGAAGGCTGACAAGGAGGAACTCTTCGCCCTGGCTGGCAAGAAGGGAATGGAGCTGGATATCCCTGAGATTCCGGAGCTGATGATCGACAATACCGACCGCAACCGTACCTCACCATTCGCCTTCACCGGCAACCGTTTCGAGTTCCGTGCCGTAGGTTCTGAGGCAAACTGCGCATCTTCTCTCATCGTACTGAATGCTGCTGTAGCTGAGGCGCTTGAGAACTTCAAGGCTCGTGTGGATGCCTTGATAGCCAAGGGCGAGGACCAGACTTCGGCAATCATCGACATCGTTAGAGAGGACATCAAGACCTGCAAGCCTATCCGCTTCGATGGCAACGGCTATTCTGACGAGTGGAAGGAAGAGGCTCAGAAGCGTGGCTTGGACTGCGAGGCATCCTGCCCGGTAGTCTTCGACCGCTACCTGGACAAGGAGAGCATCGAGATGTTTGCCAAGACCAACGTGATGAGCGAGAGCGAGTTGAAGGCGCGCAACGAGGTGAAGTGGGAGACTTATACCAAGAAGATTCAGATTGAGGCTCGTGTGATGGGCGACCTGACCATGAACCACATCATCCCAGTGGCTACCCACTATCAGAGCCGTCTGGCAAAGAATGTAGAGGGTATGATCCATATCTTCGGTGGCGAGGAAGGCAAGAAGCTGACTGCCCGCAACGTGAAGATTATCCGTGAGATAGCCGAGCGCACCGAGTCGATAGAGCGTGGTGTAGAGGCTTTGGTGGATGCCCGCAAGGTAGCCAACAAGATAGAGAGTGAGCGCGAGAAGGCTGTAGCCTATCATGATACGGTAGCTCCGAAGATGGAGGAAATCCGCTATCAGATCGACAAGCTTGAGCTGCTGGTGGCAGATGAACTCTGGACCTTGCCGAAGTATCGTGAGCTGCTGTTCATCCGCTAGGATGATTCCGTATCAATTCCGTGCGTAATCCGTACAGCAGGAATGCTCTTCCGATAACTCAGCGTAATCCGATGAAGAAAAATAGAGAATAAATAAAAAAAAGAGGATGTGTCATGAACTTATGACACACCCTCTTTTTTTTGAGAAGTAATTGATAAAAATCTAAGATTTCTTGTGCAGTTCTACGACATGCAGCTCGTCACGCCCAGAGAGGCGGCAATAGCGGTCAAGATAGATATTACTATCTGAAATACAGTTTTCTAGGTTTCTTTCTTCATACGCAGTTTTTTTTAGTGATTAATTCCGTTAGGCGTTTCGGCGGTTTTGCAATCCGCCGTTAAAAAACGTCCTAACCTATTTGGGCTTTGCGGATTTGCAATCCGCATCAAGCAAGATTTACAAACTTACGTTGTCGCCGCCGCCGTCAGTTCCGCTGTCAGTTCCGCCGCCAGTGCCCTGACTGGTACCGCCGCCCTGCGATGTTCCGCCGTTATCCTTGTTGGTCTCCCCGCCAGCGCCCTGGCTAGTATTGCCTCCGCCCGGTGTATTCTCAGTTCCGCCACCGTCATCGGCTCCTGATGTATAGTCATCGTATGCCACGATCTTGGTGAGCTTCTTCAGCTCGGCGTTGCTCCAGGTCTTTGTGTTTCTCACAATAAGATGCACGCCCTGCACGCTAGCCGCCGTCACCTTCTCCTTGCTCACCTCGCCACGCGAAGTCATACCGATGGAGAACAATCCGAGGTCAGAGAAACGGACGCTCTTGCCGTCCAGAATCAGATGCTTCAGGCAATCCAAAGTGTCCATCAGCACACCATGGATGGTACCACGGCTGTATGGAGAGTTGTGCTCAGAGATATGAGTCACGAAGTCCTCGAAACTCATCTCACGGTCGCTCACGGCAGTAGCATACCAGAGCTTCTTACCTGCGTTCTCACCCGTCTGAGGGGTACGTGTAATCTTGCGATACTTACTAGTTCCTTGTCCCATAGTCAATCAGTTTTTTAAAGGGTTAATAATTAATCTTTTGACGATGCAAAGAAAGTGCAAAAGAGCGCAGAGTCAAGCTTGCTTGAACTATGCCGAGTGCAGCCTTTCTTCTAACGACAGTGCAAAGGTACTGCAAAAATCTGATATCGCCAAAAATCGCCCCGCAGAGTTCTGTTAAACGCCGTTAACATTTGCGCCGTTTTCCGTTAATAAAAACAAGTCTATCAGTTAGGCATGAGAAAACTATGAGTAACCAAGAGTTTCCCTATGTTTTCCCAGGAGTTCCCCTGTGGTTCTCGGCAGAGTGGTTTTTCGGTAGAAGCGGTTACGGTTACAGAAGTTACAGTTTTTCGAATCCCCTTTACCTTCTTCCGTCTTTAGAAAGAGATTATAAATATATATTAATTATATATTTATAATCTATATATATACTACTTACAATCCGTAAGCTCCCGAACCCCCAGTTTACCCCCTCCAGGAAAACTGTAACTTCTGTAACCGTAACCACTGTAACCATCTCCACCGCCTCTTGATACTTTTCTAAGAAGAGCAGGAATCATCACATTTTCTCAACTTTTATCAGAAAACTCTTGCAGGTATGAAAATAAAGTCGTAACTTTGCGGAAAAGTTGATTTAAAGACAGATTAGGAATTATGGTAGAGACAAACGATAGAAGATTGCCAGTAGGCATCCAGTCTTTTGAGGAAATCAGAAAGGATGGATACCTTTATGTTGACAAGACAGATATCATCTGGCAACTTGCCAACAGGGGGAAAAAGTATAATTACCTGAGCCGCCCACGCCGCTTCGGTAAATCCGTCCTTGTCGATACGCTCGAAGCTTACTTCATGGGGAAGAAGGATCTCTTCGAGGGCTTGAAGATCATGCAGATGGAGACGGAATGGGTGAAGCGACCTGTCATCAGACTCGATATGAGTCAGGCAGGAGCAGAGCCGGAAAGTATACAAAGCTATCTGGACTATACCTTTCAGGAATATGAATCTTTATATGAGATCGAAGTCAGTAATGACTCTTCCTTAGCTACTCGTATGTCTGAAATAGTAAGGATTGCTTATAGGCAAACCGGACAGCAGGTTGTCATTCTCATTGATGAATACGACTCTCCATTGCAACGTTCCTGGAAGACTCCGTTATACGAAAAATGTACGGCAATATACAGAGACGTATTTGCCATTCTCAAATCTATGGACAAATTCGAAAACTTTATCTTTATAACAGCCTGCACGAAATTTTCGCAGTTCTCCCTAACCTCTGGTCTCAACAATTTGAGTTTCATTGGTTTTGATTCTGAATATGATACTTTATGTGGTATCACAAAAGAAGAAGCTATCCGTTATTTCAAACCAGAAATCAACAAATTGGCAGCATGTAAAGGATGGACGTTTGATGAAGCTGCAATGCAATTGTCTTCTTATTATGGTGGCTATCACTTCAGTAGCAGAAACAAGGTTGATGTATTCAATCCTTTCTGTCTTATCAATGCATTGGCAGATTCAGATTTGAAGAACTATTGGTTTTCATCCGGGACATCGCCACTACTCTTTAAGTTTGAAGATGATATTAAAAAGAGGTTGAAAGATTTCGAGTATTGTCCGATAATTAGCAATACCCTAGAGACTTCTGATGTGACTGGTGGTGGAGCAGAACTTGTCCTCTATCAGACAGGCTATCTCACGATTAAGGATTATATGACGGGAATCTATCTTCTAGGATTCCCTAATTCCGAGGTAAAAAAATCACTTTATGAGACGATATTGCCAGCACTTACTTCAGAAGCTGAGCAATAACGGCGGTGTGGATACTGCCGAAGAACAGATGAAAGCCAAGCAGTATGCCGAGCCATTCAAGGCGGATAAGAGGAAAGTAATCGCCCTTGCCATAGAGCTGGATGATATGGGAAAGGGACTGGTAGATTGGAAGGAAGTGTAATGTCACAAAAACAGAATTTCCATTCACTGTACCCCACACGCCCTGAAAGGGCAGAAGCTCCTAGCCCAGGGCAACGCCCTGGGTATTAATGATATATAACCAACGCCCTGTAAGGGCAAAAGCTTTAAAAATATACGAATATTAATCTATAGGCTTATGTTACATGTAAAAGAAACGATAGTAATCAAGAGCTCTTCTGTCAAGATGGCGGAATGGGTAAAGAGGCTGAAGGCTCATAAGGCAGAACAGCTGGAGAAGTTGCGCAACGTAGAAAAGTGCGACTTTGATTTTCAATTCTGATTTTTGCTTGCCAGCGTACTGCTAAAAAACATTTTCCAAATTTTATCGAAAAACACTTGCTTGTTTCAAAATATTGTTGTACCTTTGGGGGAATAAATGATAGAAAGTAGAACTTAGAAACAACGTAACTCTATAAATATCAACGAATTGAACATGGAATTGATTAAGGTTATAAACAACATATCAGAACGGGTGGTAGATGATTTGAAGACCAAATTATCTAAAGGCTCTCGTGTGTCAATAGCTGCAGCCTCTTTTTCTATCTATGCTTTCGAAGCATTGAAGGAAGAACTGGAGAACGTTGATGAGTTGCGTTTTATCTTCACTTCGCCTACCTTCATCAAGGATAAGGTAAAAAAAGAGAAGCGTGAGTTCTTCATACCCAAACTCAACCGTGAGCGCAACCTTTATGGCTCCGACTTCGAAATCAAACTCCGCAATAAACTGGAGCAGAAAGCCATCGCCAAGGAGTGCGCCAACTGGATAAGACGTAAGGTGAAGTTCAAATCGAATGTGTCACAGGAGTCGATGGGCGGCTTTATTCATGTAAACGGCACTGCCCCTTATGTCTATGCACCCTTCAATGAGTTTACCACCACAGAATTGGGATGCGAGCGGGGGAATAGCGTTTATTCCATGATCAATGTGATGCCCTCACCCTTTGCCGAGCAGTATCTGAACGTATTCAATGAACAGTGGAAAAATGGCGATAAGTTTGAAGATGTAACCGCCAAGGTGCTGGAATACATAGAAACAGTTTATCAGGAAAATTCACCTGAGTTTATCTACTTCATCACGCTATATAATATCTTCAGCGAGTTTCTCGATGATATCAACGAGGATGTTCTTCCTAACGAGAAGACCGGATTCCGGGAGAGTGTGATTTGGAAAAAGCTTTATAATTTCCAGAAAGATGCTGCCCTGGCTATCATCAATAAACTCGAAAAATACAATGGTTGTATCCTTGCCGATTCTGTGGGTCTGGGTAAAACCTTTACGGCGTTGAGCGTCATCAAGTATTACGAAAACCGCAATAAGTCGGTTCTCGTATTATGCCCTAAGAAGCTCTATGACAACTGGAGTACCTTCAAGACTAATTACAAAAACAACCCTCTTGCCGCCGATCGCCTTCGCTATGATATCCTGTTTCACAGCGATTTAAGCCGAGATAGAGGTATGTCAAACGGAATTGATCTTGAAAGAATCAACTGGGGGAACTACGACCTGATAGTCATAGACGAAAGCCACAATTTCCGCAATGGCGGTAATGTGGATGATGAGGATGATGAGGATGATGAGGCTGATGGCCTGGAAATCATGGATGATGGTGAAAAGAAAAAGGAAAACCGCTATCAGCGTCTGATGAACAAGGTGATTAGAGCAGGAATCAAGACAAAAGTCCTGATGCTGAGTGCCACTCCTGTCAACAACCGCTTCAACGACCTGAAGAACCAGTTGCAGCTGGCTTACGAAGGTCATGCTGAGCAAATCAACGAGGTTCTTGACATCGACCGCAGCATAGATGATGTGTTCCGCTCGGCACAGTTGGCTTACAACCGATGGACCAAGTTGCAGCCTAAAGAGCGCACCACGCAACGGTTGCTTGATGACTTGAACTTCGACTTCTTCGAATTGCTGGATGCCGTTACCATTGCCCGAAGCCGAAGCCACATCGTGAAATACTACGATACGAAGGATATAGGTAAGTTCCCTACCAGATTGGCTCCCATCTCTCGCCGCCCTAAGTTGACGGATTTGAGTGATAGCATTTCTTTCAGCGAGATTGCAGAACAGTTAGACAGGCTGAATCTGAGCATCTATACACCGTCACTCTATATCTTTGATAGCGTGAAGGAGGATTATGAAATCAATATGGAAGGCTCGGGTATCTCTATCGACGGACGAGAGAAAGGTCTCCGCAAGCTGATGGCTACCAACCTGCTCAAACGTCTGGAGAGCAGCGTCAACTCCTTCCGTCTTACCTTGCAGCGCATCCAGGAATATATAGACGAAACGCTGAATATCATTGATGGCAACGGGCGCAGCGGTTCTGTGGATGTTACCGAGTTTACGGATGATTTGGATAGCGCAGATAGCGATAACGACCCATTTGTGGGCAGAAATTCCAAAATCAACCTCCGGGATATTGATGTGGTTCGCTGGTCACGTGATCTTCGCAGCGACCAGGAGAATCTTGCCCTGCTTCAAATCATGCTCCAGGATATTTCTCCCGAGCACGACTCCAAGCTGCAGATGCTCATACAGGATTTGAAACACAAGTTTGAACATCCCATCAATAAGGGCAACAAGAAGGTGATTATCTTTACAGCCTTTGCTGATACTGCCAACTATCTGTACGACCAGCTGGCGGCACGCATCAAGGCGGACTGTGGGTTGAACGTAGCACTTATCACGGGTTCTACGGATGGCAAATGTACCATACCGAAGTTCCCGATGAGTTTCAACAATGTGCTGACCTATTTCTCGCCCGTATCGAAAGACCGGGCTGCTCTCTTCCCGAATGCCACCGAGGAGATTGATGTGCTGATTGCAACCGACTGCATTTCCGAGGGTCAGAACCTGCAGGATTGTGATTTCCTGATCAACTATGATATCCATTGGAATCCTGTCCGCATCATCCAGCGTTTCGGTCGTGTAGATCGTATCGGCAGCAGAAACGATGTCATCCAGCTGGTTAACTATTGGCCGGATATGGAACTGGACCAGTATATCGAACTGAAAGGCCGAGTAGAGAGCCGTATGAAGGCCACCGTCCTCACCAGTACGGGCGATGACAATCTGTTGTCGCAGAACGAGAAGGGTGACCTGGAGTACCGCAAGAACCAGCTCAAGAAGCTTCAGGAAGAAGTGATAGACATAGAGGATATGGATACCGGCATCAACATCATGGATTTGGGTCTGAATGAATTCCGTCTCGACCTGCTGGCATACGTCAAGGAAAACCCGAATGTAGAGCACTCGCCGTTCGGCATGAATGCGGTGGTGGCAAGTTCGGAGCATGCCAAGCCGGGCGTTATCTTCATCCTGAAGAATCGGAACAAGAATATCAATATCGACAGGAAGAACCTGCTGCATCCGTTTTATATGGTGTATCTGGGCGAAGATGGCTCCGTAATCTGCGACCACCTGCAGCCTAAGAAACTGCTCGATGAGATGCGCCACGTTTGCCGAGGCAAGAGCCAGCCGGATAAGGAGTTATGCGCCATCATCAACCGGGAAACGGCTGATGGCCGACAGATGAGTCATTATAGTGATATGTTGGCGAAGGCGGTTGACAGCATCATTTCTGTGAAGGAAGAGTCGGATATTGACAGCCTGTTCTCCATGGGCGAGACGAGTGCCTTGCTGGGAGATGCCAAGGGGCTGGATGACTTTGAGTTAATAACATTCTTAATTATCAGATAGTATGATAGATTTACATTATCCTCCAACCACGCTTGTAGGCAAGCCTGTTCCCAAGAACGCTTTCTACAGGCATCTGGAAGTGAATGCGAAGATGAAGCAGCACTTCGTAGATGATGTGGTGGCCATCAAGTGGCTCTATAAGTTGGCTCCTTCCACCCTCAATGTGGCAGAAGGCAAGGAGGTTCACGAGATAGTGGTCTTTTCTGCGCAGCTGAAGTCGCAGGATTGTCCGGATGATGTCTTCCTTTTCATCGATAGGAACATGCCTCGCCACGTGGTGTTTATCCTGGAATATGAGGGGCAGTATAAGCTGCTGCTCAACTACAAGGAATGGCTGGATGCCACGGCTGGAACCTTCAGGATAGTGAAGTCTTTCGCTTCGGAATGGCTCCGTGAGGCTGATTTGTCTTTGCCTATCCAGGGGCTTACGATGGATGCCATCTACGAAAATATGGCAGGCGTGATTTCCGGCTATGGCACGAGCAATAGCGAGGAAACCAAGCGCATGGTGGAGCTGGAGTCCTTGATACAGAAGGGCAGGAAAGAGATTGCAGCCTTGCAGAAGCGGGTTCGGACTGAAAAGCAGTTTAACCGCCAGCTGGAGCTGAACAACGAGGCTCGGGCGTTGAAGAAGAAGGTTGCAGAATGGGAAAAAGAAATGAAGAATAATTTGTAAAATATTGACAATATGGATAGACCAAATAGAATGGAATTGCAGTCGGCAGATGGAGCGCAGCTGAATCTGGATGCGCTTTATCAGATTGCGCCTTCGTGCTTTACGGAGGTAGCCGACCCTGGTATGGGGGGGGCAAAAACGTGTAGTTAATTTTGAAGTACTTCGCCAGCTTCTTGGTGACAACGCAGTGGAAGATGCTCCTGAGGCATACGAGTTCAACTGGGTTGGCAAGCAGGCAGCTCGTGCTGAAGTTTTGAAGCCTACTAAGAAAACATTACGTCCTGTAAAGGAGGATAGTGTGGATTGGGATAATACCCAAAACCTTTATATTGAGGGAGATAACCTCGAAGTGCTTAAACTTCTCCAGAAGTCTTATCTGGGTAAGGTAAAGATGATTTATATTGATCCGCCTTACAATACAGGTAATGACTTTGTTTATCATGATGATTTTGCGATGTCTGCTGATGAGTATGCTGAGGCTTCGGGTTCAGTAGATGAATTAGGTAATAAATATATCAAGAACATGGATTCGAATGGACGTTTTCATTCGGATTGGTGCTCTATGATTTATTCTAGATTGATGGTGGCGAGAACGTTGTTGTCTGAGGATGGAGTGATTTTTATTAGTATAGATGAGCATGAAGAAGAAAATCTCAAGAAAATTTCTAATGAAATTTTTGGCTGTTCAAATTTTGTGGGAACTATAATTTGGGAAAGAGCATTTGCACCCAAAAATGATGCTAAATACCTTTCTGATAGTCATGATTATGTGTTGGTATTTGCTAAAACAATCGACAAATTCCAAATAGGTCTTCTACCACGATCCGAAGAAGCTAATGCACGTTATAAAAATCCAGATAATGATCCACGAGGACCATGGACGGCAGATAATATGACGGTAAAAACATATAGTGCTAATTACGACTATGAAATTGTCACACCAAATGGTTCTGTTATGTCTCCTCCAAATGGTAGATGTTGGTTTACAAGTAAGGAACGCATGGATAAACTAATACAGGAAAATAGAGTTTGGTTTGGGGAAACAGGTGGAAATATGCCTAGACTTAAGAGATTCTTGTGTGATGTTCAACAAGGAATGACCGCAACAACAATATGGAAATATACGGAAGTTGGTCATAATCAAGAAGGAAGACAGGAATTGAAAAAACTCTTTGATAATAAAGGCTATTTTGATGGTCCAAAACCTTTACGTCTGATAAGCAGAATTTTGACTATAGCAAATCTCTCTGCAAATTCCATCATCCTCGACTTCTTCTCTGGCTCCGCCACCACCGCTCACGCCGTGATGCAGCTCAATGCCGAAGATGGAGGAAATCGTCAATATATCATGGTTCAGCTTCCAGAAGAAACTCCAGAAGATAGCGAGGCAAGAAAGGCTGGTTATAACACAATCCCGGATATCGCCAAAGAAAGAATTAGAAGAGCTGGCAAGAAAATCAAGGAGGAATCACCTCTTACCACCGCCGACCTCGACACCGGTTTCCGTGTCTTCCGTCTCGACGAAGGCAATTATGAGGATGTAAATCGTTCTCCAAAGGAATTCAAGCAAGACCAGCTCGATCTGTTCTTGAACAACATCAAGACCGACCGAACCGACCTGGACCTGCTCTTTGGATGTATGCTTGATTGGGGCGTTCAGCTCTCCCTGCCTATGACCCAGGAAGTGGTGGATGGCAAGACCATCTATACCGTAAACGACGGCGACCTCGTGGCTTGCTTTGCCGAGAACGTATCAGAAGATGTTGTAAAAGCCATGGCAGAAAAGATGCCTTTGCGTGTCATTTTCCGTGACAGCTGCTTTGCCCAGGATGCCGACAAGATTAATATCTACGAGACCTTCAAGCAGAAGCTGGATTGGAGCGACCAGGAAGTAGTTAAGAATATTAGAGTGATTTAAGCCTATGAAACTCAGATATAAACATCAACGCTTCCAAACCGAAGCGGCGCTGGCTGTGGCTAATGCCTTTACTGGTCAGCCCAAAAGCGACGGACAGAGCGACCATATCGTTGACCAGGGAGTAAATCAAGACCTCTTTGTAGTAAAAGGCTTTGGCAACAAGAACGTCATCCTCGCTCCGGATGCCGTCTGCGAGAATGTAAGAGCCATACAGACAGAACAGGGTCTGAAACCTGTTGAACAGCTGCAGCAGCTGCAAGGCGTAGGCACCGCCCTCACCATCGAAATGGAGACGGGTACGGGTAAAACCTATACCTATATCAAGACCATGTATGAACTGAATGCCCGCTATGGCTGGACCAAGTTTGTGGTGGTAGTGCCAAGCATCGCCATCAGAGAAGGTGTATTGAAGAGTTTTGAGAGCATGCAGGAGCATTTTGCCCAGGAATACGGCAAGCGCATGCAATACTTTATGTATAACTCCAAGCAGCTCAGTAAGATAGATGCCTTTGCCAGCGATGCAGGCATGCACGTGATGATTATCAATACCCAGGCTTTCAACGCATCTATGGATGAGGAGAAGTCAACTGATAAGATGGAGAAAGGCAAGTTGAAGAAAGCTGATAAGGCAGCCCGCATCATCTTCGAACGCCGTGATGAATTCGGCTCCCGACGTCCTATCGACGTGCTGGCTCAGACCCATCCCATCATGATTATCGATGAACCTCAGTCGGTGCTGGGTGTGGACAAGAAGAACAAGACCCGTAAGGGTATTGCCATGTTCAAGCCGCTCTTTACCCTCTTGTATAGCGCCACCCACCGAAAGGGTGATATATATAATATGGTGTATAAGCTGGATGCCATCGATGCCTATAACCAGAAACTGGTGAAGAAGATAGAGGTGAAGGGTATCAGACAGGTAGGCAGTACCGCTACCAACGGCTACGTCTATCTGGAGGAAATCGTCATCGGCAAGGGAAATCCGCAGGCTCGCATCAGCTTTGATATCAAGACGCAGACCGGAACGAAACAGGTAAGCAAACTCGTGGATGAGCGTTTCAACCTGAAGGAGCAGAGTGGGGGACTTGCCGAGTATGACAACAACTTCATCGTAGAACGCATTGATGGAAGACAGGGAATCGTCCGCTTCCTCAATGGTTTGACTCTCCATGAAGGCGATGCCGTGGGCAGTGTGAACGAAGACTATATCCGCCGTATTCAGATTCGTGAAACCATCCGCACCCATCTGGAGCGTGAGCGCCAGCTGTTCAGTCAGCATATCAAGGTGCTCAGTCTGTTCTTCATCGACCATGTGGATAGCTACCGTCTCTATGAAGGCGAGGAAAGCAAGGGTAAGTTTGCCAAGATGTTTGAGGAAGAATATACCCGAGTGGTTTCAGAAATGCTGCCATCGTTTACGGATGAAGCCTATCTGCGCTATCTTTCAGACCCTCGCAATGCGGCATCCAAGGTGCATCAGGGCTACTTCTCCATGGATAAGAAGGGCAAGGCGGTGGAATCGAAGGAAAGACAGGGAGAGAACGAAGAGCGTGCCTTCGACCTGATCATGAAGGACAAGGAGCGTCTGCTTTCGCTGAACGAGCCAGTGCGCTTCATCTTCTCGCACTCCGCCTTGAAGGAAGGTTGGGACAACCCTAACGTGTTCCAGATCTGCACCTTGAAGAACTCGGATAATGAGACCAAGAAGCGCCAGGAAGTGGGACGAGGAATGCGCCTTTGCGTGAATCAGAAGGGTGAACGTCAGGATGCGGATGTATTGGGCGACCATGTGTTTGATACCAATATCCTCACCGTAATAGCCAGTGAGAGCTATGATGATTTTGCCAAGAAACTGCAGACGGAAATGGCTGAAGCCTGTGCCGACCGTCCAATCGTTATCACAGCCAACCTTTTCGAGGGCAGGTCTTATACGATGGCAGATGGAACCAATGGCAAGTTTGATACTCATCAGGCTGTAGCAGTTTATAATGCCCTCATCCGCAAGGATTATGTGGATGATAATGGTGCTTTGACTGCTCAGTATTTTGAGGATAAGCGCAATGATAAGCTCGACTTTGGTAAGGCTAACGAATGGAGGGATGGCATTATAGCAGCCCTTGATACCGTCTTTAATCCTGCGGCTGTAAGACCGGAGAATGGTAGAAAGCCTAAGCTTGCCAAGTTGCAGAAGGACAATTTTGCCAAGAAGGAATTCCAGAATCTCTGGAAGCGCATCAACCGCCGCACCTACTATCAGGTAAGCTTTGAAACTTCTGGTCTTGTGAAGAATGCCATCAAGGAACTTGATGAAAAGCTGAGGGTTACGGAAATCCGCATCGTGGTAGAAGGCGGTTCGATGGATGAAATCAGAGATAAGGAGTCGCTTGAAGCGGGTGTGGCAATGAATCAGGGCGATGTCAGAACCATCCATGTAACGGAAGCTGTGGGCAAGGAAGTGACATACGACCTGATAGGTCAATTGGTAACTGCTACGGGGTTGACCAGAAAGACCATCGTGGAAATCCTGAAGGGTATCAAGCCGGAAACATTCAGCATGTTCAAGATGAATCCTGAGGAATTTATCATCAAGGCCGGTCTGATTATCAACGACTGCAAGGCTCTTGCTGTTATCCAGTGCATCAAGTATGAGAAACTGAATGATGAGTTCTCTACCGACATCTTTACGGTGGATGCTCTGCGAGGCAAGTTGGGCATCAATGCCATTGAATCGAAGAAATCGCTCTACGACCTGGTAGTGCTCGACAGCATGGGTGTAGAGAAGAACTTTGCCGAGTCTCTGGAGCGACAAGATGACGTGGTGGTTTATACCAAACTGCCTCGTGGTTTCTACATCAACACGCCTATGGGCAAATACAATCCCGACTGGGCTGTGGCATTCCGTGAAGGAAGCGTGAAGCATGTTTATTTTGTGGCAGAAACCAAGGGTAACGATCTCCAGGGTTCACATATACGTGGTATCGAGAAAAGCAAGATAGCGTGTGCCCGCAAGCATTTTGCTGCCATCAGCGAGAATGGTTACATTTATGATGTTGTCACGGACTATCAGGCATTGTATGATGCAGTGATGAAATAGCTGTGGAAATGGTAATAGAATTGCCTGTCCATCCATAAAAGTCGAGGAGAGGAAGTGTAGTGCTAAAAATGCTCACTTTCTCTCTTTTTCATATATATTTTTGACAATCAGAAAAAAATACGCACTCTTTTTACGTCCCCTTAGAGACGTAAAAGGCTTGGAGATACCGCCGATTATTGCTAATTTTACACGGAAAAATAAAAATAGCAATGATTGAAGAGACAAAAGAAATAGAAAAATCAGAATCTCCGGATTTAAGGTTGATGAGATTATCATATATCGAGAGGGTTGGAACTCTTCTCGGTATCATGATTAGTGAGGATATTTCTCCTCGGAAATCAATCGTGAAGGAATTCCATGTCGCTTATGATACGATTCGAAAGTTCCTGAAATTCGATTCTACCATACAAATTGAAACCATTGTAAAATTCTGCTATATAATAGGTCACTATCTGCATGAAGAATATGAGGCCGTAGAGAACTACAAATCTAAAAATCATATTAAAGATAGAGCCAAAAGACTTGGCCGCATCAATCAACTGCAAAGAGAATATGAAGAAATCTATGGTGCAGGAGCTGAAGTGGTGGAAGATTTGATAAAAAAGAAAGTAGATCTCCGCCAGTTTGTGAACAAGGCGGAATAATAATACTAAACAATAATAAACAATTACAAACTTTTAAAAACCAAAAAAGAAATGAAAGAAATTACATGAACCACTAGGGTTTTGCTGGTCATAAGTCAACAACACCTTGATAGCTGCCTCACCTCATGAAAATCATGGGGGCTGCCCTCTCTAACTAGTAAATGGTAGTTTTTAGTCAATCCTTCAAAAAATAAAGATTAAGAAAGGGATTATTATGGCTAAAAAAATTTTGTTTCTGATGGTTGCGCTTTCCTATATAGGCGTAATCAGCTTGAGTGTAAGTATCGTAGTTTATCTCAACGGCAAGCGCGTGTTGGAGATGACTACAAGTGTTCAACAACTAGTTAATCTGCTGAATGATGACAATAAACTTAAATGTTAATTTCGAAAATGCACCAGATTGGCATTTTGATCACAACATCTTCGGTGGGTCTTCTGATAAAGCATCATCTGGTTCTTCATCAGATAGCAATCTCAATGAAGCTGATTTTGAGGAGGTGAATGAAGGTAAGGATCAAGGAGAAGATAAATCTGGTTTTTCTCAGAAAGTTATGCCGCTTCTGCCTTTTATCCCTCAGTTGCCTGAAGAATTAAAGAGTGAGAAGGCGGCAAGAATCCTGATGAGATTATATAAGGAGGAGATTTTAGATGAGAATTTCCAACCACTCAACCTTTCCAGTTATCAGAAGGCGTATCTTGCATATCGGATATCCGTCGCGTTGGAGATAAATAATGTATGGAAGGTGTTTTCGAGATTTTGGAATATGAAGCCTTCTGTGATGAGAACACGTTATAATGATGCGCTTACTATGCCTTCTATATTGGATTTTGGTGAAAAAATCAAAGAATATTTACGATAATGCGGTTTTTGGGTAAGTAGTACTAGTACGACCGTACGGGTACGACCCATTTTTTATCCAAAATATCGCCGTACTTTTGCCCCAGATTTCAGAACGATACCGGTTCTGAGGTCTGGGGCTTTTGCGTTTTCTATCGCCAGGATGCTGGGATAGGTTTCCTGCCATGTTGTAAGTGGCGCAGCGTATCAGCCCATCGGTCTTTGACAAGGTTGATACATTTATTACTGCAGAACTTTTTGTGGGGAAGTTAGAGGAGTAACTCCTCAACTTAAAATATTTGTGGAAACTTTTAGCGTGTATTTTTTTTACGGAGGTATCCATCGGGTACCTTTTATATATTTACTTATTTTTTTTTGCTTATGATGAATTCAAAGATTCAGAAGGCTGAGGATGGCAAGAATGCCAGCTCTGCCAAGAAGAGTGTGCAGACTGCTGTTTTTGAGAATCCGGAGTTCGGAACGGTTCGCATCGTTACTGATGAGAAGGGCGAGCCTTGGTTCTGTGCAAAGGATTTGTGTGATGTGCTCGGGTATAAGAGAGCTACAGACGCTGTAAGACAGCATGTTAGGTCTAGCGATACGGCGAAATACCGCATTGCTAGAACTGTCAAAAATCGTTTTGGCGTTTCTGAAGGAAAGGTGCAGAACGTGCAGATGAACTTCGTTAACGAGAGCGGTTTTTATGCCCTGGTACTCGGTTCGAAACTGGCTACGGCGGTGAAGTTCAAGGACTGGGTTACCTCGGTGGTGCTGCCGCAGATTCGCAAGACGGGCGGTTATATCCCGGTAAAGGAGGGGGAGAGCGAGGAGGAGACGATTCGCAATGCCGAGGAGATTCTCCGGGCTACCCTGAAGAAGAAGGAGGAACTGCTGGAGCAGCAGAGAAAGCTGCTCCAGGAGAGCAAGGTGATACTGGCTCAGCAGAAGAAACTCATCGGTGAGCAGGATGTGGAAATCCGAAGACTGAACGGCGTGGTGGATGAGCAGGTGGTGAATATCGCCCGAAAGGGTGAGAACATCATCCATCTGGAGCACCAGGTGGATGGGCTGATGCCGAAGGCTATCTACTCGGATAATGTTCTGGATTCCGTTTCCTGCTTTACTACTACCCAGGTGGCGAAGGAGCTGGGAATTACGGCGCAGGAGCTGAACCGCTCGCTCTGTGCCCTGCATATCCAGTATTACCAGAGCGGGCAGTATATGCTCTATGCGGAGTATGCGCACATGGGACTGGCTAAGAGCCGCACCCGATACAATGCCTTCCTTGATCCGAACTGCGATGGCAGAAAGGAGAAGATGGGCAAGGCGGTGACGCATACCTATCTCGTATGGACCGAGAAGGGCAGGAAGTTTATCCATGATCTGGCCCACAGATTCTGGGAGCTTGCTGAACTGTATGAGGTGAAGAATTTGGGATAATCATTAAAAATGGAAATATGGCGATAAAGCAACAGGTAATGGCTTTAAATCCGGCACGCAAGGGCAATATGGGAAGATTGAATTCTTCCCAGCCCCTGTATGTCTATGACACCCTGATAGCACAGCCGTGGCTGAAGGGTGTGATTGCGCAGATACGTGGGGAGAAGGCGATTCCCGGCGTAGATGCTGGTGATGAAAAGGCGGTGAAGAAGGCGAAGGAGGGGCTGAAAAGACAGCTGCCTATCCGTGCGATTCATTATTACAAGTTCAGGAATAATCACCGCTCTAGTGAGGATGCGGATCCTGAAAGCTTCCTCTTTCAGACGACTATCGATGTGGATGATGTGGAGTATGTGGATGCTGCCCTGGAGAAGGCTCGTGAGCTGAACTGCAGCAACACGATATGGAAGGGGAAACTGCTGCATCTGGAGTATTCGGCTAGAAAGAAGCTGCATATTGATATCCGTATGCCGATGGGCATGACGATCGAGGAGACGCAGAAGGCGTATTGCGAGGCGGCTGGGATTCCCTACGATAAGAGCTGCATCACGCCGGAGAGAATCATCTTTATCACGGATAAGGACTCGGAAATTTATCGTTCGAAGGAGTGGTATGGGGTGCTGCCGGATGAGGAGATTCAAGCCCGCAGAGAGGCTTTTCTCAAGCGTGGGCTTACGATTGATGGTAAGGGTACTCCTAATTCAATATTTCAAATTCAAAATTCAGATTCAAATGTTCAAGACAATCGATTTCATGGCACTGACAGCCATTCTGCTGTTCCTTCTGGCGCTGCTATTCAGCCTGCCCAACCTGGTAATAGCCATCGTGCTGATGATGATAATATCAGCCATACTGGAGATGCTCAGAAAGCTGGCGGACTGGCAGCCCAAGAAGCAGAAAGTGCCAGTGAGAAGAATCTCATAGCCTTCGACCTCTTCCAGGATTCCGCAGGACTGAAGGGGATGAATATTGATACCATCGGGTCCAGACATTCCTCCCTGCTCGCTATTATGAGCGCTGGCGCTTCTCGTGTGATGAGTGAGGAGGAACTGATGAAGGTGGTGGCGAAGAGAATGCCGAGCTATTATCAGGAGAATGACTGCCATCAGCTGATTCACGATTTCTATGCGAAATATGGGGACAGCTCCAAGCCGTTTTCTAGGGATGTGATTCGGGTGAATGCCTTGGCGGAGCAGGCTGCTAAGAGCTTGCTTGCCGGGGATTGCAAATCCCCGGGACGCCTGGCTGGAGACTTTCTTTCTGGACAAAATGGTTATAGCTCGCTTGCCGGGGATTGCAAATCCCCGGAACGCCTGGCGGGGGACTTTATGGGGCAAATGGCAGGCAATGCTAATCATACAGTTCAAAGTTCAAATCTCAATGCTCAAGGCGAAGACGAGGAATATCCTGCTCCTCCTCCGATGCCGAAGAAGCTGCCGAAGCTGGTGGAGCTGCTGATATCCAAGACTCCGGAAATCTATCAGCCGGCTGTGGCGCACGCCATTTTTCCTTCGCTCGCTACCCATCTCTGGAGAACCAGATTCAGATATATCGACAACGTGGAGCACGAAGCTACCCTGATGACCTGTCTGCTTGCAGGCACAGGCGCAGGTAAAAGTTGCGTACAGAAACCTATCGATTTCATCATGGAGGATATCCGTAAAAGAGATGCCGAAAACCTGAAGCGTGAGAAGGAATGGAAGGATGAAATGATGCGTAAGGGTGCCAATAAGGATAAGCGCAAACGCCCTGAGAATCTGATTATCCAGGAGATTGATGCCGATATGACCAATCCTGCCTTCGTGATGCGTACCGCTGAAGCCAAGGAACATTTCCTTTATACTTCACTGAACGAAATCGACCAGTTTGATGCACTCAAAGGTAGCGGTTTTCAGCAGTTCCGCATCATGTGCCTCGCCTTTGACCCAGGTAATTTATATGGACAAACGCGAGTCGGAACCCAAAGTGTAACCGAGCGTGTCACCATCCGCTTCAACTGGAATGCTTCTACCACCATCCATAAAGGCATCAGGTATTTCAAGCGAGTGCTGACCGACGGTCCGGTTTCCCGTATCAACTTCTGTACCATCCCCGAAAGAGATATCGGCGAGGACATTCCCATCTATGGAACCTATGATGAGGATTTCAGAAATTCTCTGAAACCTTACATCGATAATCTCTGTATGGCTTCGGGACTGGTGGAATGCAAGGAGGCTTTTCATCTTGCCGAGGTGCTGAAAGATGAGAATGCGGAATTCTCCCGTCTGTCGCAGGACAGAGTCTATGAGAATCTGAGTTTCCGTGCCAACGTAATCGGCTATCTGAAGGCGTGTGTGCTCTATGTGGCGAACGGTTACCAGTGGGAGCCTGAGATTGAGGATTTCATCCGCTGGAGCGAGCGTTACGACCTCTACTGCAAGATGCGTTTCTTCGGCGATGCCATCAAGAAGGCGGAACAGGAGTGCGATCAGGAGAGCAAGAGAGGTCCGGCAAGTATCCTGGGATTCCTGCCAGAGGAGTTCAACTATCAGCAGGTGGAAGCCTTGAGAGTTGAGCATAAGATGAGTGCGAAGGGCACGATGAAAATGCTGAACAACTGGCTCTTCCGTGGCTACATCAAGGTGAAGGAGAAAGACTCAAATACTCAGTTACTCAAATACTCAGTTTTTATCAAGACCCATTATTAAAAAAATCTATTTTATATGGAAATTGTTGTAGAAAGAATCGCAAAGAAGGAGATTTATACCATTGGCCGACTTTATCTGTTGGCTGATGGTGACGTGAAGCGCAAGGTGCTTAGTGGCAAGACTGCCGGCGACAAGCGCAGTTTCGAACATAGTTTTGACTTGAAGAAGTTGTCTAAGGACAGCTACTTCTGTGATACCCTGGAGCCTACGTGGCGCAACCTGAAGGGCGTGGAGCTCCAGCCCGGGGAGGAGAATGCCCGCTTCAGCAGAGAGAGTGGCAAGGTGGCAAGAAAGATTCCGGGGCATACTGCCATCCCTGAAGGCTCGTATCGTGTGCTCATCACCAAGTCGCCCCGATTCAAGAAGTGGCTTCCGTATGTGCAGGGTGTTCCCGGTTTCGAGGGCATCCGCATCCATGCCGGCAACTATCCCGACGATACCCAGGGCTGCATCCTGGTGGGTGAGAATAAGCTGAAGGGTATGGTGGTGAACTCCCGTATCTGGCTCCATCGTCTGATGAAGCGCATCCAGGCGGCTGAGAATCAGGGGGAAGGTATCTGGATTACCATCATCTAAAGATGTGGAGCACTGCCATCTTATATAAAAAAAGTCCGTGAACATTCATTTGTCCACGGACTTTTTTTATTATCTTATTCTTATAAATGTCTTATGCCTTGAAGCTCTCCAAGTCTTCTGCCTTGAAGTTCTGGATATATGCTGAATGACCGAGAACTTCTTCCTCTGCCATGCGAACATATACGTTGGCACTCTTCTGGAACATCTCTGGTGCCTTGGTAGCATCATCGAGGATGAGGAGAGACATTACGATGTCGCCAGTCATGTTGTAGAGACGGCGAGCCAGGAAGTCGTGAACTGCCTGATCGTTAGCCTCCTTCACTTTGTTGATGGCTGCCTCGTAAAGATCTACGAGCTTGGCCACACGCTCCTTCAATGCCTTCAAATCATCTGATACCTCGTTCTCCAACATCTCCTTGATGATGCTGAGATAAGTACCGTTGGTGATGTAGCGGATAGCTGCAACAACCTGAAGCTGGGTAGTTCCCTCGTAGATAGAGAAGATGCGGGCGTCACGGAACAAACGCTGGCACTTATACTCCATGATGAAACCAGAACCACCGTGGATGCTGATGGCATCGTATGCATTCTGGTTGGCATACTCTGAGTTCATACCCTTAGCCAATGGAGTAAATGCATCAGCAAGACGGGTGTATTTCTTCATCTCCTGACGCTCCTCTGGAGTGAGCTTAGTGTCGCGGGCGATGTCTTCCAAAGCCTTGTAGATATCTACGTAGCGAGCGCAGCAGTAGAGGAGTGAACGGCCTGCATCCAACTTAGCCTTCATTCTTGAAAGCATGTCGTAAACGGCTGGGAAGTTGATGATCTTCTCACCAAACTGAGCACGCTCCTTGGCATAGGCCAAACCCTCATTGTAAGCCTCCTGCTCAACACCTACACTCTGAGCTGCAATACCCAGACGGGCACCGTTCATCAGAGCCATCACGTACTTAATCAAACCGAGACGGGTGTTACCGCAAAGCTCTGCCTTGGCATTCTTGTAAACCAACTCGCAGGTAGGAGAACCGTGAATACCCAACTTGTGCTCGATGTGGCGAACGGTTACGCCGCCATCACGCTTGTCGTAGATGAACATAGAAAGACCACGACCGTCCTTGGTGCCTTCTTCAGAACGAGCCAGAACCAGGTGGATGTCTGAGTCACCATTGGTGATGAAACGCTTCACACCGTTCAGACGCCATGTGCCGTCCTCATCCTGTGTAGCCTTCAGCATTACGCGCTGCAAGTCAGAACCTGCATCAGGCTCAGTCAAGTCCATACTCATGGTTTCGCCAGCGCAGATGCGAGGGATGTACTTCTGGCGCTGCTCCTCAGAACCGAACTCATAGAGTGTATCGATACAGCTCTGGAGAGACCAGATGTTCTGGAAACCTGCATCGGCTGCAGCGATGATTTCAGAAGCCATAGAGAAGATGGCGTTAGGCAGGTTCAAGCCGCCGTAACGACGAGGCATAGACAAGCCCCAGAGGCCAGCCTTGCGGGTAGCATCGAGGTTCTCGAATGTCTTGCTGGCATAAATCATGCGGCCGTTCTCCAAGTGTGGACCTTCGAGGTCAACATCCTCAGAGTTTGGTTCGATGATGTTAGCAGCTACATCGCCGGTAATATCCAGCAATCGCTTGTAGTTCTCGATGGCATCCTCGTAGTTGACAGGAGCATCTTCAAACTGGTCTTTTTCTGCGTAGTTGCGCTCCTTCAAGTCAACAACACGCTTCATCAATGGGTGATTGAGATGAAATTCAATCTCAGGGTGATCACTATAGTAATTAGCCATTTTGCTTTTCTTATTTAAATAATGTGTAATGCAGATTACTTAGAATTCTGCTTGTAGTACTTGATGAGCTTAGGAACCACATCCTCAACATTGCCGTTGATAACGTAGTCGGCAATCTTGTTGATTGGAGCATCAGGATCGTTGTTCACAGAGATGATGATACCTGAATCCTGCATACCGGCGATGTGCTGAATCTGACCAGAGATTCCGCAGGCGATATAAACCTTAGGATGAACAGTAACACCAGTCTGACCAATCTGACGGTCGTGATCTACCCAGCCTGCATCTACGGCAGCACGGGAAGCACCTACCTCACCATGGAGGAGATGAGCCAACTCGAAGAGCTGGTCGAAACCTTCCTTGCTTCCTACGCCATAACCGCCGGCTACAACGATGGCAGAACCCTTCAGGTTGTGCTTGGCAGCCTCTACGTGGTGGTCGAGTACCTTTACTACAAAGTCTTCAGCAGGAACATACTTGCTTACCTCTGGATAAACCACTTCCTTCTTGCACTCACCCTCGTAGATGCTCTTCTGCATTACGCCGGAACGTACGGTAGCCATCTGAGGACGGTGCTCTGGGTTTACGATGGTAGCCACGATGTTACCACCGAAAGCTGGACGAATCTGATAGAGCAGACCCTCATAGTGCTTGCCGCTCTTCTTGTCGTCGTAATCACCGATTTCAAGCTCTGTACAGTCGGCGGTAAGACCGCTGGTCAATGAAGAAGAAACACGAGGACCGAGGTCGCGACCGATAACGGTGGCACCCATCAATGCAATCTGAGGCTTCTCCTCCTTGAAGAGGTTGACGAGAATGTCGGTATGTGGAGCTGAAGTGTATGGGAACAATCCCTCAGCATCGAAAACAAATAATTTATCTACACCATAAGGGAGAATCTGATCCTCTACCTGACCCTTGATGCCAGTACCAGCCACGATGGCATGGAGCTCCACGCCCTGCTGGTTAGCGAGCTTACGACCCTTGGTGAGCAATTCCTGAGATACTTCGGCAACGGTTGTGCCTTCTACCTCGCAATATACAAATACGTTGTTCATTGTCTTTTCTTATAAAGCATTTTTAAATGAATCGGAATCTGAATCATCCTTCGATGATTAACCGATAATACTTTCGTCCAACAATTCCTTCATCAGTCCGTCGATGTCCTCATCGCTGCTGGTCAAGGTCTTGCTCTCCTTTGCCTGGAACACGATGTTCTTCACGGCCTTCACCTTGGTAGGTGAACCGCTCAAACCACACTGTGCAGGGTCGCCGTCAACATCGGCAACGCTCCACTGGTTCAAGGTGAGGTAAGGGCGCTCCTCATAGAGGCTGGCCCAAGGCTCATCACCCTTGCGCTCCATAGGGCAGGTAGCGTATTTATATTTCATCACGAGCTTCACGTTGCATGGGCGACATGGAGCAGCACTTCCGTTTACGGTAATTACCAGTGGCAATGGAGCCTCTACGGTCTCAACACCACCATCGATGAGGCGGCGGATTGTAGCCTTGCCGTCCTCTACCTTGAGGATTTCCTCAGCATAAGTAACCTGGTTCAAGCCCAACTTCTGAGCCACCTGAGGACCCACCTGAGCAGTATCACCATCGATAGCCTGGCGACCACCGATTACGATGTCAACGTCACCAATCTTCTGGATACCTGTAGCAAGGGCATAAGAAGTAGCCAATGTATCAGCACCGGCAAAGAGGCGGTCGGTGAGCAACCAACCGGTGTCTGCACCACGATAAAGACCCTGACGGATGATTTCTCCCGCACGAGGAGGACCCATTGTCAAAATTCCAACTGTAGAACCTGGATTCTGCTCCTTCAGACGGAGAGCCTGCTCCAGCGCGTTCAAATCTTCAGGATTGAAGATAGCAGGAAGGGCAGCACGGTTTACGGTGCCCTCGGCTGTCATCGCATCCTTACCCACATTTCTTGTGTCAGGTACTTGCTTGGCAAGTACAACGATTTTCAAACTCATATTTAAAAATGGTTATTGTTATAATTCTCTTAAGTTGTTAGTGTTCGGAGCTCAAATCCTTGATTTGGGAGCAAACACGTCGGCAAAAGTACCATTTTTTTGTCTTTTACCCAAATATTTTAAAGAAAAAATGCACAAATGTCTTTATCTAGTGCGCAAAAAGAGACATTTGTGCAGGTTTTTCTTACTCGAAGCTTTTCAATCTTGCGATATACTTGCCGAGAATATCGAATTCTATATTCACCACGGTTCCTACTTCGATGTTGCAGAAGTTGGTGTTCTCTCGGGTGTAAGGGATGATGGCTACGGTGAAGGTGTTGTCGGTTGGCTCGCAGACGGTGAGTGAAACGCCGTTCACGGTTACGCTGCCCTTATCTACGGTGAAGTAACCCTTGCGCGCCATCTCCTTGTTCAGTTCATATTCGAAGGTGAAGTAGGTAGAACCGTCTGCATCCTTCATGTTGATGCACTTGGCGGTTTCATCCACGTGTCCCTGCACGATATGACCATCCAGACGGCCGTTCATCACCATAGAGCGCTCCACGTTCACCTTGTCGCCCACCTTGAGCAGTCCCAGGTTGCTGCGGTCCAGGGTTTCCTTCAT
>ENA-OOSI01000125-OOSI01000125.1-human-gut-metagenome-genome-assembly--contig:-NODE-125-length-24490-cov-2.758830_pt1 | contig 24490 bp, 33 predicted proteins | sample MGYA00241171_ERZ501200 | MGnify/ENA primary metagenome ERZ501200 (study PRJEB25962, sample SAMEA2042554) | human gut metagenome | biome: human gut; feature: human-associated habitat; material: faeces...
TTTTTAATGATATCCTGCTCTCTTGGAGTTAACTTATATTCCTTCTTCGCATTCGTAAGTGCAATTCCCGGATGATAAAATCCATGCAGAGACTGATAATTCTCCCGGTTTTTATCATGCCAGTCATAAAGGAAATAATCATGTAACAGTAATTGAAAAGGATCCTTATTATGCTAATTTATTAAAAAATAAATATTCTAATATGGCAAATGTTACTGTTATTGAAGGAGATGCTTTAAATTTTAATTATCAAAATTACGATAGATTGGTTGCAAATTTACCATATACGATAAGTGAGCCATTTTTAATTAATTTAGCAAGTTCAGGTGCTCTTGATTATAGTCCAAATAATCAAAAAGGTTCTATATTAAAAAGCGTAACATTGGTTTTATCTCAAAACACAACAAGAAAAATGGTTGCTCCTGTTCAAATTACAGAAGGAAAATCAAGACACTTAAATCAAGAGTTTGGTATAATGAGTGCAATTTGTAAAGCGTTTTGTGATGTAGATATAGTAACTGCTATTCCAAGCGAAGCTTTTTATCCAGCTCCTGCAGTTACATCATTTGTTGTTAATTTAACACCTAAAAAAGAAAAAACTACTGTAGATAGAATTATGAGAGAAATTTTAATGGACAAAAAACTTACGCATTCTTCCATTAAAAGAATTTATCAATTAATGTTGGCTCGTGGAGAAATTTACAAGATGAATAAACATAAAAATAATTTTACAACTTCAATTTGTGATAGTTTCACATCAAAAATGATAGAAGATAAAAATGTCTATGATTTAAATCATGCTCAAATCTCACAATTAGTTCAAGATCTGATAAGAAATGATGTGTCAATAAAATCAAGAAATTCAGGACAAAGACGTTCTCGTAGAGATGATGATTATACTCAATATTTTAATGGTGGTAGCTTTATCTATAACGCAGAAGATTTTCAAGATGATTATGATGATTATGATGACTATGAAGATGATTATGAGCAAGTTTCAAAGGGTGCTAAAGCAAAATTTGAAAAAAAATACGATTATATGTATGATGCAATAAGATATGAAGTCTTATTACATAGAGGATTAGAATATATCGATCCAGTTGAATTACAAGAAATGTTAGGAAATAAAAAACAAGAAAAACAGTTAACACTTGCTAGAAAAAGATAAGAAAGTATAAAAACTTTCTTATTTTTATGATATAATTATGTAAAGGAGGAGAATATAAGATGGATTTTATTAATAATTCAGACCGTTTTGATCAACATTTTTTGATAAATAATGATATACTTTCAAAATTTATTGAAACTTCAAACTTAAATAAAGACGATATTGTGATTGAAGTAGGTCCGGGAAAAGGAACAGTTACAAAAGAAATTGCTCCTAGAGTTAAAAAAATATATTGTATTGAATTAGATACTAGATTAAAACCTTTTTTAGATGACATCTGTAAAAGATATGATAACATTGAAGTGATATATAACAATGTTTTAGATACTTACATTCCAAAGTGCACAAAAATAATTACATCTCTTCCATATAGTATTATAGAACCTTTTATGAATAAAATGTTAAAATGTCAATTTGAAGAATTAATAATGATAACTGGTAATAGATTTGCAGAAAATGTAATGAATAATGAAATAACACGTTTGAGTTTAATGGTAAATTGTTTTTATGATTTTGAAAAAGTAATGAGTATAACTCCTGATAATTTTTATCCAAATCCAAGAGTCATGTCTGCTATGGTAAAATTAAAGCCGAAAGATGTTTTGAAAAATGAAACTACTATGTTTTTTAGAAGAATGTTTTTAATGAGAAACAAAAAAATAAAAAATTGTCTTGTTGAATCTTTAATTACAGTTAAATTTTGTTCAACACAAAGAGAAGCAAGAGATTTTGTTGAAAATATGAATTTATCAGAGGAGCTTCTAGAAACAAAGTTTGAAGTATGTTCAAATTCAGATTTGCTTAAATTATATAATATTATAGAGGAATTATTTAATGAAAAGAATAGATGTAGAATTGGTAAAGAGAGGACTATTTGAAACGCGTAGTAAGGCACAATTTGCAATTAAGTCTGGTGTAATATATTGCAATGGTAATAAAATAGTAAAGAATAACTATTGTGTTGAGCATACAGACATACTTGAGGTTAGAAGTATTGTTTTACCATATGTTTCAAAGGGTGGTTTAAAATTAGAAAAAGCAATAAATGATTTTCACATTGATCTGAATGAAAAGAAAATGATTGACATTGGAGCTTCTACTGGTGGATTTACTGATTGTGCTATACAAAATGGAGTTGGGAAAGTTTTAGCAATTGATGTTGGAACACTTCAGTTTTCTAAAAAACTTTTAATAACAGGTAAAGTTGATTTGTTAGAAAATACAGACTTTAGAGAGTTGAAACCTTCAATATTAAGTGATTATGATATTGCTACTATAGATATTTCTTTTATTTCAATAAAAAAAATAATACCACAATTATCAAAATTATCTCATTTAAAAGAAATAGTATTATTAATTAAGCCACAATTTGAATGTGGAATAAATTTGGCAAAAAAATACAAAGGTGTAGTTTTAAATAAAAGTGTTCATGTCGATATATTAAATAATACAATAAAAACATTCAATAATATTGGTTTTGGATTAAATGGACTAACCTATTCTCCTATTAGAGGTGGTAGTGGTAACATTGAATATTTGTCTTATTTTAAGAAAGATTCATACAATATTGAAATTGATGTAAATAATGTTGTTAATGAAGGATTCATAAACTTAATTAAACGTGGTGTATAATTCTTTATATATGGTTAAAAAAACTTTAAATTAAAATTAGTTAATTATGAATGATATTAGTTTAATAAAAAATATTTTTAAAGTAATATAAAAAAGCAATGCATTTTCATTGCTTTTTGCAAATATTTCTCCAAATTATTCAATGATTTAAAATAAGGAGACTATTTTTGCTTTAAATCACTTTTTGTTTTTGGACTTCTCAAATAATATATCTTTCTCTGTTCTTCCAAGTATCCAGTCAATAGAGTGATTGGAAATACTTGCTAGGTTAATTAATATTTCAGAAACTATTAGTTTTTCACCTCTTTCATAGCTTGCTAAAGCAGAAAAGGAACAGTTTAATGTGTTTCCAAGTTTACGTAATGAATAATTCAATTCTTTTCGTATCATTAATAATCTTCGGCCAATTTCATTCAAATTTAAATTAGTGGATTTTGTTATTCTTAATCTTATATTAGTTAATTTAAGTATGTAATCTATATTAATTTTATAAAAATTTGCTAACTCTATCAATCTTTTTGTGGGAATAGGAATTTTATTGTGTTCCCATTCGGAATAAGTTGATTCAGCAATAATTAACATATTTGCAATATCTTTTGATTTTAAATCCATTTCTTCTTTTAGAAATTCTAATCTATTTTCATTCATAATATATCACCTATATAATAATTTTCACATTTTATTTTGCATTATTTATTTTTCTTCACCAAATACGCACAAAATGTGATATAATATTGTGTAGAAGTACTATGAAAGGAATGTTTAATATGAAAAAAGAGATGGTAAAAGAATTAAATGATGAGTCAAAAGAGATGATAAAAGTGTTAGATGATGAATCAAAAGAAGAAAGTCTTGCAGAAAAAGTTATTGATTTATGTTTGTGGTATCAAATTGAAGATTCTCATAATATGATTAAAATATTTGAAAGTGAAATTAAGATACTTGAAATGCAAAAAGAAATGATTTTAAGTAACTGTACTTTTAAATTTCAAAGAAAAAAAGTAGAGAAAGAATTAGAAGAAATAGATAAAAAAATATATAGATTATATGAAAATGTTGGGGAAGAAATCACACTTATAGAAAGAATGAAAGATGCTATTGCAGGAAGAAAAGATGATGAAAATAAAATTGATGACAAGACTAATGATTTAATAAGCTACTATGATTTATTGTCTTATCTAAAACATGGAATTATATTTAAAAAGGTTTCTTTAAATGAATTTAATAAAGAAATATTTTATGTTTATGACAATGAAGGAAACTATGTTATTGAAGATAAAACAAAGGTAGGAAATCAATTTACTACATATCTTGGAGAGTTTGATTCTGACAATAACAAGTTTAAAAAGAACATAAAAATAATAGAAAAGTAAATTATTAAATAAAAATGTGATATAATTTTTAAGAGTACGGTGGTTAGTGTGAGAGGAAATGATGATGTAAGATTTTATGTAGTTTTGTTAATTATACAGGTAATATTGTCAATAATATATGGTGTTTATATAATTATTGATGAAAGAAAAAAGTGGCAAAAAAGAGAATTTTTTAAATATACACTTCGTTATGAAATGGATTATTTTCTATATATAGATATGGTTAAAAAAATGAGAATAGTGTTGTTTAAAAAGAAAATGCAATTAATTTTGTTAAGCATTTTGGTATTATTAAGGAGGATGTTTGTATGGAAGAAGAATTAATAATTCCAATTTTATTCTTTTTTATAGCTGCTTTAGGTGGTATATGTTTATTGATATTTTGCTTTAGAAAAAATGATGATGGCTATGATTACGATAAAATTATAAGAATGATGCATGAACAAACTGAAGAAAATTTGGATGCACTTTCAAAGATGAATAAAGAAAAAGATAAGATAGAAGAAAAAATAAGAGATAAAAAGAAAAAACTTGGTATGAAACTTGTTGATAAATAAATAATATATGGTGTTTGATTATGAATATGAATGATGTGAATGAAATATTTAAGGTTATACTTTTTGTGGTATTAGCCGTACTTATGGTTATTTATGTTATATATGCAATAATCAGGGGAATATTAGCACTTATTACAATATATAAGATAAATAAAAATAAAGAATTTTGACATATAAAAAGATTAATGCTTATTTAGCATTAATCTAATTTTATCTTTTTTTTGAAAGAACAATTCTATGATTGTATTTATCAAAGTCTATTTCCCTAGTTGAATAATTATATAATCTTTCTAATGAGATCAACTTATTTGGAAGAGTTTGATTTTCATCCAAGCAACTTAAATATAATTCAATAAATTCTGCTGGTGGGTTTTCTTTCTTTATTGCGTGTCTATAATCATCATTTAACATGGTTTTAAGTGCTTTTGTTCTTGATACTCCTGGTAGTCCATAATAAGAAAAGTAAAAGTCTTTAATTCTCTCTAAAGCTAAGTGATATGCATGGTTTGCATAAATGTCATTTTGCTCTATTAGATTTTTTAAATCATCAAAGAAATTATTAATTATTGCCAGCTGTTCTTTAGCTTCTTCTTCAGATAGACATGGCATAGGCAAAGAATGTATAGCTTTAATATAATCTTGCAATGTTTTAATTTTACCATTTTTATCTAAAATAATATCACCATACACTATCATAGATACTACAGCATTTCCTTGATTTTTAAACTCGTTTAAGGTTTTTGAATACATGCTTTCTAATCTTTTTTCAAAGTATTCAATTCTAATACCATTTATAAGTGCTGAACCTCTTATTTCTTCTTCTAAGTTATTATTAAATATAATATGCAAATCAATATCAGAAAACTGATTGCCAAATCCAGTTTGATTGCTACCGTAAAAAATAATACCTTCAATATCTTTACTACTCAAATACCCCATTTTATTCACAAATTCCATAATTACATCTGTGAATTTTTGCATATTTTTCCTCCTGACTATATATTATAACATTTATATATAGAAAAGTCGCAAAATTTACGTAAAATGTATAAAAATAAGCTTGAAATGTTATTTTGTTAACTTGTATGATGTTTTTGTGAAATATTATCATATATTTTTTTACTCAAAAATATTGTTTAAAATAAAAAATAGGTGTATAATAATAGACCAATCGAGAGAGGAAGTTTTATATGAATTTTTATCTAAATCTTTTTTTGTCTAACAATAATTTAAAGTATGAAGTTGAACCTTCTAATGGCATAATTCCAACAGTTGAAAATAAAAACGATAGAATACTAGAAAGGGAAAGTAGAAAAGTTGATAATGTTAGATTAAATATAGTGATGTTTAATTTAGCTTATCCAAAAGCAATAGAAGATGTGGTTAATACTCCTAACGATATAATGGAACAACATTATGATACATCTTTGATTTTAGAAATATATGATGATAAGGAAAAGAAACTTTATACATTTTACGATTTGTTATATTCTACTAATAAATCATTAGATAGTGCAACACTTGAATATGATAAACTACATGAAATAATTTTTAGTTCTGATAACGCAGAAGATCTGCTTAATAGTATAGTAGAATTGACAAAATAACGAAATAACACGAAAAAAACCAAATTTGACATGAAATAACATGAATTTGACACGAAAAAGACTTGCTTTCTACACGTCAAGTAGTATAATAGAGTAAACTTGAAAAAAGTATGTCCAAAGAGATATTACTTTCTTTAAGTTTTTATTAATTTAATATTGTTTTTGCTCTAAAAAAATGTGTTTTAGGGCTTTTTTTGGTGGAATTACAAAAAAAAATGATAAAAAATGCTTGACAAATCCTAATAAAAGTAGTAGAGTAAATCCCCTAATTAAAAAAGCGAGAGGTTTCTAAAGCGGCTTATTATTAGGAAATAAGTTTAGGTGGTGAAACAAATGAAAAGATTATTATCAAGAAAGGGAACAAACAATTACTTTATTCTAACACAAGTAAAAGCAAGTTGTGATTTTTTAGTGTCTTATTTAGTGAATATTTTTATTGAAAGAGAGAAATGCCTTAGGGCTAATTTCCCTCTTTTTTCTTAATTTAGGATTTATAGGGGGTTAGCTATGGTTGAACCAATAGTTTTAGAGTTTAAGATTGATGACATATATATTGATAATCCTTTATTATCAAAAAATGATTTACTAAAATATGATACTGAATATTGCTATGAAAAAGTTACAAAGGAAATTGATAGGTTTATTAAAGCTCAACTTAATTTTCCAAACATTAAAAAACCAACGATAACTTGTAATTATGAAGTTAGATATGAATGTTTTGTTCCTAGAAAAGTTGATAAAGTAGGAGATTATGTAACAAAGAAAATTACACAAGAAGAACAAATTAGGGAATTGTATAGTGAAATAACCTCTTCACTAAAGTTTTTAAGCAAACTAGAATTTAAATATTTCTTAATATGTTTGTATTATAAGGAATCACAAGCAGAGTTTATGAGACAAACAGGTGCTACAAGAACTTCATTTTATCAAATTAAAGATAGTTGTGTTGTGAAGATGGCTGGTGCTATGGGATACACAAAAGAAATTTAAAATCAGTATAGTGAAATGACTATACTTTTTTTATTGAGTTTAAAGTGATCTCGTAAAAAAAACTTAAATAAGATTAAGAAAGTGAGGTGATTAAATGGAACAAATTAAAATATCATTATCACATGATACGAAGGATAGTGTGGTGAGAAGATCTACAGAACTTGGATTATCTGGTACATCAGAATATTTTAGACTACTAGCTGATTTAGATATTTCAGTTCAAAGATACCAAAGTTTAGTTACATATATTAATTTACTATATAATAGAATCTGTGAAACTCAACAAAAACTTGGTATTTATGCAACACCTTTACAAGAAGTGCCAATTATTAATTTGCAAAATATGTCTTAGGGGCTGACTTTTTTTGAAATCCGTGTTAAAATTATTTTAACAAAAGGAGGGATTTCTTATGAAAAGAAAGAAGATAATACCTCTTGTGTCTATTGTAATATTAATTGTACTTATAGTAGTAGGTGGTACAACATTGTTTATTTTTAAAACAAGGGATAAAGAAAATAATGTATCTAAAAAAGAAAAAACACAAATTATAGAAAAAACTAATGAAACATTAAGTGAAGATGAAATAATTAATTCTGAAGATGAATTACCTATTGATAATGATGTTACAACTAATGAGAATCAAGTTGAAGAATCTAAAAATAATAATTCTTCTAATGAAACCAAAAGTAATAATGATCTTAATAGTAAACAAGAAGTTGGTAATAAAACAGATGATACTAATAATAAAATTGATGATAAAGGTTCAACTATAATTGAAGTTTTAGAAGAAGATACAAAAAAGAATGATGATCCAACTCAAGATGAAGAATACAAAAGAATAAAATCTACTTGTGAGTTTTTTACAAGAGAGGAATGTCAAAAGGCATTACCTAATATTCAATTAAAATATTTAGATGATGAACATGATATGGTTTCTGCTTCTTGCAAGAGTTTTGCTTATAAAGGACAAATAGTAGGTTATAGAGTTCTTTTAACTTATGGAGATGGAAAATTCTTTTATAATAATTAAATATATGATGGCACAGCTGAAAAGGTTGTGTTTTTTAAAGGGGGAAAATAAAAATTGAAAAATAAATATAAGTTGGCACTAATGTTTTTTGTTAGTGTCTTTTTTATGCTTGCTGGTTATACAGAAGTATCAGCAGCTACATTAACTCAAACACCAGTTGATAATTGGTATTATACAAGACGTGGTGGTGGAAAACCTTATATGTCTGCACAATGGAATTTGTATGATTTAGATGGTAAAACTGCTTATTGTATAGAACCAGGAGTTAATATTACAACTTCTGATTATGAAGGAGCAATCGGTTGGATTAATTCTCCTTATTCTGATGAAGTTAATAGAAAAATTCAATTATATGGATATTATGGATATAATTATCCTGGACATGAAAATTTAAGATATAGAGCAGCAGCTCAATCATTAATTTGGGAAGCTACTGGTGGGCAAATAATTGAATTTTGGACAGAAAGATATGGAAATGGGAATTTCATAAACTTAAATGCTGAAAGAAATGAAATTTTAAGATTAGCAAGTACACACTATGAGGTTCCTACATTTGATAGTGATACTAAAGATGCAGTAATAGGAGAAACAACAACTTTTACTGATACAAAAGGTATATTATCAAATTTTGATGTAGTAAAAAGTTCAGATGCTAGTGTATCTATTAATGGAAATACTTTATCAGTTACACCGAATGTTGTTGGAAATATTACTGTTGTGCTAAAGAAAAAAACATATACACAAGATCCTACCATTATTTTTGTTGGTAAAGATGCTACTTCGCAAAAGATGGGAATGTTTGGAGTTGATGATCCAGTCTTGGTAAGAGTTAAACTAAATGTTGTTGGTGGTTCATTAAAAATTAATAAAAAGGATTTAGATACTAAATTAAGCAAACCACAAGGAGATGCAACATTTAAAAATGCTGTTTATGAATTGCTTGATGAAAACTATAATTTTATAACAGATTTAATTATAGATGATTCTTTTGGTGCTAAAACAGATAAAATTTTATCACCAAATAAAATATATATATTACGAGAAAAAACAGCAAGTGAAGGATATTTACTTGATAAAACAGAATATAGATTTAAAATTGATAGAGATAATCTTGATATAGAGATGGATGTTTATGAGGACGTTATAGAAAAAACAGTAAATATTTATAAAGTATTTGCAGATGGTTCTACGACAATATTAAAGGGTGAACCTAATGTTTCGTTTGAAATATATTTGAAGTCAACTGGAGAGTATTATAAAACAATTAAAACTGATGAAAAGGGCTTTGTATCTGTTAAGTTACCTTATGGTAAATGGATATTTAAACAAGTATCTTCAACATCAGGTTTTGAAAAAGTTAAGGACTTTGAAATTGTGATTAATAATGATTCAGATGAAGATATAACTAAAATAATTTCTAATGCTGAAATTAAGGCAAAATTAAAACTAATAAAAGTTGATAGTGAATCACGAAAAATATTAGTTAGAGATGGAATTAAATTTAGAATTAAAAATCTTGATACAGGAGAATATGTGTGTCAAAACGTTACATATCCAGGTCAAGAAAAAATCTGTGTTTTTGAAACAAAAAATGGTATGTTTATAACTCCTTATGTTTTAGGATATGGAAATTATCAAATAGAAGAATTGGAAGAGCAAAGTATTCCTGGATATGTTTGGAATAGTGTACCACTAAAATTCAGTATTGATGAAAACAGTAAATTTATTCAAGATGATGAATTTGGACTTATGTTAGAAGTTCAATTTGAAAACAAAGAGGTTAAGGGAGAAGTTGAAATTAAAAAGGTTGGTGAAAAGCTAGTTATAGAAAATGGAACATTTAGGTATGAAGAAATAGAACTAGATGGAGTACATTATGACTTAATTGCTGATGGTGATATTTATGCTGGAGATGGTACATTAATTTACAAAGATAAACAATTAATAAAATCTTTTGTTACAAAAGATAGATATTTTAAATTGACTAATCTATATTTAGGTAAGTATTGTTTAATTGAAACCAAGACAGTTGGAAACCATGTATTAAATAGTAAACCATATTGTTTTGAAATAAAATACAAAGATCAATATACTGATACAATTAAACTAATAATAAATCAAAAAAATTATTTAGCAAAAGGGGATTTTGAATTATCTAAAGTTGATTTATCTACTGGTGAACCTGTTGAAGGTGCTTTAATTGAAATCTATACAGAAGATGATATTTTAATTTATAGTGGAAGAACTGATAAATCAGGAAAACTTTATGTAAAAGGTTTGGAAAGCGGTAAAAAATATAAGTTTGTTGAAAAGGAGGCACCAGAAGGATACATATTAAATGATGAGATTCATGAATTTGAGATTTTAAACAATGGAGATATAGTAAAAGATACTTTATCAAATGAAAAAATTGTCATTGATGTACCAAATACATTTGCTAATGATTACAAAATATTAATACCAGTTTCATTATGTGGATTAGGTATTGTGTTAGTTTTACTTTCAAGAGATAAAAGAAAAAAGAAATAAAATATTAAAAGGGGGAAATTATGAATAGCGAAAATAAATTTACAGTAATAGGGAGACTTACAAAAGATCCTATATTAAGAGAAACAAAAGATGGAACAAAAGTTACTAATGTATGTGTAGCGTGTGAAAGGGATTATAAAACTAAAGAAGGCGAAAAGATAGTAGATTTTCTAGACTTTACTTTATGGGATAAAAATGCCGAGAAAATATGCAATATTAGTAAACAAGGTTCGTTAATATATTTAAATGGTTATAATACTATTAAAAATTATGGTACTGAGGAAGAACCTATTAAGGCTTTTAATCCAATAGTAACAACTTATAAGCATTTAGCTTATTCACTTTCAAATCCAAAGGAAGAAAAAGAAACTTCTGATGAAATGGAAAAATAATGATAGATAAGAACAAAGAATATTCATTAAATGAATTACTTGATATTTATGATATGTATAATATTGATTTTAAATATTATGGCAATAACAAAAATGGAGAATTAGAATTGTATTTAAAAACTGATACTGATAAAGTGTCAGTTTTTAAGTCTATCTCAAAAATATCAAAATATGACTATTTAAAGTTAAGTGAAAAAGAAGCAAGAAATCTATATTTTATATACGATAGAGAGGTGAATGAGTTGGAATTGGATATAGTGGCAGTAGTTTTACGAACTAGTGATGTTAATATCCCAGCAGGTAGATATACTTTAAAATCACTTGATAAACTAACTAAAGAACAAGATGCAGAAGAACGAAGTGAAAGTGAATTATCAGATGGTATTGCTTATATTATAGTTGATAATAATACAGCATGTACTTTGTATGATGATGTTTATTTGTTTGGAAAGAATCAAGATGGTTTAATTGCTAGTTTAGAAGAAAGAATAAAAAAGGAAAAAGATGGGTTAATACATGATAATTTAAAATTAATACTTAATTATTTTAATGATTTGATAAAAGAAGAAAAAGTATTATAAGAAGGGGTTGGTTGATATAAAAAAGAATAAAAAGATTGTATCTATTATAAATGATATTAAAAAAAATGGTATAAAAGTTATGACAATAGTTATGAGTTTAATATCATCTTTTTTTCTAACAACTAATGTATATGCTGTTGAAAAAATAGAAGGTGGTAATGTAACTATTGAAAGTCTTGGAGCGATAATTAAAAGTTTAGCTACTAAAGTTCAGATATTTGGTATAGTTTTGTCATTTATTGCTTTAGTTGTTTTTGTAATTCAATTTATAATTGGAGATGATGAAACAAAACAAAGAAGGAAAAAAACTATTCTTTATACATTAGGGGGAGTAGCACTTTTAATATTAGTTCCTTCAATTATTAATTTTGTTATTGATATATTGGGGTAATATGTTTCAGATATTAAGTATAAGTAGTGATATTAAATATGGCGTTTTAGATATATTAAGAGGCATAGGAATAGGGATAGTTAATATTATATTTTCAACAATTGATACTCTTTATAATGTAGCACAAAAAATAAATAGCTTAAATTTTATTATGATGTTGGAAAATATAGAAAATTCACCATTTACAAAAATATTCAATGCCTTTTTTATATTATCTTTTGTCGTATTATTACTATTTTCTGTTTGGAAAATATCATTTAGAATATTAGATGCGGATAATAATGAACAACCATTATTTGAGATTGCTAAAGAAATAATCAAATGTGGTTTTTTAATATTTAGTATATACTTGATTTTCAATACTAGCATCAGTTTAGGAATTAATTTATCAAACTCCATTTATAATAATTTTAACACAGAACAATCAACGATAGGTGATAAAATGAAAAGTGCTTATTTAAGTATAAATGAATCCTGTTATATGGTTAAAGATGGAGAAAAAGTAGATAAAGAAAACGTTAAAGATATAAAAGAATATTTGGATGGCTATGCTGATACAAGCAAAGCAAACACTATGGAAGATTTTGAAAAATTGATTAGAAATGATACTATTACTGCTAGTGACGTATCAGATTCGGGAGCTTTTTCATATCGTTGCACAATCTATAAAAAGGGGTTATGGAATGATGGACAAGATTATGCTTTCTCCTATAACTTTTTATTTGGAATAGTAATAGGAATTATATTTTTATTTAGTGTTGGGTTTGCTGTTTTAATGTTAGGTAGAAGGCAATTAGAATTAGCATTTTTAATGACAATCTCACCGCTTGTAATTGCCACATCAGTTGGTAGAAAGGAACAACGATCGGCTCTATATCAACAATTAGCATCATTAGTTTTGCAAGCAGGTGCAATGATGTTATTAATTGGTTTAACTTCTATAATGTTTAATGCAATTCAAAATAGTGTAGAAATAAATAGTTTAGATTATTTTACAAAAACAGTTGCTCAATCAATTTTATATTTAGGTTGTGCAATGATGCTTATGACAGGTTGTACTTCTTTAAATCGTTTTATTGGTGATAATGTATCTGCTAACTCTGGTAGAGATATGATTATGGCTATGAGAGGCTTAACAGGAGGAATAGCTGCTGGAGGAACACTTATGGCTGGAACTTTAGGTGCAATGAAAAATACTACTATTGGTGGAGTAAAAGCAGGTAAGGGTATAGGACAGCTTGCTAAAGGTGGTTTTCAAGCTCTAAATGGAATGAGACATGGTCTTGCAAGTGTTAATCCAAAAGCAAACGCAAGATTATCAAAAGGTTTTAATAATCAAGTTGGTAAAGGCTTAGCACAAATGATGAAAGGTCAAATGATGCAAGATAGTAAAAATCCATTAGCAAGAGCTTATGGAAGAATGTTAGATGCTAAAGGTGAAAGTAATATAGCAGATGCTGCAAAAAAATGGGATTTTTCTAATGATAAATATAATGTTGATTATATTAAAGGTGGCGTATCATTAGCACAACAAGGTATTAATAATATCAAGTCAGGCTTTGGCGGTGCTTTTGATAGTATAAGAAATATAGGAAATCCTCATAGTCATAGATATAGAAGTCGTCCTAATATTATGGATTATGGTAATGAAAAAGATAGTATATAAAAAGGGGGAATTTGGTTGTACATCACACTACAGAGTATAAAAAGAAATTTAGGACTATTTAATTTAGAATTGGAAGATATAATTATAGGCTCAATATTTGGTCTAATCTTTACAATTCTTTTTTTATTACATTTATATACTCTTGCAATAATTGTTATATCTATTGGAGTATTAGCATTAATTCCTATGGATTTTAGTAAGTGTAATAGAATGTATAAATTATTTGGTTTATTTACAAAGTTTATGTTTAAAAATAGAAATTACTATTTTTATAAAGACTAAAGTTAGGGGGTTGGTTTTTATAAATAAATTATTAGATAAAATTAAAGAATACAAAAATAAAAAAATAGAAAAAAGGATAAATAAAATAAAGAAGAATAAAAAAGATATTTATTTATCAAAAGGAATTTTGAAAAAGAAAGTTCAAAATTCACAATGTTTTACAAACATTAAAGATATAAGTGATAATGGTATTATTACATTAAAAAATGGTGGATATGCACTTATGTATAGTGCTAATCCGATTGACTTATCATTAACTAGTGATAAAGAACAAAATACATTTTTTCATATTTTGTCTAAATTATACAGGTTACCATTTACTATTAAGGCATATAAGTTTGATGAAAAGATTAATTTGAATGTTAATAAAGAGAATTATTTAAAATTAATTGATGAAACAGATAATGAGGTTAGAAAAAATATTTTAATTAATAATCATAATTTTATAGAGGCGATAGAAAGTGAAAATATGACTTCTGCTAGTTCTTATTATTTAGCAATAATATCTAAAAATAAAGAAGCTTTAGAAAAGAATAAAGAAGAGTTTGAACTCGCTTGTAATGGCGTTATTCCAAAACTTGAATTAGAGCAAATTACTAATAAGAAGAATTTAATAAAAATCTTTTGTAATATGTATTTTTCAAATAATAATTTAGATCAAATTATATACTATGATTTTATAGATTTGATAACACCAATAAAAATAAATGAAGGAATATCAACGTTAAAGTTTGATGATGAAGAGGTACAGTTACTTTCTATAAAAAATTATCCACTATTTATTGAACATGGTTTCTTAGATAGAATAATTAATTTACCTAATATAAAGGCATCAGTTACTATTAATGATTCAATAGAACAAGGAAAACTTTTGAATGTGCTTAATAGTAGTTTTAAGGCAGTGCTTGCTGATTATAATTCATCAAAAAATTTAAGTGATGTTACTGAAATGCAAAACTTGATGGGTAATTATAAATTACTAATTGAACAAATTTCATCTAATGATGAGAAGATAAAAGATGTATCTATTGTTCTAGCAATAAGTGGTGATAAGAAAACTAGAGAAGAATTAGTAAAGGAAATCAAAAGAAATGCAGAGCTTTACCAAATTAAAGTTGAAGTTCCAAGAATGAGGCAAATGGAAGCATGGCAAGCTTATGATTTAACTACCAAAGGTTTTAAAGATTATGCTATGTATTTGCCGACTTTAACATTGGCATCTACATTTTTCTTTACCGAAAATTATCATAATGATTCAACTGGTTGGCTAATAGGAGAAGATTCTGCTTATGGACTACCAATCTTTTTTGATCCATTTTATTTAAATAAAAATAGAACAAGCCATAATATTGGAGTTATAGGTACAAGTGGTAGTGGTAAAAGTTATTTACTAAAATTACTTGCAACTAACGAATTTGCAAGAGGAACAAAATTGTTCTTGTTTGATATAGAAAACGAACTACAAAAGTTATGCGAAAGATGTGGTGGAGAACATATCGACTTGTCTAGTAAAAGTTTGATTAATCCACTTCAAATTAGATATATTATGACAGATGAAGATGAGGAAACTTCAATATTAGGTAAACATTTAGGGTTTTTAGAAAATTTTTTTTCAACAGCATTTGAAGATATTACTGAAAAAGAGTTAGTAGTTCTATTAGACATAGTTGAAAAATTTTATAACTCAAGAGGTATTTCTAAAAATACCACATTAGAAGAATACGAAAAAATGACACCTAAAGATTATCCGATATTTTCAGATTTGTATGCTTATTTGTTAGAAATGCAAAAAACTTGTGATAATAAAGATTTACTTAAAATACTTGTAAATATTGAAGTGTTATTAAAAAGAATGGTAATAGGTCAAGATGCAAATTTATTTAATGGAATTACAACGATAGATTTAAATAATAATCTTATCGTTTTTAATTTACAGGAATTATTATTTAACTCTAGTAGAAGATTAATAAATACTCAAATGATAAACTTACTTACTTATTTAAGTAATGAAATTGTAGATAATAAAAAGAAAAATGAAAAATTAAATAAAGAACAAAAAATGTTGATTGTATTGGATGAATTTCATAACTATATTGATGAAGATAATCCTACATTATTAAAATATTTCGATCAATTAAATAGAAGAGCAAGAAAATATAAATTAGGTATAGTGGTAGCTAGTCAACAACCAACAGATTTTACTACTAGAACTAATATTTTAAGACATGCTTCTGCAATATTTAATAATTGTCAATATCAGGTAACAGGTATGCTAAAAGATAGTGATGTAGAAGCAGTGGAAAAACTGTATTCTAATACGCCATTGACAGAAACACAAAAAGCATTTTTAAGTAGAGCAAATCAAGGACAATTTTTACTTAATATAACTAACAAAAATAGATTAAGAGTTAATGTTTTTGCAACACCACTTCAAACATATTACATGGGCGAAAGTGATGATAGTGTATTAAATAAAGGAAATTATGCTTAAAAATTTATTAAAGTTTAAATTATCTATGATTATAGTAGGAATTGTTATGTTTGTGGTTATAATTATAGGTATAATTTCAACAGCAACAGGAACAGTGATTGGTTATGAAAATTTGAAAAAACAATCTGAAGAAAAAAGAGGTTCTGTTACGGTTGCAAATAATTACATTTATACAGAAAGGTATAGAACTCTTTTAAATAGTCATTTAATTAATGATGGTTATGTGTCTCTTGAAAGATTAGTATTTTATCTTCAAAGAATACATAATACTTTAGATACAACTACACTTTCATACCAAGAATGGGAACAAGCTTATTTGAATAATTTGAATTCAGAGAAGAAACAGATGATACCAATCAAAACAATATGTAAGCAAATAAAAATGGATTCTAATATACCAGAATATACAATAGAAAGTGATACCAATAGTAATGGTGTGTATATAGAAAAATTGAATCTTTGTGAAGTGGATAATGTAGATATTACCACTTCACAAGAATATTCTGAAGATTATCCATATTTACCTTTTGTTTTTCCATTAAAGGATTCTTTTGTGGTTACATCAATGGTATTTGAAATGAGAGATGTTGATTTAGGATTATCAGAAAAAGAACAAGATAGAGTAAACTTTCATAGTGGTTGGGATTTTGGTGCAAGATTAGGATTACCATTTTATAACATGTGTGAAGGGACAATTAAAAATATTGTAAATACACAATTTAATGATTTGCCTTACAAAGACTCTGGTAATTCAGTAGGAAATTATGTAACTGTTGCTTGTAATAATGGAATGGAAATAACTTATCATCATATCAAGTCAAATAGTGTTCCTTTGATGTATAGAATTGGAACTCCAATTAAAGAAGGTGTATTATTAGGAAATATTTCTACAACTGGACTTAGCACAGGCTCACATTTGCACGTTGGATTAAAGATTAATGGAGAACAAGCAGACGTCTTGGAATATGTTGATTTTAATTATAAGCGATAAAAAGGGGGGTATATGGTTGAAGAATATTTAGAAGAATTAAAAAATGGTAATGATCTAAATGATTGTGTTTTGGATTATTATATAGATAGAAAATATAGTAATACAGATGAACTTATAAGAGAATTGGAAGATTTACAAAGATATGGTTGTGTATCAGGAATGATAGCTGATTTAATTTATTACGACGATACTATTAAGTTTTATGATAACTATAAGGATGATATAAATGAATTGCTTAGTGGTTTATTAGATGGATCGGGATTATCTATTCAAGAATTTTTTGGAAAAAATTTTGATAATGATGATCCTTTAATTTTGAATTTTTCTAATAAAAATTTATTAGCTTGGTTTGGATTTGAAGAATCTTCATACAGAATTTATGAAGAAATAAAAGAAAAAATGAAATATAGTGATTTTAATTATGAATGTTAAGGGGGATTATAAAAGTGTATAAAGAAGATATGGGATATAGAATAAAATATCTAAGAAAATATGTTTGTGGTTATTCACAAAGAAGGTTAGCAAAATTAGTTGAAGAAGATATAGAAACAATAAGAATGCTGGAAGATGGAAGAATTAAAAATCCTCAGCCTAGTTTAATATTAAGAATCTCGGATGTCTTAGATTCTTTTTATATGTATTTTGTTAAGGAAGAGTATGAAGATGAGTTTTTGTACTTTTTAGATTGGGGAACAACAGATCATAATTCAATTTTGTTTTTTAAAAATTTCACAGTTGCATTCAGTGATGCGATAATTAAGTTGAAACTTTATGATAGGAAAAAATATGGAGACTAATGAAACAAAATACGATAAAAACTTTATTTTAAATTCTATAAAAAAACTTGGGCAAAAATATGGAATGGATGAAGTTTTTAAGGATGTTGTAATATGTTGTGCTTATGCACTCGCTAATAATGCTGATTTTAATGAAAAAAGAGAAAATGAATATTTAAGAATAATAAATAAATATTTAGATAATGAAAAAGAAGAATTTCCTAAAATATTAGCTTCATTATTTAATGAATATAATACAACACCAGAACCAACAGATATTCTTGGAGATGTATATATAGATTTAGGATTGTTAAAAAAAGAAGTAAGTCAGTTTTTTACACCTTTACCAGTTTGCAATCTTATGGCAAAAATAACAATCGATCAAGAAGATAAGACACAAGAATTAAATAACAAAGGATATATAAGTGTTTTGGATCCAACTTGTGGAAGTGGAAGATTGTTGTATGCTTCATATAATGAATTATTAAATCGTAAAGTAGATAATAATAAAATCATTTTAGTTGGTGATGATATTGATTTGACTTGTTGTTGTATAACATATATACAATTATCATTACTTGGAGCTAATGCAATAGTACATCATCAAAATTCTTTAACTAATGATATATATGATACTTTCTATACAGCTACTTATGTATTAAATAAAGAGTTACAACAAAAAATAATTGAAAATGAAAAGGGGGAATTGGAATTTGAGTAAATTTGAAGAAAAAATACACAAAGCAGATTTTGGAGAAATAGCTGAGGTCATTGATCCAAAATCTAAATCAAAGTTAAATACAAAAATGATGTATGTTGCAGGTCAAACGCCAAATGGATATTGTTATAAAGATTATAATACTTTTCAAAATGATCCTGATGGAGTTTGCTATATTGCAGAGTGTGGATTTGGTGATGATATATTGTTTGTTGATTATGTTAATGAAAATAAAGAAAAGTTAATAGCAAGTGGTGTAATATCTACTCGTAATTCTATTAAAGATGAAATAAGAGAAGTTTTAAAGCATGATGAATATTACTATAAATATGAATATAATGGCATTGTTCATGCAATTCATTCTAGGGATTTTGAAGATGGAATTATTGACAATATTGCAAAAACAGTATTTGAAGAAATTGATTGGCAAACATCACAAGCATATACTTCTGAGATTGATTGGTGTGAAGATATAAATGAATATTATAAAAAAAGACTAAAAAACATTCTTAATAGTTTTATGGGTAATAAATCGGAAAGATGTGAAGAATTATTATGTGCCTGCATTAGTTATATAGATGAAAATATAGAAAGTTATACAGAAATGCTTGATACATTTAGAAAATTAGGATTTTCCGAAGAAGAATTAGATTATTTTGAAATTAGAGATTATAATCTTGAAATGGACTTAGAGGAGCAAGAATATGAACAATAATGGTTTTTCAGAATTTGAAGATATATTTAACGAATTAAAAAATAAAAAAATTGAAGAATTATCTGTAAGAGAAATTGGTAAATATTTAATTGTTGCAGAAGAACTTGAATGGGTTGATAACTATATAGGAGATGACAAAGTATTTTATAATTACGATAAAAATTTATTGGAAGAACTATCATACAAATTTGAAGATTCTGTTTTTCGCTTAATAAATGAAGAACTATTATATGATAACAATTTGCATACATATCCAGATGATTTGGAAGATGGGGTGATAGTATAAATAATTATAAAATTAATATCGAGGATGTAGAGGTACAAACAGTAGATATAAAAGCAGATACATTTTGTGATGCTAAAAATATTGTCCGTGATATGTTGGAAAATGGTGAAATAATTATGGGGGAAGGATATTTTGATAGGAAAATATATAATGCCAATAGTAAAAGACTAACAGATGATTTAAATATAAACGTGAAATATGACAGTAAAAAACAACGCGTTTATATTACTGATGGTTCTGAAGAAGTATTTGAAGGTTTTTGTATTGACGTTGCTGATTTGATATATGAATTTAGAGTTTTTGGTAGGGGACGTCTTGAAGATTTAGAAATGACATGGGATGAACCAAAAAAGGAAGAAATTAGTATATGAGTTCGATTTCAGAGTATAAAACTTATTTATGGGATTATCTTCAAAAATACCATAACGTAACTAGTCCAAAGAGATTTTTTCATTGTTTAAATCCTAATCATATAGATAATAATCCAAGTATGATGTTTACAGATAAATATAATATTTGTAAATGTTTTTCTTGTGGTGCTAGTTACGATATTTATGACTTAATTGGTTTAGATTATGATTTACATAATTTTAAAGAACAATTAGAAAAAGTTCAAGAATTATATTTAGAATATGTACCAGTTAAAAAAGAAGCAAAAAAAGATATAGATAATAAAATATATGATTATACAAATTATTACAATAAGTGTTTTAAAAATAGATATAAGACAACATATTTAGAGCAAAGAGGTATAACAAGAGAGTTGATAGATAAATATAAAATAGGTTATGATGAAGAAAGAGCATTAGTTGTTTTTCCAATTAATAAACATTGTTATTTTGCAAGAAGTGTTGTTAATAATGATAAGATTAAGAGTAGAGGTAGTAGTGATATATGGAATAAAAAATATATAAAAGAAAATAATCAACTTGTTTATGTTACCGAAGGTATTATAGATGCTTTATCTTTAGAAGTAATAGATCCAAATGTTAAGGTAATGAGTATAAATGGTGTTGGTAATATTAACTCGCTTGTATATGCTCTAAAAGAAAACAATTTCAATGGAACTATTGGAATTGTTTTTGATAAAGATGGTGCTGGTAAAAAGGCAACAGATGAATTAAAAAAGGAATTAGCAAAAATAAATGTTAATTCCTTTTCTACATCTATGATAGCTACTTTTGACGATACATCAAAAGTTAAAGATATTAATATGGCATTAATTAATAACAAAGATTTATTGAAAAAAAATTATGAATATATAAACAGTGCATTACTACAATGTATCAATAAAGAAAAAGAGGGTGATGGTATTGAATATCAATAATGAAGAATTAATCAAAAAAAAGATTGCTGATAAGGATACAGCAAAACTAAAATATAAGCAAAAATTAAATTCAATTAAACAACACTATGGAATTGAATTTGATGTTGAACATTTGAAAAATAATGAAGTTGAAAATATAAGATTTGTAAATTTAAAATATAAAAATGGATTTGAAAATGTATGTGTAAACTATAATCCTAATAGTAAAAAAATTAGTTATATTGATTATGAATTTACTGATACAAGAATTGTAAAAAATACTAAGCATAAAAAATTAGCTGCAACTTTAGAAAAAGATTATAAGTTAAATTTAATAGTTGGTGAAATAGAAAGAGCAAATAATGATTATGTAAGGGAATTAGAAGAAATAGATAATTATTATGTAGAATTAGAAAAAAATAATTCAGAAAAAATTAAAGAATTAGATATTACTAAAAAAGATAAAAATGAGTAGTTTTGACATAATGTGCATATCATTTTTTCTTATAAAATAAAGGAATGTGATAAATAGTGCATATCTTTTGCATATCATTATACTCATTTTCGCAAGTGCGAAAATAGATTTGCACCTCTTTTGATAAGGTCAAAGCCTTATAAAATAAGGATTTTAACTTGTCGGAGGTGCTTATCCCATATCCTGTTGAAGTTAAATATGTGAAAAATATAGTAATTTAATAGAATTGGAGGGTGAAAAATGAAAGCAATTTTAAATGTGATAATGGTTTTATTATCAATGATAGCATTGATTTTAGAAAAGAGTTCTTGCTTTGAGATTTTGGTTGTAGGTTTATTATTTATGATCTTATTTGAACTTGAAAAGTTTAGATTAAAAAAATAAAAGGGGTGATGAAGTGGCTAGATATACGATAAGTATTGATACTAGAATAGAAACATTATTAAATAATTATATGAAAGAAAATAATATTGATCTTAAAAGTGTTGCAATAAAAAAGTGTATTGAAGAAGCTACCAATAAAGAAGATCTGAGAATGATTTTAGTTGACATAGATAAGAAGATTAATAGATTACTTCACAGAGAAAATATAGATAAAAAATTACTTGAACAGTTATTTTGTAACATGGGATTTCCGATAAATGAAAAAATTAAAGATGATACATGCTTAAAAGAGTTTTATAAAATTAATGAAGAATATTCAGGAAGATTTGGTTTATGAACAATATAAAAAGAAGTATTATTTTTCCAAAGGAACTGGATTCTATAATTAACGATATGACAGAACGATACTCCTATCAAACTAAAAGTAAATTAATTATAGAACTGCTTGAACTTGGTATTTTGAAATTTAATGAAGATTTAAACAGAAATGCTAAAATAGATGAAATGTTGAACAAGATTAATTTTTTATTGGGAAAAATGGATAAATAATGTTTGAAGATTCAAAGGTTGTTTTTATAACACATCCATATTACGCTGTTAATAATCCAACCAACAATTTACGAATTTATAAAAAGGCAAAAAACTCTGATAATTGGAGATATATTCAATGTAAATCAAAAGAAGAATATAGAACTAAATTAAATGAATATATTACAGGATTTTATGAATATTCAAGAGATAAGGATAAAGCTCATGCTTCCATTAAAAGTTTTTCAAAAACTAAAAGTGATTCACTTTTTGATTATTTCATGGGTGGTAAAAAAACAGAAGAAATAATGAAAGAAAATCAGATGAAAAGAGAAGAAATAGCAATGCTAAAAGATGGAACATTTTTAAAAGATAAAGATGTACCTTTAATGCAAAAAAGATGGTGTAAGTATGCAGAGAATAGTAATATTCAAATGACAGTTTTATCATTTTATCAAAATTATATAGATGAAAATATAAATATAAAAGAATTGCAAAAGAAAATTGCAACTGATGTAATACCAAAATTTCTTTCATATTCAGGTTATGAAAATCCAAAAGAAAATTTAGAATGGATAGTGGCACTTCATTCTGATAGAGAAAATAACTATCATTTTCATATTTCTTGGATTGAAAAAAATAAATGTTATAAAAACAAAAATGGAAAATTAGAACATAGAATTAAACTTAAAATAACTGATGAAGAAAGAAACTTTTTAAAAAGGCAAGCAACACTAACTATTGAAAGAAAAAGATTATATACTCCAACATTAATAAAACTTGAAAAAGATTTTGAAGAGTTAAAATCATATTTTAATCCTAAAGATCAAAACTTCACATTAAAAAATGTATCAGATTTAGAGCTTGAAGAAAAAATTGTTAGACTTGGTTTTTTATTAAACGAAGTAAGAGGGACCGATAAGAAATATATTAAATACAATTCCTTACCTAAAGATGAAATAGGAAACAAAATTAGAATATTGACTAAGGAAATAAAAAAAGAAATCTTTAAGGATAAAAGAATTAAGGAAGCAAAGAAAGATATATATATGACTATTGATAAAATAAATAATATTTTATTGGATATAGATAAAAGGAATAATATTTCCGATCTTGGTTTTGAATCTGCAATAGAAAATAAAATGATAAAAGAAAAGTTAGATAAAAATGATACCTATGTGTATAATGCAATAGTTAATCATGCTTTGTATAATTATAATTATTATAGTAATAAAATAAAAAAAAATAGTTTTTCAGTTGAGGATATTATTAATCAGGTTGCTTATGAAAATTACAAAAAAGAATATTCATTAAACAAAATTAAAAGTGTTAAAAAACATAAAATTAACATAATAAAAAATTGTTTATCAGGAATGACATATAAGAATAAGATTTTATATGCTTTAGATAGACTTGGATATGAACAAGATCAAGCTGCTGAAAAATTTTATGAAATGTTTGAAGAAAATGGCACCGATAAACAATTTAATGATTAAAACTATACGCTTATTAAGATTATTTATTATTTCTATGGTATAATATGTATAAGAACCGGATAAATAGTAATTTGTTGAAATGATTGGAGGAATGGGTATGAAAAATAAAAATGTATTATTTGCAG
>ENA-OOSI01000128-OOSI01000128.1-human-gut-metagenome-genome-assembly--contig:-NODE-128-length-24226-cov-2.071987_pt1 | contig 24226 bp, 23 predicted proteins | sample MGYA00241171_ERZ501200 | MGnify/ENA primary metagenome ERZ501200 (study PRJEB25962, sample SAMEA2042554) | human gut metagenome | biome: human gut; feature: human-associated habitat; material: faeces...
CCTTAATATTATACTCTTCTATAGTTATATTGTCAAGATAAATGACTTATTTTTTTTAAAAATAGGAAGGAAACTTTCATTTCCTTCCTAAATTTTGTTAAGTAAATATTCTTTTACTCTAACAGATGTCTTTTTCAAATCAGAAACAGCGCTTTTTTGCATTTCTTCAAGGCTTTTATCACCTTTATTTAAAGTAAAAATCATCGATATACCATTTTTCTTGGCTGTTTGCAAATCTATTTTGCTACATCCGCATACTGCCAGTAATGGTATGTTTTTATCTTCTGCCTTCATTACTAACTTACTTATCAATTTACCGCAAAAGGTTTGCTCATCTAGGCAGCCTTCTCCTGTTATAAGGATAGTATCACTCGTTATTATCCTGTTTAGTGCTATTTGATCAATAATATAATCAGCACCGCTTATCATTTTAATATTAGTCATGCTATTTAGCATGAACATTATACCGCCAGCTGCCCCCATTCCAGAAGAATTTGGGTTAACTTTAGAAAACAACTTAGATATATGCTTAAGCCCTTTATCAATTACTTTTACATCATCCATCGTTGCTCCCTTTTGTGGCGCAAATACATAAGCAGCACCAGATTCACCATATAAAGGATTAGTTACATCGCAAAGACAAATTATTTCAATATCATGCAGATCAATAAGATCAACGTCGTTAAAACTCACTATATCATTTAAATTATTCGGTGTAGGTATTAGTGAGCTACCGCTTTTGTTGTAGAATTTTCTACCTAGTGCGCAGGCAATTCCACAGCCACAATCACTTGTAATACTGCCCCCTAAGCCTAAATATATTTTTTTAATACCTTTCACAATGGCATCTTTTATCATCAAACCGATACCAAAAGTAGTAGCATTCATAACATCGAGCTCATGATTGGCATTTGCCGAAAATCCCACAACGCTCGCAACATCCATATATGCATTTTTTTCATCATCAATTGCATAATAAGTTTTCAATTTTTCCAAATGAGCATCCACAACTTCCACTTCTTGCTTTTGAGCATTTTTAGCGAGCAATAAGGCATCAACCGTCCCCTCACCACCATCTGCAATCGCATAATATGAAACATCCGCAAATGCTTTGTCTAACTCATTTTTTAAAATTTTACCTACTTGAACACTCGTTAAGGTATTTTTAAAAGAGTCCGATAAAATAACAATTTTCATATTAACTCCAATATAGTTCTTATTTAATATAATTATTAATTATTTGTATAGTTATCAAAATATCCTTGTATCAATATTATTGGGGTGCCTTTATCGCCAGAGCCACTTGTTAAATCGCAAAGAGAACCAATTAAATCAGTTAATTGGCGTGGAGTGGTACCTTCAGATGCCATTTTTCCAACCAAGTTGCTTTCTTTTTGCTTAATGCGTTTAGATATAGCTTTTTCTAATTCTTTTCCACTCAAATCCTTAAAATCATTATCAGCCAGGTATTTTAATTTCAATTCATTTGGAGTACCTTTTAATCCAGATGTATGAAAAGGTGAAACTACAGGATCAGCAAGTTCCCAAATTTTGCCTTGAGGATCTTTAAATGCGCCATCACCATAAACCATAACTTCAATCTTCTTATTTGTCAAAGAATATATTTTTTCTTGAATTTGTTCTATTAAATCTTCAGCATCACGAGGAAATAATTTAACTTTATCTTCACTAGCCTTATTAGAGCCTAAAAGGCCATATTTTTCATTATAACCTGAGCCATCAACAGATGAAGTAAGTACGTCATCAAGGCCAAAAACTATTTTAGCGCCATTTTCTCTAAGTATTCGTTTTGTTCTTGCTCTTGTATGAATGTCGCAAACTAGTACATTGCTCGTATAATTTAAAATTGATTTAGGATTATTTGAGAAAATTATTTCTATTTCTGCACCCTCATCTTTAACTAATTTTAGATAATATTCAACATAATCAACACCTGTGAATTCATGGACATTATAACCAAATAAATTGCGGTATTCATTATAGGTGAGAACATCAGAATAAGGATTAATATTTTTTTCATCCAATTGATCCCACGTTAATAAAGCATTACCTACTTCATCAGATGGATAATTTAACATTAAAATAACTTTATTTGTCCCTTTTGCAATACCTTTTAGCAGCATAGCAAAGCGATTACGCGATAGAATAGGGAAAATAACGCCTATTTCTTCACCATTATACTTCTTTTTTATATCAGTGGCTATTTGGTCAACAGTAGCATAATTTCCTTGTGCTCTCGCAACCACTGATTCTGTTATCGCAATAACATCTTTGTCACGCAATTTAATGTTTTCTTCTTGACATGCTTCCATAACGCTATTTGTAACAATTTCTGCTAAATCATCGCCTTGTTTAATAATAGGGCATCTTATCCCCATTGAAACTGTTCCTAGTTTTCTACTCATATTTACTCCTTGCCTGTTTGGATTTGTTGTTTAAGAGTTTATATTCTTCAACAACTTCATAATTTTATCATAGATTCGTGGCTTTTGCAATACATTTGAAAAGCTTTTAAAAGATAAAAAGAAAAAAGCTCCTTTATTAAAAAGGAGCAAATCTTTTAGATGGTATCCCAAGAGGGATTCGAACCCCCGACACACGGCTTAGAAGGCCGTTGCTCTATCCAGCTGAGCTATTGAGACATATTGTGACCGTGAAATATTATACTATATTTTTTATTTTTTGTAAAGTGATTGCATTTCTTTTTTTGTTTTTTTGTTTGCAAAACCTGTATTACAGCATAAATTGTGTAAATAACCACATTTTGGTGTATAATAAATATATAAACTAAACATAAAATTTAAATATGAAATATGGAGGTTTGTTAATGAATAAAAATAAGATAATCAAAAATTTCAAAAAACTATTTTTATTATTATTTTTACTAGTACTACCATTTAGTTTATCATCATGCAAATTCAAATGGAATAAATCTGATGTAAGCACCTTCGACGATTATACTACATCACTTTTCGCGAGTGTACTAGGAAACGATGAGTTCACTTTACACTGGCTCTTGAAGCAGCAAGAAGATTTTGGTTTTAATGAACATGGTAATGTTTCTTTACCAACTCCTTCTAACCCAAGCATCCTTTCTTCTGTTGCTATTAATTATTTATTCGGAAAAGTTGAATCATATGATTATAATGAGTTGAATTTTGATCAGAAAATGACATATAACGTCATTAGCGACTTATTATTGAATTATAATAGTAAAACCCCTGAAATGAGTTATTTATCAAATAACTATTTGGGTTCTTATTTAGGATATCAAGCCCAACTTCCACTTCTTCTTTCTGAATATAAATTTTATGATGAAAGTGATATTGAGTACTACTTTAAATTCATGGATATTGTCCCAGAAACCTTTAAACAGTATGTAGATTATGAATACAAAAAAGCCGATAAGGGCTATGGTATGCCTGATTATGTAATCGACAAAGTTATCAATCAATGCGTCGAATTTGTAAAAGAGAGTTCAGATCATTTTTTAATTAAGACTTTTGACGCTAGAATCGATAATCTGAATCTAACAAATGAGAAAAAGATATATTATATTGAAGAAAACATAAAGCGCGTTACTGGTTCCCTTTGTGATGGCTATAAATATGTACGCGATAATTTAGGCGCATTAAAAGGCAAAGCAACCAATAATTTGGGATTGGCTCACTATGATATTGGGAAAGAGTATTATAGAATTAAATTCCGTGATGCAACTGGATATGATATTTCTATCGAGGATGCAATAGCATATGTTGATACAAAACTTAACTCATGTATTGCTGAACTGAGAGCTCTAATTAATAGTGACCCAGAATTAGTTAACAAATTAGAAAAAACCACTTTAATGAACATAACCCCTAAAGAACAATTGGAGTTATATAAAGACGAAATTATTAATCATTTCCCTGCTATTGAAAAATATCCAAATATCAATGTAAAATATATTGATCCTTCTATGGAAAACCATTTCAGCCCAGCAGCGTATATGACTTCGCCTTTAGATGATTATACTGATGAATATATTTACCTTAACAATGCTAAAATCAATGGTGATTATAATTATTTATACACTACACTAGCCCACGAAGGTATACCTGGTCATATGTACCAAAATATATACTTCAAAACACTAAATGTTAACCCTTTACGTAAAGTTTTAAAGAATAGTGGTTATACTGAAGGTTGGGCAACTTATGCTGAAATATATAGTTATAACTTTTGTAAGGATTTCGATCAAAATGTTATTAAATATTTAAAACTTAACGACTTAATTAATGGCATTCTAACCGCTCGCCTCGATATAGGAATTCACTATGAAGGCTGGACTATCGACAATTTATTAAGTTTCCTAAGTAACTACTTTAAAGGTTATACTTATGAAAAAGCACAAAAGATTTTTGAACAGCTTGTAGAAGTACCTACGAATTCGCAAATGTATTATTTCACTTATTTTAAAATAAATGATATGTATGAAAAAGCTAAAACTTCTCTAAAGGATAACTTTAATGAAATAGAATTCCATAAATTACTTCTTGACTGCGGGCCTGTTCCGCTTCGCTATGTTGAGATAGTAGTCGATGAATATATTAGTAACCATAAAAATTAAAACTCACGAAAACCAAAATTAAAAAGAGACTTCATTTTCGAAGTCTCTTTTTAAATTTTATTCACAACATGTTCAATAAATATTTTTGTACCTATTGTGATTAAGATTAAACCTCCTATTAAAGAAGCTTTTTTATCAAAAACTTTCCCAAACTTTTTACCTATCATAATAGATATAAAAGAAAGTATGAAAGTTATAACTCCAATAATAGCAATTGATATAAAAATGTTCGCATTTTCCATCATTTTTATTGAAAATCCTACAGCGAGCGCATCAATTGATGTCGCTACACCTTGAGCTAACAATAGACTTAAAGTAAGTTTTTTGCCTTTTGCTTCTTTTTCAGCATCTTCTTTATTCTTTTTAAAAGTATCAATAATCATTTTGATCCCTAAAGCCAAAAGTAAAATAAATGCTATCCAGTGGTCAAATTTAGCAATAGCAGCTTTAAAAAGTGATGATGATGCCTCACCAATACCATAACCTGTAAGAGGCATTATCGCCTGAAACAACCCAAATGTAAGTGCGATTAAAAGCATCTTACCTCTTTCCATATCGCGTTCATTTAAACCATTACTCATGCTAACAGCACAAGCATCCATAGCCAATGCAAGGCCTAATAAACTAACTTCTAAATAAACCATTTTGTACCTCAGTATTCTTCATTAATAAAATTTAACACCTTGCCAATTTTGTCATGAATAACAAGTGTCGCTATACCATCATATTCAGTTACAGCCTCATTAATTAATACAAGATGACGGCCTCTAAAATATCTTATCAAACCTGCTGCTGGATAAACAACAAGTGAAGTACCGCCAACGATCAAGGTATCCGCGTTTGTTATATATTCAAGGGCTTTATGAAGCGATTTTTCATTTAACATTTCACCATATAGAACTACATCAGGTTTCATAATTCCATGACATACATTGCATTTACCATTATTTAAAACTAGTTCATCTTCATTCATAAAGTTGTTACACTTCGTACAATAATTTCTTTTCACTGAACCATGCAATTCAATGACATTAATACTGCCCGCTGCTTGATGCAATCCATCAATATTTTGCGTAATAATAGCTTTTAATTTCCCCATTTTTTCCAGTTTAGCTAATGCTTTGTGACAAGCATTAGGGATAGCATTAGGATAAATCATTTCATTAAGGTAATAATCATAAAATTCTTTAGGATGATTAACAAAAAAATCGTGGGAAAGAATTTCTTCAGGATTATGGTGATACTCTTTATTTTTATAAAGGCCACCATTACCTCTAAAATCAGGAATATTGCTTTCAGTTGAAACTCCTGCCCCACCAAAAAATACAATATTGTTTGATTTTTTAATTATTTCTTTTAGAACTTCTATTTTATATTTGTTTTTATCACTATTCATTTTATCATCTCTTTTTTAATACTTTTTTGAAACTTGTGACTAAGAAAGGGATAGCCATTACAATACCAACTAGAGATATTACCGCTATCAACAACGAAATCCAGAATAAATACCACCATTTAAAATTAAAATCATGTGATCTAAAAAAATGAATTAGATAAAAGATTCCAGAACCTAAACCGAAAACGCTAAGTACAGTTATTGTTTCTCTTATAACGAATTCTATTTTAATATAAGTTAAGGTTTTATGAGGATTGTAAGATTGTAAAATATTGAAATCTACGTTTTTGTAAATAAAAAGTATAACAAGTGCAGATATTATTACTCCTACAAAAAAGAAGATAATATATGATATGTAAAATGCTTTCCATTTAGGATTTCCAAAATACCAATCATAATTACCATTATTACTTTTTTGGCTTTTCTTCATTTCTTTTAAAGCCTCTGCTCTTTCTTTTACTAAATCGCGTTCCGTTACATCATCAAAAGGCATTTTTAGTACCTGACAGAGTTTCATAAGAGTTGCTGCCGAAGGAATACTTGTGCCACTCTCCCATGCTGTGATATCAGATTCATCAACGCCAATACATCTAGAAAGTTCTTCAGTTGTATAATTAGCTTCTTCTCTTAGTAATTTTAAGTTTGATGAAAGAATTGACATAATTAACTCCTTATTTTACATGCTTAATAAGAGCATTAATTTCTATACATAGTAAACAGCCAAAAGCGAATAAGTAAACTTCATAATCAAATTCTATCTTATTAAACGATAATATCGAGACGAAAATTAATACTAGTGATATCATAATAAGTCTAGGAATGATAAGGTATTTATTTATTTTTTTAAAGAATGATGATATTAAATATAACACTATAATTAGTGTAGATAAAGCTATTACAAAAATAATAATCGTTTTAACAATAATGTCATTATTAGGGTAAAATAAAGTCATGAAGAAAGTTTTATTGCTCGGTTGTATATTTACACCAGGGTAACCAAATATCACAAAAATCCAAATAATACTCTTTAATATCTCACTAGGCATTATTTTTAATACAGGATTATTCGAATTGACATTTTCATATTTAGGGCATATTTTTTTAAACATTTCGGTTGGAATAAGTAAATTTATTATTAATACACCAATAATTGATACAGAGATCGCCTCACCTACCATTACTTGTCCTATAGCAAGGAAAAGGGGAGTATGGTACAAATAACTTATTTCTAAACCTACCAAAATGGAAGTTAATGTTGGCATAAGGGAAGCAGTAAAGAGTCTTTTACATTTTGAAATTAATAATCCTGCGAGAAAAGAACAAAAAGTACCAACAACCGCATCAACTATTCCTAGTGGTCCTAGTAAATTGGCGACAAAACATCCTAATAAAACTCCTCGTAAATGCTTTTTATCAAAAAAGCAAAGCAATACAAGTATTTCCGATATTCTTATTTGAATAGCTCCATAAGACATAAAGGATAATCCTAATGTCAACACTATGTATATTGAAGCAATAACAGCTTCTACAATTATATCTTTGATTATTTCTTTGTTTTTATTACTCATATTGGCTCCTTGTTTTATTTTTTTGAAGAAGGTTTGACAAGGGAACTTCTTCATATTTATTTTTTCAACACTTTAACTAATTGATTAAAAACTGCTAAATCATTTGCATATGTTAGCATTTTAACCACTTCATCTTTAGTTGCCCACACAATTTCATCTATTTCTGACTCTTGGGGATAAAAATCATGGCTAAAGGCCTGCGCTAAGAAATAATAAACATCCTTCAAGCATCCTTCATATGGACTATAAGTGTTTATAGCAACATCATTAGTTTGTATTTTGACTTTGAGACCTGTTTCTTCTTCTATTTCTCTAAGCGCTGTATCCTTTATTGTTTCTCCTATCTCAATATGACCTTTGGGAAAAGACCAATGATGACCATTTTTATTTTTTACTAATAAAAATTTTACATCAGCTATATCCTCAAAATAAGAATACACAACCGCGCCACTAGAAATTTCATGTTTATAATTATTCATTTTTATAAATCCTTAAATTGTTCAGTAATTTTTTCTAAATCATCTCTAATTTTTATTTTTTGTGGACACTTTTCCTCACACACCCCACATTTGTGGCATGAATACGGACTTTCGCTGTTTTCCTTTAAAGCATTCCAACTAGCTTTAATACTTATTTCATTATTATATATGCTCGCGGTATTCCACAAATGAAAGCTACGTGGGATGTCTACGCCGTATGGACAAGGCATGCAGTATCTACATCCTGTACAACCATTTTTAACTCTTTTTTCAAGTTTCGCAATAACATCACGGATTATTTGTCGCTCATTAGTATCATAAGCTACAAAGGGAGAAAATATTTTCACATTTTCTTTTACTTGTTCTAAACTCGACATGCCGCTCAATATTACGGCAGTATTTCTATGACTCGCAACAAATCTAAGAGCCCAGGAAACATCTGTTTCGGTAGGTTTATAATCTTTAAATAATCTACTTACATCAAGAGGGAGTTTCGCTAAAAGGCCTCCTTTTAATGGCTCCATAATAATTAATGGCATTTCTATTTCACTAGAATAATAAATAAAGTCTCTTCCGTGTAAGGTATACTGGTCCATATAATTATATTGTATTTGTCCAAAATCCCATTTATAATACTTTAAAATATCTAAAAAACAATCTAAATCATCATGAAAAGAAAAGCCTATATATTTGATTTTACCTTCTTCACGCAAATTTTCTAAGAATTTAATTATTCCTAATTCTTTTACTTTTTTGAAGCGTTCCTTATTAAGAGCATGAAGCAAATAAAAATCAACATAATCTTTGTTAAGTCTAGTTAATTGTTCATCAAAAATGCGTCTCGCATCTTCTACATTTTCAACTTCCCATATTGGAAGTTTTGTTGCAATATAATAATTCTTTCGCGGATATTTATCTAATATTTTTCCTAAAAATACTTCACTTTGACCATTGTGATAAGGATATGCCGTGTCATAATAATTTACACCATGTTCCATTGCATAATCAATCATTGCTTCGGCTTCAACTTCATTAATTGTGCCATCATCATTCGTTGGAAATCGCATACAGCCAAATCCTAATCTTGATGTAGTAATTTTTAACTTTTTAAATTTTGTTACATCCATTTTGTTAGTTTTTTTCATCCTTGTTCCCTTCTCCTTGTTAAAAAATGTAAGTCATTGTCTAAAACATCAATAAATAACACTATCTTTTTTAATATACGTATTAAATTTGACATTAATCAAAATAATTGGTCGTGATAAAATCCACTCCCATATCAATTAATTCTAAAACTCTTTTTTTCTCATTTACTGTCCAACAGTTAACTTTTATTCCCTTATGATGAAGTTCATCAACTATTCTTTTATTTAAAGCACTATGGTGAACATCAAAATCAACGTTGTATTTTATTAAAAGATCTAAGACTGTTTCATCATACTTCGATGACAAAAATTGTGCGCGCTGATTAGGCAAATATCGCTTAACAATTTCAAGATTTTCAATGTAGAAAGATATAAAAATTACCTTATCTAAATAATTATATTCTTTGATAATTGCGATTACTTTTTTTATATCTTCTTCTTTAAACACATTTTTAAATTCAATAATGCATTGTTTTTGATATCTAATGCACACTTCTAAATATTCTTCCAAAGTTGGAATCGTATAATATGGTACTACCTTTTCATTTTTTACATCATATAAAGGTACTTTCTTTAATTCTTCTAAGGTAGTCTCTTCAATTTTTATATTAATAGGTGAGATTCGAGCAGTATCATCATCATGAAAAACAACGAATTTTCCATCACTAGTTGGGTGAATATCACACTCAATTCCATAAAATGATCGACATCCTGCCGCAATAAATGCTGGTATCGTATTTTCTTTTTCATAACCACTTAGACCACGATGAGCAATCATCATAGTTTTAGACTTTTTTTGATGTTTAGTAGTACAGTTTATATAAACTATTAAACATATAAGTAGAATAATTAATAAAAAACAAATTGCTAATAAAAGATAAAACTTTTTCATATGCCGCTTCTCCTTTTTATTTTAATTTTCTTGCAAAAACCACTGGTTCATGTGTAACATTAACAAATAATTTTTTTAAGACTTCTTCATCATAATAAGGTAAAATAATAGTAGAATGAGCCTCAGCATTTGCAAGTTTTGATAAATTTTTAAGAGCCTCTTCAGCAAATGGGTTTGTTGTAGCGGCAATCGCAAGCGCCAATAAAACGTCGTTAGCATTTAACTGTTCATCATGTTCTCTTAAAATATGTGATTTTAAATTCACAATTGGTTCAATCACATTAGGAGAAATAAGCGGTAAATCATCTCTTATATTAGAAAAATATTTCACTGCATTAAGAATTGCAGCTGCTGCTGATGTTAATAAATTAGAAGTTTTACCAGTTATGATTTTTCCATCAGATAATTCTATAGCTAAAACGGGCGTTCCACACTTTTTAGCTTTGTTTATAGATACACTAACTATTTTTCGTTCATCTACAGAAGTTTCTAATTGTTCCATGATGTTCGCAATTTTAGCGACTACATCTTCTGATATTTTTCCTAATTTAGCATCACAAATAGCATTTAAATATCGTCTAATCACTTCATTTTGACAAGCTTTTCGAACTTTTTCTTCATCTTTAATACAATATCCTACCATATTTACCCCCATATCAGTTGGCGATTTATATGGTGAATATCCATAAATGCGTTTAAACAGCGTTTCTAGCGTTGGAAAAATTTCCACATCACGATTATAATTAACAGCCGCTTTACCATAGTTTTCTAAATGAAAAGGGTCAATCATATTGACATCGTTTAAGTCAGCTGTAGCAGCTTCATATGCTAAATTTAAAGGATGTTTTAAAGGTAAATTCCAAATTGGGAATGTTTCGAACTTAGCATATCCTGCCACTATACCGCGTTTGTTTTCATGATACAGTTGTGACAAGCAGGTAGCCATTTTTCCGCTACCTGGACCCGGAGCAGTAACGATTACAAGTGGTTTAGTGGTCTTAACATATTCATTCTTACCATAACCATCATCACTTACTATTTGTGAAACATTAACGGGATACCCTGCTATAGGATAATGTACATACACATCTATTCCCATATTTTTTAGTTTTCTTTTGAATTTATCTACTGCAACTTCGCCATTGTACTTAGTTATAACAACACTTCTTGCTAAGAACTCCATTTCATTAAATGCCTGAAGCATTCGTAAAACTTCATTTTCATATGATATTCCTATGTCTGCTCTTATTTTACCATTTTGGATATCATTGGCATTAATGACAACGATAATTTCTAAACTTTCTTTCATATCAAATAGCATTTTTACTTTTGTATCAATTTCAAATCCTGGTAAAACCCGAGAAGCGTGATAATCATCAAATATTTTGCCACCAAACTCAAGATATAATTTATTGTCGAAGGCTTTAATACGTTCATTGATTTTTTCTACTTGTAATTTCTTATATAATTCATTGTCAAACGCCGTCATTTTATGACCTCTCTTGTAAGTATATCATTAATATTATACTATAAATGGTGGTTATATTATAAAGTTTTGCAATAAAAAAAGCTACTACATAGTAGCAGCTTTCACTAATTATTAATAACTTTTTTATCACTAATAAGAAATATACTTACTAAAACCTGTACTAGTGATATAACAGCCCATATCGGCAAAGCGATAAGTGTACCCTTTAATCCGCCATTGATAATTATAGTAATATAAATTATAGTAATCGCAATTTCCGATGCTATTGCAAAGCCTAAATATACATATGGCATTTTCTTGGTGGAAATGTCTTCTTTTTTACTATTAATAATACTTAATACACCAAATATTGTGTATTTCACCATAAGTATAAATGACACTGGTAAACCAACTATTGAAAATAGTATTTTAATAAATATTACTACGATTAAGCCTAAAGCCTCTCCTAAGCTATTCGCTTGATCATTGTTTCTACTTGTAATAAATACATATAAAACAAAAGCAAAGCATAGCAAATAAATAAATGCCATAACTAATAGTATTATTCCAGCAGCAAAGGTTTTTTTATGATTAATGTTATTTTGTTTTTTTATTTCGTCCATACGGATCCTCCACTAACTTATGTGCTATTATTATAAACTATATAAAAGTTTTTATGCAAGAATTAGGCTGTATAATCTGCTTGATAATAGCCAAATGTTAAACACATACCATTGTAGTATATCGCTAGATAATCACCTTTGAACATATCATTGGTAGGATCAGTTATACTATTTCCAAGAACATCTTTTAATGAAGCTCCATCTGGAGTATAACAAAAACCAGTTGTCGTAGTAGCGGCATTAGTTTGGAAAGCAGCAGTTTTTCCAAAAGTGTTATCTAACATTGCTTTTAAATATGGATTGCTAGCACCAAAATCAAATGGTGTTGTATCATCAATTTGTAATTTTCCCGCTATTTTTTCACTTGTAAATGTTTGAGCATTACCACTCTTATTTACACAAATTAGGTTCATAAACTCTAAACCATTATTTGATACTATGAACGAACGTCCAAATGGAAGGAAGAAATTATTTAATGATCTAATAAGTGGTACTATAGCAGTTGTTTTCATGATAGTAAACCAACCCTCTTGTCCTGTTATGAATGACTCAAGTTTGCATGATCTAAATACTGTTTCAGCGATTCTTCCACCTTCTGATGATGTTGGATCAACATGGTCTTGAATAATGATTGGACCACCTGCAGAAATCATTTCGGAATTTTCAATATATACTTTATTTGAACCCCAGTTATAAATAAATGAATTGAAATTATTGTATGCTTTACAATAAGATACAGTGAATGTGTCTAATGTGTAATCAGGGAAGTAACTAATAAAGAATCTTGTAGCAATATTATTATAAGCTGTAAAATTAGAGTTATTAACTTTAACAAGGATAATACCACCTGATTTAATAACATCTTCAACTTTTGGTGCATTACCAATCAAATTGATATTTTCAATAAAGGAAGCTGAAACATCACTACCTGTAAATCTAAGTAATGTTGCGTGGCTTACTACTTCACCAACTTCAGTTATTTTGCCACTTTCTCTAGTTACCTCACGAAGATTACTAGCTGATAGAGTATAGTAATTTCCATATACATGGAATTCTTCATTTTCGCTTAGTACGTGGCCATATAAATCATAGTAATCTTTCATCGAGCCTAATGTTCTTTCATAATCAGTATCCGCTTTAGAAAGTTCACTTTCTGTATAGAACATGATAGATGGTAAATCAGTGCTTTCAATATTAATGTCTTGTTGTAAAATTAAATTTTTTGGATGATAGTTTACATCTAATCCTTTACTATTCTTAAACTCTGTCCATGCTGCAGCTTCGTCACCTTCTGTTCTGTTTTCAAAGTAGGCAAAATCAAGAGCATCATACACGTTATATCCATCTACTACTTCAACTTCAAGGTATGTTGTGTAAACTTCAACTTTACTTAATTGTTTTTTTGTTAACCCTTCAGGATATATTTCAATTTCAAATTTTTTGCCAATAGCATCTTTACTAAAGTCTATTGTACAATTAATATAATCTATACTTTCAATATAACTAGTAACATCAAGATTAGGATTTTCTAAAAGTGTTACCTTTATATTAAATTTCCATTCTGATACTTCGATTTCGATAAATTCTTCTAATTCAACATCATAAACCATATAACTAACGTTAGGTTTTGCGTTAAACGCATTGTCAGAACCAACCATAAAAGTTTTTGTTAAATCAAAAAATTCGGTTCTCTTATTTTCTTTTTCGCTCTTATTAGCGAAATACTTAACAAAATTAAGACCCATTTCAACATTTTCAACATAAACTATTTGTTCCCATTTAGCATATATTGTGATGTTTTCGTTAATTTCTTCATCAAAATCAAACTCAAGCGTGCATTTTTCATCTTTAAACCATCCCTTAAAGATATGTTCTTCTTTTGTTGGATCAGCTGGTTTAACAAGCTTTGTACCCTTCTCTTGAGTAACGTCTTTAATGGCAGTGCCTCCATTTGTTTCAAACTTGATTGTAATTATATCAAGTTTGTTCCATTTTGCGTATAATGTAATACTTTTAACAACTGGTGTATTAAAGTCATACTCTTCTGTACAAGCCTTGTCTTTAAACCATCCTGCAAATTCGTAATCTACTTTTGTTGGATCAGCTGGCTTTTTCACTAATTCATTAGCTTTTACTTCTTGATTTTCAATGATAGAACCACCATCAGTATTGAAATCTACGATGTAAGTTTTATCTTTATTATTAAAACAAGATGTTAAACATAATGCAAAAAAAGCACAAATAATAAATTTCATTAACTTTTTCATGTTAAGTCTCCTTTTAATTTAATTAATTTTTTATATATCTTCACGACTAGGTTTAGCACTAACTTTTATAGTTATACTTTTTTTACTATCATCATTAGCACTAACAATAATATTGATTGATGCTGTTTTGTTAAATTTAACATATAAGCAACCATCTTTTTCAATAATTGTTATATTATGATTCGTAGCGGCGCTCTTATCCCACCAATAAGATACTGTTTTAACAGTAGCATTATCTGGCTTGACATAACAATCAACAACTATTTGATTATCATAATTTTCATCATATTTAATTGAAATAGTACCATCATACTTAAGTTTAGGATTAGTGTTTTTTACATAAGCATATTTTTGAGTACTAACTTTATCTTCAGATCGGCAAATAATTTCTTCTACAGGTATTTCGGGATTATATATGAACATTTTCATTCCTAAAAAACTTACCGCAACGATTGCTAGTACATATACTACAGCGATCGTCATAATAACTGATTTTTTCATTTTTATCTACCTCCTTGAATTTCATAATAATATGCTTTGACATATTTAATAAACATACCAAGGGCAAAAAGGAAAAACAACAAGCTTATTATTAATAACTTTGTAAATCCTTGATAATAATTTCCACGCAAACTAGACTCTTGAATCAATTTATAAGATATTAATGTATAAACAATTGAAATAACAAACGCTAGTAATGTTGATTTGTTCTCATTAGGATTATTAACTGTTGTCCCCGTTGTTGCATATTGTTCATTTTGGGGATTCATAATATCTAATTGAGCACTCCAAATCATGTGACCATAATGAAGTAGTAATATCGCGAAACCAAAGATTATTATTTCACCTATTTCAAAGCCCGTATTATCAGGAGTAAAATTCTTAAATCCCAAAGATCCTCCGTAAATAAATACTGTGGCGAATACCGTTGGGATTGATAAAACGGCATTAAAAATTATTTTTGAAAGTAATGGAAAAACAATATTTATCGGTTTGGTCTTTTTTAAATATGCAGCTCTTCCTTCGCGACTATAATAAGTAGCAACCAAACCATTAGAAGCGAGTAAAGGAAGAGAAATAAGTAAGACATTGAAAGTAGCAATCATTATTTTACCGCGTTCACTCGTTGACATGGAACTAAAAAGTGTATTTATCAACAAAATGAGGATAGGTACTATAATATATACCATTAAATAATTTATTGATATTTCAATAGTTCTAAGATTAATCTTCAACTCTTTTTTTACAAAGGTAAAATATTTAGAACTTTTTCTATTGACCTTAAAAAATGATTGTACTTTATCAAGTTCAAAATTCTTAGACATCATTCTGAAGAACAATGGTCTCGACAATAAATATGCGAGCAGATACAATACGGCATCAATTCCTACAAAGCACACAAATTTAAACATTGAAACTAAATTTAGATGGAAATAAATGCCATCTTTTTCGCCAAATATTGCATTTACCAAATATCTAATAGGTACTAGACTATTGCTGATAATTTTTAAAAATTTAGATACACCGGCACTAATTGCACTCCATTGCTGGACAATGTTTACCTCTTGTGGGATCATTTTAATTAAAATGACAACTCCATATATTAGTAATCCCAAAATTAAACTAAAAAGAATTATTTCAATAATCGGGTACTTTTTAATAAAGCGATAAATAAATAACATCGGAATAGAAAGTAATGCACCTAATAAAACTGGAAATGCAATGATGAAAATAAGCGGTACCCACATCCACAAAAGAATCCACGCACTACAACTATCGATAATAATCATAAATAGCACAGATGAGAAAGTAATCGGAACTAAAAAGCTAAAACTTTTATACATTTCGTATATAAAATAAACGAACAATTTGGATACAAATATTCTATTAGCTTTAACAGGTAAGGTTATTAGCACCTTGTTATCCTCAGAAAAATAAAGATTCTTTACAAGTTCCATCGTACATGTTAATAACGACAATAGAATTGATATTGATAAAACCAAGATAACTACCACTGGTGCTTCATATCTTCTAAAAAGTCCTAATTTTTCTGAAAAAACCAAAATAACAGCCGTAATGGATGCGACTATTAGAAATTTTAGAATAAAGAATACTAAATTTCTAATTACAAGTTTCTTATTTTTTACCCAAGATAAATCAAGTTTATCTTTAAGTTGCATTACAACTAAAGTTTTAAGACTATGCATTTTTTGTATCCTCAATGTATTCAGTAGGAATTTCTTCACTACCATTAATGATGTCCATATAAAACTTTTCTAGAGTCGTTCCACTTTCTTCAATTTCTTTCAATGTTTTTACACATTTGATGTGACCTTTTTTAATTATTGCTATTCTCTCACATAGTTTCTCAACAATATCTATTATGTGAGAACTGAAAAAAACAATATTTCCTTCTGCCGCATGTTGTTTCATACATTCTTTTACTTGGAAAATACTATTTGGGTCAAGTCCCGTAAGCGGTTCATCCAAAATCCAAACTTTAGGATTGTGAACAAGAGCCGCCATAATTGTAATTTTTTGTTTCATACCATGTGAATATGTTGCAATTTTTGCATCTATTGATGATTCTAATTCAAATAATTTTATATATTTTTCTATTCTAGCATTGCGGTCTTCTAAACTAACTTCGTATATGTCCGCTATATAATTAATATATTCACGACCACTTAGTTTTTCATATAAAGCATAATGGTCAGGGACATAACCTATATTTGATTTGGCTTTAACAGGGTCATCGCTAATACTGTAACCACAAATATCAATTTCCCCATCAGTTACGGGTTGAATACCTACCATACTCTTTATGATAGTTGATTTTCCAGCACCATTTGGTCCCAAAAAACCAAATATTTCTCCTTCATGTATTTCTAATGAGGCATCTTTAACAGCAAAGACCTTACTAGAAGCATATCTTTTAGAAAAATGCTTTAGTTCTAGTTTAGCAGTAATATTTTCACTCATCATTTTCTCCTTCTCACGTTTAGAAAAAACTGATTTTCTCGCATATTCGTGTATTTTAATTTTTTTAAGTTTTTCATGTAGTTGAAAGTGACGATCTGCAATTCTAAAAAATTCTGCATATACAAACCATACTGACAACCCCAATAAAACATATACTAAGAAATATAATCCTTGATAAATTGGATGAAGTTCAAAAACAATTCCAAATAATTCAAATTTCCAATTTATTTTAAACAAATTTTCAGCCCATGTGCCAAGTTTTTCAGCCACAAAAGGAGAATTTATAAAGAAATAATCTTGTGAATGGCCAAGAGCCGTAAAAACAACATTTAAAACTAATGCCAAAACGAAATAACAAAAGAACCACAGCATTGAATAGGCAAATTCTTTAATAGTTGGTCTTTTGAATCTTTTTAACGCAACGGCTAAAAGTGGCATAAAAAATGCTATCCAGTGATTATACCAAAAGCGACATACTGTTTCTTGAAGGATATTAATATCACCATAGTTTGGCATAAGCATTGCAAGTAATGCCCCTAAGACATTAATGAAATATGTAAAATAGAACAAACGTTTCATTTTAAATACCAAACATATTGGTATAATGAACATCGCTGTATTACAAAGGTGAAATGGCCATGTCCAAGGTTCACTAAACGTTTGATAGTTGTATGGCAATAAATAACCAATAAGCGTAGCCAAACTTATGTAAATTAAAGCACAGTTGATAACACCTTGTGATTTGCTTCGTAATAAAAAATATAACGCTACAGGAAAAAGAATATTACCATAAAGTAAAATACGATGAGCAGGGGTTAAACTTTTTGGAATCATTTGTAATTTTGTTAATCCAAACACGAATTGCGGAAAATATACCGGCATAGATGCCAACATCATAGCGCCAAAGATTCCTAATGAGACAAGGATACTCTTATAATTAATCTCTTCTGTTTTAAATTCTTTTACATAGTAATAAATTGATATTACTAAACCTAAAGCTTCTTCAATTATCAAAAGTACTGTAAGTAAAGTGTTGTCTTGACCAGTCAACAGCAAAACTGAAGGTTTTAGTAAAAACAAATTAGCTACAAAGATAAAAGGTGTAATATACTTTGTACTATTTTTAATTGTTTTTATTTCGAAAAAAGGTCGAAGCACAACGATTAAAACTGCTGTATATTCTAACCAAATTCCTAAAAGGACTATAAAAGTCAATAATTTAGACGATATAATACTTGATGATAAACCGATATAATCAGAAATATGTTCCTTGTATGAAAACATTCTAATAAACAATACTACAAATAATAGTATTGATACCGCAAAGGGTAATATCTTTTTAAAATCAATTACTATCTTTCTATTACCAGACATAACAATCTCCTTAAGATATAGTAATACATTATATACTAATATTTTACACTATTCGGACATTTTTTGCAAGTGGACATGCGGCAGATGGCACAAAAAGGCAATTAGAAAGCACAAAAAAAGAACCTTTTTAAAAGATTCTTTTTTTATTTTTCATGATATTTAGTTTAAAGTTTTTTTCATAATGCAGAATGATTGAATAATTTTAAATCCTGCACCTAAATAAATATATCTAGCATGATTAGTTAAACCTGTATAAAATGTCATAAATTTAGCACCATTAAGTTTTGAATGGTAGGCAAGAAGTGAGAATAGTGCTTTTCCTAATCCTCTACCACGTACAGATTCTAAAATAGCGATACCATCAAAATGACCTCTACCACTTTCTTCATTCCACATCGCTCCAGTCCATCCTTTGACTTTTCCATTTTGAACAACTACTAAGAACGGATAAGGATTTGGTAGAGCCAAGTTTTCTTTAATAACTTTTTCAAAATCATAAAGGTTTAACTCTTTGCAAAATTCATCTACACCGAAGTGGCGTTTAGGATCATAAATTTCAATTGAAATGCCATCTTTTTTATTTTTTTCTAGAATATCAGCAATACTGCTAGATATTTCATAATCACAAAGATCAAGATGAAAAGCATCTTGAAAACCCGTTGCTTCATATTTTTTACTTAATAAGAAGAAATACTCATTACTATTTAATCTTATGCCAGGTGCGCAGGGGTGATCGTGATGGTCAGTTCTTGGGATATACCAAGCATAACATGACGGCAAATAGCCATATGCAAAACTATATTTACGATTATTCTTTTTAAAATAATCTTCTACTTTTTCTAGTAAAAGTGAGCCTACACCATGATCGCGCTCTTCTTCTTTTACTAATAATGCATTTATGCAACCAGGAGCATTCGGATTAAGGGCTAAATCACCTTTCAAAATCCCGATTATCATACCTATTAAAGTTTCTCCTTTATATGCTAAAAATACACCTTCGTAACTAAAGCCAGGTATTGATTCAAGTTTTGCTTGATATTCATCTAATGATAATGGTTTATAGAAACCTTCTTTTTGGGTTACTTCATTCCATAAATCGTTCATTTCTTTAATCGCATTTTTATTGCCTGTAATTATTGTATACATAAATAGTCCTCTATTGATTTATTAATTTTCAATGTTTACATCACTTGAATTAGTTAAGCCTACCACTTCATCAACCGGAAGTGAGAAAACAATTCCTTGGGCAGGGGTATGTGTGCCAACTTCATTATACAAAGCATGAAGGATATTAGCTTTTATAGCAGAACTAGCTAGAATCATTACCAGTTCTTTATCAGGATGAATCGTAATATTGAATATTTTTTCTGCATCTTTAGATGCGGTACCTCTCGCATGAAGAACAGTACCTCCTCTTGCTCCTACTTTTTTAGCAGCTTCCATCGTATGTTCAGAAAATCCGTTATTAACGATGCATAAAATTACTTCGAATTCATTAGCCATATTACTTTTCTCCCTTCTTTGAAATTTGATTATTACTTAAAAATTGGTATACAGAAACGCCAATTACGCTTTTCAAAGGAACCGTATATGCAATACCTTTTCCGTCTTTCATTTTATTAAATTTTTCTTCTAGCGTATCCATAATTTCTTTAATACGATCTTCTCTAATTATTGAAAAGATAACAGCTTTTTCGGTTTCAGCAAGGCCTAAATACATTAACATTTCTGAACTAGCTGTTCCTTTACCGTTTACAACCATTTGCATGTTCACATCAAAGCCTTCTAAGAGGTCCGTATAAAATAAAGCTTTACTTCTGTTAACTATCGTAACTAATAATTTTAGTTTTTTTATCATTTTACCAGTTGTATTTTTAATTTCAGATTTTGTCGGTTCTTGTTTTAAAGAAGTGCTTTTTGCATTGTTTTCGGCTTTTGCAGCTGCATTTATATTTTTTTTGACTTTATTCTTCATATTAATCACCTACATAAATTCAATGATCTGATCATCATCAGCTTCCAAAATGCGGCGCATAGCGATTTTTTCACGCATCATTTTAGTCATTACTGCTTTAAATCCCAAAATTTGAATTGTAATAAGAGGGGTCATAGCGACCATCGCTACAATACCGAAGGCATCCGATAGCACATTTCCTCCCATAACGGAACATACACCTATCGCAAATGGTAAAATGAAACTTGATGTAAGTGGTCCACTGGCAACTCCACCAGAGTCGAAAGCGATAGCCGTGTATAATCCTGGAACAAAGAAAGAAAGCCCTAAAGAAATTAAATATCCTGGTATTAAGTAGTACAAGATGGAAAAACGATAAATAATTCTAAGCATTGATAGACCAATTGACAAACCAACACCAATTGACAAAGCAATTAGCATAGCTCTTTTGCTTACAGTACCATTAGTAATTTCTTCAACTTGTTTATTTAATACGTGAACAGCAGGTTCTGCTAATACAACTACTAACCCTATTAAAAATCCGAAAATCACTATTAAGTACTTTGGACCTTCGACCAATTGACGTCCCATTATATTTCCTATCGGCATAAATCCTATACTAACTGCCGTAAGGAAAACGATTAACCCTATATAAGTGTATAAAATACCAATAATTATTTGTACAATTTTCTTTTTAGGTAATTTTAAGAAAATAAATTCTATTACAAAGAAAAAGACAACGACAAGTCCTAAGGCAATCGAGACTTCTTTTGTGACATTCAGCATTGTCATAAGTGATGATAAAAAGAAATTATCCGAAATTTCATATGTTGTTTGAATCAGAACATTGCCTGATTTCATCGAAAAAATACTTAAACATAACACCGCTATAATAGGTCCTGCCGAACATAAGGCGATAAAGCCAAAACTATTCTCACTTGCTTTTTTTCCACCAATCGTAGAAGCAATCCCCATACCTAAAGCCATTATAAAAGGTACAGTAATAGGACCTGTTGTAACTCCACCAGAGTCAAAAGCTAAAGGAAGTAAATCACTTTGTTCATTAACTATAACAAGCGCCACTAAAGCAAATATTAAAGTATAAAAAAACATTAATAAACTTGATAATTCTTTGTTAAAAACTATTTTTAAAACTGATACTAAGAGCAGTACGCCGACGCCTAGTCCGACACAAACGATTAAAACAGTTCCTGAGACTAATTCCTTGACTTGTGAAGCAAGGACTGATAGATCTGGTTCTGCAATTGTTATAAAAACGCCTAATGCAAAACAAACTATCAACAAAATATTAATACTTTTTGATTTGGTAAGGCCGACACCAACTTGTTCTCCCATCGGTGTCATTGCGAGATCTGCTCCTAAATTAAAAAGGCCTATTCCTATCACAAGCATGATTGCAGAAACACAGAACACAATCATCTCTTTAATAGAAAAATTAACGAGGGGGGTAAAAGATAAAAGAATAACAATTCCCGTTACAGGCAAAACCGATACTAACGCTTCTTTTATTTTTAGTAGCAATTGTTTATTCATATGATACCTCCTATTTTTAATAATATTACTTATTTATTATATCAAATTAGAATCTTTTTAGCAATTAATTTATTAATAAATATAGTTTAGAGATTTTTTATAAACTTACTTCTCTACTAATTATTTTTTTATATACATCTAGCATTTCTTCTTCTGTTACAAAATTTTCAAGTTCATGAATTGGAATCCATTTTAAACTACTATTTTCATCAGGTTTAATTTGAAGATTGGCTTTATCAGAAGCTATAAATAAATATGTTACGTTTAAATGCAGATGATGCGGGACCATTTTGCCATTTTTAAAATGCGGTTTTACAGGCAGTATTTCAACTGAAGCTATTTCGCCACTTATAGGAGTAATGTTTTCTAAACCTGATTCTTCTTTTATCTCTTTGCAGGTAACTTCAAACAAATCACATTCCCCATCTGCATGCCCTCCCAACCAAGCATACGATTTATAAATAAGATGATAAGCAAATAATACCTTATCCTTCTTTTCATTAAGAATAATTGCTGAACTCGTCATATGAAATAGCGTAGATTCGCGATAAAAGATTTTTTCACCATACTCTTCAAGGGCATCTATAATTACCTGTAAATCTGTTTCTTCTTGGATTGTGCGAGGTCTATACTCTGATAGTTGCTCTTTAATTTTTGTTATTTTTTTCATAATATACCCCAAAAAATATTAATTTTCTTTGATTTTTAATAATCGATTATTTCCTATATTAAGACAAAATATAATCTTTATTTTTTCTAATTATACCATATTTTTAAAAAAGCATCCATTAAACGGATGCTTTTTATTAACTATTAAAATCTATTTTTCACTTGTCATCTGCTTTTTAAAAATTAATATAGCACTAAGTACAGCTGCTAATATGTACAAAGCGATTACAATTAACCCTACCGCCGCAACTCTATCAAATTCATATAGACAACCATTGATTGTTTTGGTCGCACCTGTTATTACTCGTCCGATGTAAATAGATGGGTGAAAAGGCAAGAAACGGCAAAATTTTTCAAATTTTCCCATTGTATCAAGTGGCATCCATGTTCCCCCTAAAAGCCCTGCTGCTGTTATAATTACGGACACAATCCCAGGAGCAGCTTTTTCATTTAAGGCCGAGCCTATTAATAGTCCTAAAAAAACGCAAAAAATAAGAATTGGAAGTTGTGAGATAATTAAAAGTATTGCCTTTCCAAAGCTAAAATAAGCTTCATGATTTATTAAACTAATGATAAAACCACAAAGGACGCAAATTATCGCCTGAATAAAGCCTAAAACAAAACCCGGAACAGCATAGCCAACAATATAATTTGCACTTTTCATTGGTGAAGAATATAGTCTTTTTAATAACATTGTTGAGCGATCTTTAGATATTAATAACGTCATCGTTAACATAACAAATGTAAATGAAAACACCAGTATTCCTGGTATTAACGACTTTAATAAAAAAATAGGGGTGTTGCCAGCGGTGAAGTTATTTATAACTTGAAACATGATGATCATTAATAAAGGAAATCCCAAACAAAAAATATAGATTACTGGATCGCGTAACATTTCTTTGAAATTTCTTATCATAAAGGTTTTAGTCATTTTCATATTTACTACCTTCTTCCACAATTTTTACAAAAGCGTCCTCAAAATTTTGACTCTTACTCTTTTTAATTATATCCGCTATTGTACCTGTTTCTAAAAGATGTCCTTTAGAAAGTATAGCTACTTCATCGCACAAATGTTCAATTTCCTCTAAATAATGTGAGGTAAGAATAATTGTTGTTTTATTTTTTAAACCTTCGATAATACGCCATAATTCACGGCGAGCAATGACATCGAGTCCTAACGTAGGTTCATCCAAAAAGAGGATTTTATTGCTGAATAGATCTCGTT
>ENA-OOSI01000134-OOSI01000134.1-human-gut-metagenome-genome-assembly--contig:-NODE-134-length-23563-cov-3.353241_pt1 | contig 23563 bp, 18 predicted proteins | sample MGYA00241171_ERZ501200 | MGnify/ENA primary metagenome ERZ501200 (study PRJEB25962, sample SAMEA2042554) | human gut metagenome | biome: human gut; feature: human-associated habitat; material: faeces...
CTGCGTTTCGTTTTGTCGGTGAACGCCCCCGCCAGCGCGTTTATATTGCGGGTTGACGAGCCTTCTCTCATCTGAATGTAAAATCCGCGTTTGATTTTGTCCAGAACGTCCTTTTCGCAGACGTTTTCATGGTCGGTTTTTATCCCTTTGAGCGCGTATGCGTTGACGTCGTCCTCATTTGCGGTTACCAGATGCCCGTCGATTATTTTGCCCTCTTCCGCGCAGCATTTCAGTTTTCTCATCGCTTCTTCGTCGCCCGCGCGGACGGCAGGACTGTTCATAAATTCGCCAAGCCCGTATATGTCGGGGTTTTTTATGAATTTTTCCGTGTCGGACGCGTCAATCGTTGCGCCGTTGTCTTCAAAAGGCGTCGCAGGCACGCAACTCGGCAACATAAATCTTATGTCCATCGGGACGGTTTTCGCCTCTTTTATCATATATTCGACGCCCGCTATCCCCGAAACGTTGGCGATTTCGTGCGGATCGGCTATGCACGTCGTTACGCCGTAAGGCATCACCGCTTTTGCAAAGTTTGCGGGCGATAACATCGTGCTTTCAATGTGCAAGTGCGTGTCGATAAGCCCCGCGGAAACGTACGCGCCGTTAAGGTCGATTTCTTTCTTGCCGTCGTATCGCCCGACGCCCACGATTATTCCGTCCGAAACCGCTATGTCGCATTCTTCGATTTCGCCGATAAATACGTTTACGGCTTTGCAGTTTTTGAAAACCAGATCCGCCTTTTCTCTGTGCGTGCATTGTTCGATATGTTTATCCATTTTCCGCTTACCTGCCTTTTCGATTTTTTTATTTATATTTGTTTTGTCGTTTTATATTCGTCGCGACGACTTTCCGCTGAATACAAAAAAACGCAAAGGAACGTTTCGTTCACTTTGCGCTTCCGGTCGTATTGTTTTTCATTTTCATGGTCGGATACCTCCGTGCCTTTCTGCTGTTGCAACCATTCTATCACAAAAAAATTTGTTTATCAAGTCTTCTTGCGCCCCGTTTTTCGTTAAACGAAAACCGTTCGCCTTTTTCTTTTCTTCGTTTGCGGGTAAATTAACGAGCCGGGGTTCACGCCGCAGGCGGCGCGATGCACCGCATCGTGCAAAATCCCTGTTTCGGAGCATAATAAAAACCCGACGAAATAAGTCGGGTTTTTATGGCGGGCTGTAAACCACGTCCTTTGACATAATCGGCAAAGCACTACTTTTCACTTAGAAAAATAACACTTTTTGCATAAAAAGTCAATAAAAACAGGTCATTTCCCATACTTATTTATTAAACTTTTGAGTTTTTTATCAAAACAAAATTTTGCTACCTATAAAGCAATTTTAAAGCCGCCTAAGAAACATGCCACTTATGAGCCATCGGCAACGCAAGTATAGGTGCTTTACACTCAAAATTATTTTTCAACTTTTTCAGACTGTTTCTTATTATATTAATTATGCTTTTATACTCTTTACTTTCTTCTACGGCACGGTGCGTAAGAAAAACTGTATACAGTTCTCTGAATATAGTCATTAAACTAATATCTATACCCTTAAATATATTATTTGTATCGCTAAATGCACCGGAATTAGCAAACCACATATATCCGTTTGCATGAGATATCATTTGACTTTCCATATAATCTAAAAGCATAGCCCGCTCAGCGGATATACCGCTTTCATTTTTACTTTCGAATTTTTTTATGAATTCATATACAACTTTAGTTAAAGACGGCACACTTCCGTTTTGATCAATTAAATAGCCAAGAGGTTGCTTGAAACCATCTTCAAACCTCTCCCTGTCACAAGGGCGTTTATAAATTTGACAGTATACTTGATATGCTTCATCTAAATCATATTCTTTATTTATATTGCGAAGCTCTTGTACTTGCCCATGAAGATCCAGAAGCCTGAAACGCAATTCTTCTCCAAAGAATTTCACATAAATATAATCAAATGTAGCACACAACTCCACCACAATCTTCCACTTGCATTTTGTCTGTTCCGTCAATCCCAACTGTTTTTCTATCGCCAAATCAGGTAATATATACCCTATTGTTCGAAATGTATTCGACACATAATTATTACCGAATTTTTGATCAAACACATTTGCTACCGAGCACAAAATACTCGTTTCTTCTGACATTAGGTCATAAAAATTATCCGAAATCGGAGATCTTGTTTGTGCAAAATCCAAACTTAAAGACGATTTTGATTTTGGCAAATTTTCATACTCAACTTTTAGCAGTGCATATATAGGAAGCACTAATTGAAAGCAATCCGATTTATATGCATCATTTGTCGACGGATGGACAAATGAACTGCACAATCCGTACAAAGAAGCAAACTCTTCGCCTAATTCTTCAGCAATGATTTTCCTATAATTAGTATAACTTTGACATAAAAACGGAATTGGAGATTTTATTATTCTATCAATCTTTTCCGAAGAACACTCATTTGCAAGTTTTTCCTCATAAAAAGCACATGCGTTTCGAAAATCAATGATGAGTTTTTCCGGCAAGAGTATTTTCTCTGCTATGTCGTCAAAATTTTTATAGTATTTATATTCAACCAGAAAGACTTGCTTTTGCAACAATTCTTCTTTTACGGTGCCGACGACTTCTCTTTGGCACAGCCTTTTTAGAGCAAGTCCTTCCAAAATACAGCGAGCACTTAAATATATCGAAATATTGTACATATCCCCGATATACAGATACTTTAAGTATGCCATTGCATGAGAGCTTATATAAAAATCAAAAATATCAACGGCAGAATAAATCTCGCCTTCACCAATAGTCTTTTCAGATCTTTGCAAAAGCAAGTCATTCAGCGTATACATTTTTCCATACAATTCATCTATTTCTGATTGTATGTCGCTATTTTTTGCACTACTCATATCTCCCTCTTGTTCTATCTACTTAACATTTTTTCACACCGCAACACTATAATATTTGTTATCCTTATTTAATCATCTATTATATCATTTTCCATTTACCCTCTTAAGTGTTTTTAATTTTGAAGAACTCTTTTATTTATCTCATCAATCGATATTTCTTTTAATTCTCTGATAGTATGTAATAGTTCTGTGTTTTAATTCCGAACAACGCATGGCAGCAAATTAAGTGACACCACTTTTATTTCATAGTAATAAGAATTATCTAGCCCGTCTTTTACTTCCAAGAAAAGATTGTTCACATCATAATTGAACCTAAAATCGAAATATACCGATTTATTTGGTAAAACAACGGTGTTGCCTTCAATCTCATTCCATTTACCGTCATGAAATATTCTCTTTACTTCGAATAGGGCGTGATCAGAATTTTCAATCTCGGCTACAACATGGCATTCATATTCAATTTCGTTTTCGGCAACATCAAAACAAACTTTTTTCGTCCCTATATCATTTATTTCTTCTAAAACCATATTAAATGTAAATATCGGTTTTACCTTTTTCTTTTCTTCCTCTTTCCGTTCTTTGTCAGAATGGCGAATGGTCCACGCAACACCGACAAGAGTCAAAATTCCTCCGTACAACGCCGAAACTACAGCTGTTACGATAGTTTTCAACTGTTCATCGGGCAGTATATAAATCAGATATACACTTAAACCAATTCCCAGTATCAGATCGAACGAAATCATTTTGTTTAACAACTTGTTTTCGCTCAAAAATACACCAATCAGGTTCGTAAATATTATTACAATTGATAGCAAGCCAAAAACATATATCAATACGCACCATTGATTAAATATTGCCATAAACAAAAGATCGTACAGCCAAAACAAAAATATATATTTACATATCGATAAATTCATATTTTTCTTTTGCTGTTCGTTCGGATTTAATTTTTTTGTGCATAACACACCAAAGTAACCAAATCCAACCGGAATCAACACTATCAGTGCGGCAAATATTATCCAACATGCTACCATTATGGCATTTTCTCCTTAATTATATCGCTTAAAATTCTCGGCTTGTTCCATAACTTTTTCAAAAACTTCTTCATCCCATTCGGGAGGATATCCGTTCTTATATAGAAGTACCGTCAAATCCTGATTCAACTGACTTTTTATATCATCCCTGTTGAAGAAATTTGCATACTGAAGCTTGTCGTCTACCAGTAACTTAATTTTCTTTGCCAAATCAACACACTTCTCGTCTTCAAATACAAAATTGTGAGTATCCCTTACATGTACCAGAATATCATAAAAAGCTTTCTCTTCGTATGAAACACCCATTTTCTCAAAAGACGTTTCATCGTCTTTTAGATCGTGCAATATCTTAATCAACTCATCAGACAAATCATTTACAAAATCCGCCACAACTTCAGTTGCGAATACCAACTTATCTCTTGAGTTATAAGTTTCAACCACCCGTCTTAATCTCTCGTCAAATTCAATAGCTTTAACTTTGTTTACCTTTCCATAGTTAATTATTGCCTTTTTCAAAAGTTTCATTAAGGCATTAAACTTCGTAATCGGCATTTTTACCGAATTCAGTTGTTTCAAAAAATCTTCACTGAAGAAGTCAATCGACTTATCCTCGTCGACGACATTTTCAACTCCGGTAACGGTTATCGCCTTTCGAACCATTTCTTCTACGACTTCGTTCATTACTTCGGCATCAGGCGCGTCGCCAACTGTTTGCTTATAAATAATAGAGCGAACAGCCATATAAAACTGTGCCTTAGCAAGTTCTTCTTTCGTAAGTTCACCTGACGGACATACTATTCCATACGCCGCCTTAAGTTTGCGCGATAACGTCATGAATCGCAATTCCATCTCTTTGGATGATTGAACATACTCCGCCGCCCGATTCAAACATAGCAAACGCTGCAAAGGATTTCCGACATAAAAATCCGTCGCATTGAAGTTAATAAGCAAATCATCTATCAACTTCAAGTGATTTCTGAAAATTCCAAGTGTAATCCCTATTTCGTCTATGGGGCTTTCTTGCGGCCCGCCATACATCTTGACTGCTTCCATCATCTCGGTTTTAATGCCGATATAATCAACAACCAAACCTTTATCTTTTCCGTCAAAAACTCGATTTACACGAGAAATTGTTTGCACAAGCGTATGTTTTTGAAGCGGTTTATCAATATACATTACCGCAAGCGATGGTACGTCAAAACCGGTAATCCACATATCTACGACTATTGCAATCTTAAAATTGGAATCATTGTTTTTAAACTGCTCGTCAAGGAATTTACGGTGCTCTTTCGTTCCACATAAATCATACAATGCCTTCTCGTCGTCATCTCCCCTTGTCGCAACGAGATTTATTTTTGGAATTGCTACAAGCTCATCGAGTTTATCCGATGATAAAACAGACTCATCCTCTGTTTTTTTAGCTATCGTCCACTCAGAACGAAAAACCTCAATCTCTTTATATAACCTGAATGCCAGCGTTCTATCGGCACAAACAATCATAGCTTTTTGAACAATCTGCGGTTTTTCGGCGCATAAAGTTTCGTAGTGCGTAACAATATCTTTTGCAAGTCTTTTTAACCTTTCCGGGTGGCCTAAAATTGCAGACAATTTGCTCATTGCCCGTTTGCTTTCTTCTATCTGCTCAGAATTTGCACCTTGCTCGGCACAACGTTCATAATATTTTTGTATTTCCTTTGCGTCCTTATCCGAAAGCATTACCGGAGCAAGACGAGGTTCATAGGCTATACGAACAGTAATGCCGTCGTCGCAAGATTCCTTCATCGTGTATGCGTCAACGACATCGCCGAATACCGCAATCGCTTCGTCAACAGGCGTGCCGGTAAAACCACAATAAACGGCATTCGGAAGACTTTCTCTCAGATAGTACGCAAAACCATAAGTCGTAAAAACCCCTTTATCTGTTTTCTTTATTTTTGCGTTAACACCCGCATTGGAACGGTGAGCCTCATCCGAGATACAAATTATGTTGCTTCTATCCGACAACAGTCCTGTACTCTCGCAGAACTTTTGTATCGTTGTAATGTAGACTCCTCCGCTTTCGCAGTTAGACAAAGTATCATGTAAATCATCGCGACTCTCTATACTCTTTATATTCTTATCGTGCAAATATTCTTTCGCCGTAACGAACAATTTAGAAGTTTGCGTATCCAAATCTTCACGATCGGTTATCAATACAATCGTGGGATTATGAAAAATGTCTTTCTTTCGCAACATCAATTGTCTCGACAAAAAGAGCATTGTATAAGTTTTCCCGCAACCTGTTGCGCCGAAATAAATACCACCCTTACCATCGCCAGCCGGTCGCTTGTGTTGACTCAAGCTTTCCAACATCTTATTTGCGGCAAAGAATTGAGGATAACGACAAATAATTGCCTCGTTTTTCTTACTGTCATCAGGGTAAAATATGAAATCACAAAATACTTGCAGCAACCTATCGGGAGAAAAAGCACCTTCAATCATTGTAAAGAGCGAGCTGATTCCATTAGCAACAGTATCCGTCTCAGTCGCTTTATTCCATGAATAAAAGAATTTATACGGCGTAAAAATAGTTCCGAGTTTAGTGTTTACTCCATCGGATATTACAGCCATTGTACAATATTTCAAAAGCGCAGGAATATCCCTTGCATAACGAATCGTTACTTGCTCCCATGCATTATGTATCGTGGCATCTTCTTCGATTGCGCTCTTAAATTCAAATATAGTAACCGGAATACCGTTTATAAATACCAACATATCGGGACGTCTTGTCTGAACGTCCTCAACCGTATACTGATTTACGATTTTAAAATTGTTATTTGCAATATTGTCAAAATCGATAAAGTCAATGTGAACTGCGATTTGAGTTACGTCATCCCGTAAAAGATCAAACCCTTCCGACAACATACGATACGTTGCCCTTGATCCTTCGTAAAGCGGAACAGAAGGAATATTATCCAAAAGAGCAATGGCGCGGCTTATTTCATTTTGAGTTAAGCACGAATATTTCTTTGACAGGTATGCCCTTAAATCGGAATAAATCAATACGTCTTTGAATTTGCGTTCGATTGTTTCTCCCGATACATAGTTGTAGTATTCGTATTGATCGAAAAGGCTGATTATAGCAGATTCAAGTTCCGACTCTTTGAATTTTCCTTTTTCAAATATGTAATCCACGGCTATTCTCCTTGTTTTATTTAGACTTCATATACGAACTTTTAATTATTGCTCCAACCTCTTAATTACATCATCTAGGTTCAAAGAAAACCACTGCAGTTGTTTTTTCTGAACTTTGTCCAACGTTCCTGAATTTTCGTTGATTTTATCAATACCGTCATATAAAGCGCGTAGGTTGTCAAGATCGCCTTTGTAGTACTCGTTAATATTTGAAAACTCTTGATAAACAGACAGAAACAATCCGCGAATTTTCTGAATTTCCTCAGCGGTGCTATTTTTTATTTGTTCCAAAAGCATAGGTATATCCAAATGTTTTGCAAAACCACCATAATTGATAAAACTTGCCCGTTCTTTTATTATTTTATCGTAAAAGGCAGATAAACCTGCTGCCGAATAGTCGTTTTTGTCTACTTCATATCTTTTATTGGATATATTCTTTATTTCTTGCTTGAATTGGTCAAAAGCATTCCATTCTTCTTTTGTCTCAAGTTGGATACCTGAGAACGATTCTGTGGCTATTTTATTTCCCTTTTCCGTTAATGTTCTGGCATTGCTAAGCATCAGGTTTAAACAATTATCTATTTTTTTCTCACAGCCTATAATGCCTTTTGCAAAAATCAAATAGTTCGCAAGCTTAATAAAATCAGAATCCGGTAGAATATTTTTTTCCAATCCTTCTTCCAATTTATCTATTGCCTCAATTATTTCAACCTCAGCACACGTATCACATGAATATATTTTTTGAAGATATTCATCCAATTCAGAAACCATTTTGGCTCTTAAAAAAAGCTCTTGCATGGCTTTTAGACTATGCTCATTAAAAAACTGGAAGTTTACGAAATCATACATCACACGATATAAAGGATATGCCACTAAACCAAGGCTCGCTGAAGTATTGTCATCTTCTTCCCATACGACACCAACTGTGTCTTTGGTTAAATATGCCACACTTCCTAGGAATAAGTTTTCAATAAAATCGTTATCAAAATTATAGTCGGACTTACTTATCTTCCTAATAATATCGTCGGTTTTTTGACATGCATAAAGCAACGAACGATAATTATTGCTCTTATTCATATCCATAATATCGGAAATTTTTGCAACTATGTTATATGAAGAATCAGCGGTTTCTTTCAAAAACCACTTAAAATACTTGTTGTCATAGTTTTCCAAAATCCCTTTTATAACGTTCTTTTTGTTCTCAAAAAAGGTAATCGTATCTCCAATGGTTTTTTCCTTAATGCGAATGTATCGTTCACATTCTGTAGTCATAACCAAATCTGTTGATTTTTTGCCATCTTGCGATGTAGTTTCTTTCTTTTCGTAAGTTTTAATAGCATTTTCGTTTGCAACAAAAAGGACTTTTGCACCGTCTTGCTCGCACAAATCATTTACAAACCCAAGAACATCAACTATATCGATTCTGCATCGTTCTAAATCGTCAAGAATAATGAGCCTTTTGCTTAGATTGACGGACTCATATAACTTTTGCATATCTTTTTCATCAACAGATAAGTCAATTCCGTAATGGCCAACGACATTTTTAACAATAGTTTTTGCGATAATTTTTCCAATTTCTCTTTTTTCGGATTTTTTATTTATCCATTTTGCCCTAGCTTCAATATATAAGTTTTTACTAAGTTCCGCCAGGCTCTCAATTCCATATAAGGAAACGAGAATCGTGCCAATCCCATCTCTTTTTAAAGATGGAACCAACTCGTTTTTTATATAATAAGTTTTGCCGCTGCCCCAAGGTGCGGTTAACATTACCGCTCGATTAGTTTTGTCGTTTTTTGTATAATCTTTTATATACGCACCAAGCTCTTCTATTGTCATAATTTATATTCCTTCGCTTATGGCCCCCTTAACCAATATGGGACAAATATCCTTGATTTGTGCTTTTAACTTTTCATTTATTTTTCTTCTATCCATAAATACACTATATATTTCTGCAATTGATTTTTGAATAAGTATATTCGGTACAGGTATTCTCACTTTTTTCATATCATCGTATGTAAACATTTCTCTTGCCGACCCCCAGGAATTGTAACGAGAATATCTATCAAATTCAGTTCTCTTAAACCATAACATTAAATATTCTGGTAACAATTTTTCTGAATTTGTCTTAAATACAGTATAAATCGGAGAAACAAGACAAGTGCTGTCGTGATTTATAGCAATAGATATTTTATCCGCATTTCGTGTCGTAACCGTATTGTAAGCAAACTCCATGTTCTTTACAATCAAGTAATTCTTTATATTAACACCTTCCAATTCGGCATGCGAGGAAACAAAAACTTTTTCAACTGAAACAGCTTTATTATCAGCAACAGACCCCAATACGTTTTTTTCACTCACTTGCTGGATATAGGGTCCAATTTCCTCGCTGGGCATTTTACGACGCAAATCTTCGATATACGCATCGCAGACGAGTTTTAAATCGCCGAGACCTTGCTCGTATGCACGTTGATTTGCAAGCATTGCGAGGTAAATATCTACATACTTTTTTTGCACGTCAATCGGCGGGAGAGACAATTCCATTTCACAAAATCTATCCCAATCCAAATTTGAACGAATACTACTATCGCTATAAAACCAACCCAACCGATCTTTTTCTTTGGATAAAAACAACATAAAAAAGTATTCCGGTAACACAATATCTTGTGCTGTGACTTCAAATGTTGTGTAAGCAGGCGAAACAATAATAGGCTTATCTTGCAAATACATACTTATCCTGATGCATTCATCCCTACCAGTTTGCATTCCGCTATATACAAAACGATTTTTACGCACAACCTTATATTTCGTTTCATCAAGACCTGTCGTATCGGCAACTGTAGGCATAAATTCTTTATTTATGTTTATACCATAAAAATCTCTACTTCCAATGTTGTTACGCTCATCAACAACATTTATCAAATCGCATAACTTAACTTTTTTTAATGCCATAGCCTATTCCCTCAAAAGCATCAACAAGCATTTTTTGCGATTGTTGTTCTTGCTCCATTAAATTTTTCATTTCCGATTGAATACGCGCCATTTCGGAATTAAAATCTATATCCAAATCGTGGTCGATAAATTCAATATATTTACTCGGAGCAAGGCAGTAATTCTTTTTACCGATTTCGTCTATTTTCACCGAACGATACAACTCAGGTACGGCGTATGTTGAAGAATCAACCGTTTCAACCGATTGCCAATCGTTGTATATCTTTTTAACTGCCGCGATCTGGCTATCCGTAAGCACGGTTTTCTTTTTCTTTTTACCCTTGTCGATAACGTATTCTTCCGTATTTTCATCCCAACGGCGAAGGTCTACAAAAAGGACTTCACCCGTCCTGTCGCGAAGCTGTCTGCCGTTGAGCATACGAGCTTTTTTGTTGTTGTTCATTATCCACAGCGTAACGGAAATATCCGTAGTGTAGAACATATCTCTCGGCAAAACGATAATTGCTTCGATTTTATCGTTTTCAAGTAGTTTTTTGCGTATTTGATATTGAGCCGCTCCACCTGCGTCATCTTCGTCATCGCCGCCTGAACCGGCATTCAATGCTCCGTTAGCAAGCAAAAATCCTGCTATACCTCTTTCAACATCAAGTTTAGAAAGCATATGCAAAATCCAAGCATAGTTTGCATTTGCAACGGGCGGCATTGCCGGTTTATATGGTTTGAAGCGAGGATCGTTTACAAGCTCGTCTTCCCCACGCCAATTTTTAAGGTTAAACGGCGGGTTTGCCATTATGTATTGAACGATAGTGTCCTTATGTTGGTCATCGGTGAACGTCGAAGCATTCTTTTCGCCCAAGTCGCACGAGATTCCGCGAATAGCCAGGTTCATTTTTGCAAGACGCCAGGTATCAGGATTAGATTCTTGCCCGACAACGGACACTTTTTTGCGATTGCCTTTATGCTGGTCAACGAATTTCATTGATTGAACAAACATGCCGCCGGAACCACAACAAGGGTCGTAAACGATTCCGTCATAAGGTTCAATTAGCTCCGAGATCAATTTTACGCAGCACGCAGGCGTGTAAAATTCGCCATCTTCCTTTGATGCCGATGCCGCGAAGTTTTGCAAAAAGTATTCGTAAACACGCCCTATCAAGTCTTCTTCGTGAAAACGGCTTTCGTCCAACTTGTTTATATCGTCAATCAGCGATTTTATTGCATTCTTATCCGCGCCCAAAGAAGCGTAGTTATTTTGTGGGAGAGTGCCTTTAAGCGGAGGATTCGCATCCTCGATATCTTTCATCGCCGTATCAAGTTTTACCGCGATATCGTTATCTCCGGCATTTTTTACGATAAAAGACCATCTGCAATGTTCAGGAAGATAGTAAACGTTTTGTGAGTTATAAAATGCAGGTTTTTCCAAAAATACGGGAATATCTCCGTATTCTGCAATTATTTCTTTACGACGTTTTTCAAACTTATCCCCGGCAAATTTAAGAAATGCCAAACCGATAACGGAATCCCTATTCTTTTCAAAACTACCAAAGCCACGCAGAGCAACTCGACAATTCCATAATACCTGTTCCAGCGTAACTTCTTTTTCTTTTTTTACAGCTTTAACCATTGAATTTCTCCTCAAAAACGATGCTATTTTCCGCACAAAACTGCTCAAAAACCAAATGCGCCTTTTTGGTCGGCTCAACTTTCCCGTTTTCCCATCTGGACACAGTAGTAAACGATACTCTTAGTTTTTCCGCAAGTTCGGTTTGAGATAAATTCAACTTTGCTCTCACATATAAAACCATATCTTTGAATGTCATATAGCGCCACTCCTTTTGCAAAACTTGCATCTTTTAACATATTATAGCACTTTTAAGTGCACAAATCAATAGTTAAACCCGGCTTTTAGGTAAATGTTTTTTTAATCTTTAACACTTAAAAGATGTTGATCCTCAAGATAACCGCCACCATTACCATATTTTTTCAGAGAAACCCATCCGGAAATATGAGTGCCTATTGTAGCTTTCTTACCGTTTTTTATATAAGCTGCATTATGAGAAGTTAAATATACTTCAACCGCATCAAAACTTTCCGATTTGGACAAATAAAACAATTCCTGCAAAAAAACAGGTTTTCCATCACTTTCTTGAGGTGCATATTCTACATTAATATTAAAACACATTGTCTTAAAAGTAATACTCTTGTCGTTCGGAAAACCATCATTCGCAAAACAACGGACGGATCGCTCTGGAAGGTCAAGTCCACAAAAAACAAAAAGACACGTACGTTTGCAGTTCCTAACCCGGCGCGCGTTGCCCTTGACGATTTTCTTCGGTTTAAGCGGGAAAATAATATCCCCGGGGATTTCCTGTTTTTAGGCTCTCGCCCTCTGCCCGAGAACGCATACCAGCGCGCGCTAATAAAATACTGCCAGATTTCTGGCGTTAAGAAAATCCGCATACACGACTTCCGTCATTCGTTCGTTTCTATGCTCATTCATTACGGCGCAACAATTCCAACCGTGGCAAGTATCATCGGAGACACAAACGAACAAGTCTCAAAAACATACAGCCACTTCTGGGAAACCGACAAAGAGCAAATTATGAAAAACCTCGGAAATAATTTCGCATTTTCCAACGAGAAACAATAAAAATATGGCACAAATTATGGCACACATTTTATGAAACGTTGTGCCATATAGTGCAAAAAATTACCATAAAACAAGGAAAAACCGCCCAAAACGGGCGGTTTTGTCCTATGGCGGAGAAACAGGGATTTGAACCCTGGCTACGCTTCTCACGTACTACTCCCTTAGCAGGGGAGCCCCTTCGGCCTCTTGGGTATTTCTCCTTAAACCGAAAACGCGTCACAAAAGATGCTTAATTATAATAGCATACGAGTTCGCATTTGTCAAAAGCATTTCGCAAAAAAATGCTCAATATGTGATAAAGGTTGAAAAAACAATTATATTTTATCAATCGAAAGCATTTTGAAAAGGTCGTCCTCGGTGAGGGTAAGGACGTTTTTCCCGCGGCGGACTGCGGACTCAATCGCCCTTTCTTCTTCTTTTGAGGGATTGCCCGCAAATATATCGGCGCGGCCGACGTGCGATTCCATAACGCCGCCCCTGTCCCGGACTTTTTCGACGATGAGCAACATCTCGCGGAAGTGATTGTCAAAGTAATTTCTGGACACCGCGACGTGTTTTCCGAACAACGATTTTTCAACCGAAGAATCCGCGATAAAGTCTTCCAGAAAATGTTTGTATTTGTTGAAATTACTGCCGCGCATTAAATTGCTTCCCGACGTACTGTTGCGGTTTATTGCACAAATAAGGCTTTCTGCGCGCGTTTTGTAAAGATAAACCGTGTTATACGCCTTGTGAACGCCCATACAGTTCGGATACTGCGCGATAAGTTTATTAAGCGACAGCCCCAGCTTTTCGCAAAAGTTTTTGGTGACGAGCATCGACACTTCGGCGTCGTCGTCGCTCTTATGCGGGACGTATTTGTTGACGTCGAGGTTCAGTTCTTCCACAAGTTTTTCGGTGCTGAACGGGTTTATGAGATTATTGTAATCCTTATGAATTGTCTGCACGTCCACGAAGTCGTAATCTATTGACGGCAGGTTGTAACGCTTGCAGGCGTTGTCCAGAAACACGGTGTCGTTTTTGTGCGAAAACCCGATGACGGTCTGATCCTTATATTCGATAAGCGATTTGATTTTTTCGTACAGCGCGGGGAAAGTCGGGCTTTTCAGAAAAACTTCTTTCGGGTACGCCATTTCGATGCCGGGGTACGCTTCCCTGTTTTTCTTGCCCCAGGCGCCCGTATGGAAAATCGCCTCGGGGTTCATCAGAATATCGTCCTTTTCGAGTATGCGGAATTTTTCGTCGGTCAGAACGTAACCGAAACTGCACATACTTTTACCTTCGCTGCACTCTATGTCGAAAAACAAATATCTCATAACGGCGATTAGTATAACACATCTTTTGATACTTTGAAAGCAAGACCGTATATTTTTTGTAAATTTGCGGATACTTTTTTCGGAGGTATTTATGAAAAATCTGAAAAACAGCAAAACTTACGAAAATCTGGCGCGGGCGTTTGCCGGCGAATGTCAGGCTCACGTCAGATATATGTTCATCGAATACGGCGCGAGAAACGAAGGCTACGTCGCGTTGTCCGAAATCATCGACAAAGTGGTTTACGAAGAATTCAATCATGCTCGCATGCTTTATTCCTTCCTGCAAACCGCCGACGAAAACGTCATCAAAAACATCGATATTTCCGCGGGCTTCCCTTTCAAACAAAAATGGAATCTCCTTGACAACCTTGCATTTGCCGCGGAAGACGAAAAAAACGAGGCGGAAAGAATCTATCCCGAATTTATGGAAACCGCGAAAAAGGAAGGATTCAAGGATATCGCGGGGCTTTTTGAAAACCTTATTCAGGTTGAAACCTGCCACGAAAAACTCTTTCTCGACCTGCACGAGCAGCTGAAAGATTCCGCCCTTTATAAACGCCCGAATGCGGTAAAATGGAAATGCTCGGGCTGCGGCTATGAAACAACCGCCGAATCCGCCCCGAAAGAATGTCCGCTGTGCCACGCAAAGCAAGGCGCGTTCATGCTGAAATTAAACGACGGAAATTAAATCAAATTGATAGATTTATTATCAGGAAAAATCAATTTTAATAATTGCGAAAAAAATTAGCACTCGGCTATTGACACTGCTAATTATCGGTTGTATAATGCAGGCGTAAAGAGGTGAACGATATGAAAAAATCAACTTCAATTTTATGGTTTTTAGCAAGTATTCTGATGATTGCCGCGGGTATCGTGTGCTTTGCACTTCCCATTGACACCACGCTTACGACGCTCGCATACGTAATCGGCGCGATCGTACTCGTAATCGGCGTTGTGGAAATCGCAATGTTCTTCACGACGGTCGGGCTTTTCGGCGGCGGAGCGTTTCTTGCGGACGGCATAATCACGACGATTCTCGGCATAATAATGCTTTCAAACGAAAACGTCGTCGCAGGATTCCTGCCCTTCATTTTCGCAATGTGGTTTATTTACGAAGGCATTTCGGAATTGTCGATGGCGATTGCCGCGGGCAGACTCAGACTGCCGTACTGGTGGGTACTTCTGATAACTTCGATATTCGAAATCGTTTTCGGTATGCTGGCGTTCTTCAATCCCGTCGGCGGCGCGATATATCTCACGGTACTTCTGGGCGTGTTCCTGCTTGCACACGGCATATCGATGCTGGGCGACTGGTGCGTCGCGTTCAGAGTCAAAAACTTTTTCAGAAAGTGGATGGGCGATATGAAAACAAACGCCGACGAAATCGACGGCTGACAAACGAATATCCATTCCGGGGACGGGTTTTTCCGTCCCTTTTCTTTTGCCGAAAACTTAATTTTTTGAAAAAAATTCGCGTCGGGCGGTTAATATCCTTGCTATTATTTTAAGATATGTATATAATACAAAAATCAAACGAGAGATAATAATATGAAAAGAACAGATTTAAGAAACGTTGCAATTATCGCCCACGTCGACCACGGCAAAACCACGCTGGTTGACGAAATGCTTAAACAAGGCGGCACCTTCCGCGAGAATCAGCAGGTTGAAGATCGCGTTATGGACAGCAACGCCCTTGAACGCGAACGCGGCATCACCATCCTTGCGAAAAACACCGCAATCCATTACAACGGCGTGAAAATCAACATCATCGACACCCCGGGACACGCGGACTTCGGCGGTGAGGTTGAACGCGTCCTGAAAATGGTCAGCGGCGTGCTTTTGCTTGTCGACGCCGTCGAAGGACCGATGCCCCAGACAAGATTCGTTTTGTCAAAGGCTTTATCGCTCGGGCTTAAAATAATCATCTGCATAAACAAAATCGACCGTCCCGACGCGCGTATTCACGAGGTCGTGGAAGAAGTTCTGGGACTTTTGATTGACCTTGACGCCACCGACGAACAGTTGGACAGCCCCATCGTCTATTGCAGCGGCAGAAAAGGCACAAGCACCCTTACCGAAGGCGCGGAAGGCGAAAACCTTATCCCGCTTTTTGAAACGATTCTGAGCCATATTCCCTGCCCCGAAGGCGACGACCAAAAACCTGCAAAACTGCTGATTTCCGCAATCGACTACAACAACTACGTCGGTCGTATCGGTATCGGCCGCGTCGAACAAGGCGTCATAAGGACAAACTCCGACGTCGTCGTCAGCGACTGGCACAACCGCATTCAACCTTATAAGAGCAAAATCGCCAACCTTTATCAGATCGAAGGATTAAAGCGCGTTCCCTGCGAATCGGCTGCGGTCGGCGATATCGTATGCGTTTCGGGCATCGAAAACATCAACATCGGCAACACCGTGTCAAGCCCCGAAAACTCCGAACCGTGCGAGTTCGTCAAAATCACCGACCCCACCGTGCAAATGACTTTCTCTGTAAACGACAGCCCCTTTGCCGGCAAGGAAGGTAAATTCGTCACCAGCCAACGCCTGAGAGAAAGGCTTTATTCCGAACTTCTGAAAGACGTTTCCCTGCGCGTCGAAGACACCGACAGCACCGACAGTTTCAAAGTGTCAGGACGCGGCGAAATGCACCTTTCCATTCTTATCGAAACAATGCGCCGCGAAGGCTATGAGTTTGCGGTATCCACGCCCAAAGTCCTTTTCAAAAAGGAAGGCGACACCCTGCTTGAACCTATCGACAGGCTTGTCATCGACGTCCCCGGCGACTGCAACGGCTCGGTCATGGGCGCGGTCGGCGCACGTCGCGGCGATCTCGTACACATGCAGGCAATCGGCGACAGAATGCGCCTTGAATTCGATATTCCGTCGCGCGGACTTTTCGGCTTTAAGAGCGAACTTCTGACGCTTACCCGCGGCGAAGGCGTAATGAGCAGCATATTCCTTGAATATCAGCCGTATAAGGGTGACTTCCCCCGCCGTAAAACGGGAAGCCTTATCGCTTTTGAAACGGGCGAGGCGGTTACTTACGGTTTGTTCAACGCGCAGGAAAGGGGCATCCTTTTCGTCTCCGCAGGCGAACAAGTGTACGAAGGCGAGGTCATCGGCTATCCCCCGACGCTCGGCGATATTACCGTCAACGTCTGCAAGAAAAAACATCTGACGAACACCCGCGCGTCCGGCAGCGACGACGCGTTGCGCCTTATCCCCGTCAAAAAACTTTCCCTTGAAGAATGTCTTGAATTCATCGCCGACGATGAGTTGTTGGAAGTCACTCCCAAGAGTTTACGCATCAGAAAACGCATCTTAAACCACGAGTTGCGTATGAAAGCGCGTTTCGCAAACGCATAACAGGAAATGGTATATCTCTTTTTCGGAATCTGCATAATCGCGGCGACTTTCTGCCTCGGCTTCCGGTCGCTCAATAAAAACTTCTGGGGGCTCGTCGCAAAATATATCGCGTCGCTGTCCTTTCTGATAATCGGAATTACCGCATTCGCAAAAAACCCCGCCTGCAACATGAACTACTTCGTTCCGCTGTTTCTCGGGCTTATCTTGTGCCATGCCGGCGACGCTTTCCTTGGCGTTAAGGAACTTACTCCGACGTACAGAAAACGCCTTATCCCCATCGGTTTATTCGCGTTCCTTCTCGGTCACATCGCCTTTTCAACGGCGTTCAACCTGACAAGCGGTTTTTATTTCGTGACGGCAATCGTAGCGGCGGTCGCGGCAATACTGACGTTTGGCGGCTCGTACGTCTTTAAGTTTGAAATTCCGCTGTGGATGCGCATACTTATCACTCTTTACTCCTTTACGGTAACGTTTACGGCGGTGTCCGCATGTTATCTGTACGCGGTGCAAAAGACCGTCGGCGGGATACTTGCGATGATCGGTGCGCTTTTCCTGCTGTTCAGCGACACGTGTCTGTCGTTCGTGTACTTCAAAGAGTGGCGCGCAAACCGCACTTTGTCCGTTCTGGAACTCGCGACCTATTTCGCAGGACAGGCTTTAATCGCATTGTCGATAATGTATGTGTGAAAAAACAGTTGCAAATTTCAAAAAATATTATATAATATAGCAGTACGGCAAAAACCGCCGTATTACCGGGGTGTAGCGCAGATGGTAGCGCGCATGGTTCGGGACCATGAGGCCATGGGTTCAAATCCCGTCACTCCGACCAGAAAAGCTCCAGCTTGTTTTGCAAGTTGGAGCTTTTCAGTTATATTCGTCTAACGACGAGTTATATCACTTCGTGGTTATATGCGCTTCGCGCGTGATATTTGCCCTTCGGACAAGTTGTGGACGAATATAATATCACTGCAAGCTTGCCTTGCAATATAACTTTACGAAGTAAAATATCACTGCAAGTTAATCTTGCAATATCACTTTACAATGTCGCATGCTCTTCTTATACTATATTTGGGGGATAAAAATGACGAAAAGCACTTTAAGAGACAGCTCAAAAAATTTTGCAAAACAAATTATAATATTGTGTCGTGATATCAAAGAAACAAAAAAAGACTCTGTTTTAACAAATCAATTGTTACGCGCCGCAACATCGGTGGGCGCAAATATATATGAAGCGCAATATGCACAAAGCACAAATGATTTTATCTCAAAGCTTGAAATCGCTTTGAAAGAATGCTATGAGTCCGAATATTGGTTGGAACTGTTGTTTGAAACGGGCTACGTTGAGGAAGAAAGATTCTTATCTCTTCATAATTCCGGCGGAGCGCTTCGACGTATGCTGATTTCTTTCTTAAATACTATCAAACAAAAAAATACTTAAACAAAAAGACGAGCGGTCGCCCGCTCGTCCATCCTGTTATCGGCATTTCTGCCAGTCCGCTTATTTCTAAGCAAGTCAAAGTATATATGAATTCCGCATTCTTGTCAAGATAAATAAAAAACGCGGAAGATAAATTCCGCGCATCATGTCATGGCATTTCAGCCAAAGACTTAAAAAGCCTATATTCAATATATTATAGATATTTTATTAAGTCAAACATAAAACTTTATATTTTTGCAATGAAAAACCCACGGCGTGCCGTGGGCTTTATAAGATATTTAAGATTATTGTTGCGGTTGAGGTTCGGCAGGCTGCACCATATTTCCGTATTTCACGCGGTTTGCGACCTCATACAGAAGTTTCGGGTTGTCGGACATAATGCAATCCGCGCCGTTTTTAATGAGCGTTTCCATCTGGCTTGCCTCGTTGATTGTCCAGAACTGGCAGGCGATGCCGTACTTGTGCGCGTAATCGATGAACGACTTGCTGCCAAGGAACGGGAACCAATTCATATAAGGAATTTGCAAAACGTTGTATTTCACCGTGCCGAGGTCGCGGTTCATAAGGTAACTCAAAAAGATTTTCAGAACTTCGAGGATACCTGCGGAGCGGTTGATTTTGCCGTTGTACACGTTGGCGTTGAGATAATCGAAGTAATCGCTGATATCGCCGTTGAACGTGCCGACAACGACTTTGTCGAACATATTATACTTTTCCATAAGCGCGCAAAGTTGTTGCGCCGCGTATTTGCCGACCGAGCCCTTGTCCTTGATTTCGATGATATAGCGATATTGTTTGCCCGCATTTTCCGCCGCGACAATAACTTCTTCCAGCGTAACGACGCGTAAATCGTTTGCGTCGACGCCGTCCGGCAAATCGTTCAGGTTCTTGTAAACACGCTTATCTTCAACCTGGACGCTGCCCCTTTCGTACGGGAACCAGTATCCGAAGTTCAGCTCTTTGATTTCTGCAAGGTCTTTGTCGCGCGGCAACACGCCTTCTCTGCCCCAGACTTCGACGCTGTTTGTGGTGCGGTCGAAATTCTCGTCGTGAAGAAGGATAAGCTCGTTATCTTTCGTCAGGTGAAGGTCGAATTCCAGAATATCGACGTCGTAACCTTCGTTCATACTGTTCAGACAGGTTTTGATTGCCTTCATCGTGTTTTCGGGATCCTGTACGCCGCCTGCGCGGTGAGCCGAACGCAAAAGCCCCGTCGTGTTGTAAACTATGTACGGATTATCGTTGTTGGTTTTCGCATACGAAACGCTGTCGCCTGTCGTTGTGACGTTCCCGCCGGGCGCAGTCAATGCAAACGCCGTTACCGAAAGAGCGACGACAAGCACTGCGATAATCGAAAATGCCGTAATCTTAAATATTGACTTTTTCATAACGTTTACTCCCTTTTTATATAAGTGTTAATTGTTTTACAAATTGAATTTTTTTACCACTTCGTCTTTCATCGCGGCAAAGTCTTTTTCCGCCGAATCGAAGGAATCTTCTTTCGTGGCAAGATAGATTTTGAGTTTCGGCTCCGTACCGCTCGGGCGGACGCACATCCAGCAGTCGTTTTCAAGCGTGTAAAGCAGGACGTTGGACTTCGGCAAAGTGATTTTTTCCTTTGTGCCGTCGCATTTCGTCGTAACGCCCGTAAGGTAATCGCTGAGCGCAAGAACTTTTTTGCCCTGAACCGACGAAATATCGCTTGTGCGGATATCGTTCATAATCTTGTTCATTTTGTCCATGGCGTCGATGCCGGTGAAGCCGAACGAGAATGCCCTTTCAAGGAAATATCCGTATTCCTTATAAATCTTTTGCAGCCTGTCGTAAACGCTCGAACCTTCGTTTTCTTCAAAGCAGGCAAGCTCCGCAAAGAGCATCGAGGCGACGACGGCGTCTTTATCGCGGGCGTGCGTGCCCGACAAACAGCCGTAACTTTCCTCAAAGCCGAACATAAAGGTATATTCGTGAGTCTGTTCCCACTCTTTGATTTTTTCGCCGATGAACTTGAACCCCGTCAACACGTCGAACACGGTCGCGCCGTAATCTTTTGCGACGACGTTTGCAAGCCTTGTCGTAACGATGGTTTTGACGACTGCGGCGTTTTTCGGAAGCGTTCCTTTGTCGCGGTTGCGCCTTAATATATAATCCATAATAAGAACGCCCGTCTGGTTTCCGTTCAGGAGGACGAACTCGCCCTTGTCGTTTCGTACCGCAACGCCCATTCTGTCGCAGTCGGGATCGGTGCCGATAACAACGGCGGCGTTGACCTTTTTCGCAAGCGCGACAGCCATCGACAGGGCGTCGGCTTCCTCGGGATTCGGCACACGTACCGTCGAAAAGTCGGGATCGGGGTTGACCTGCTCCGACACGGTAACGACCGGCATACCCATTCTTTCAAGCATTGTCGTGACGGGCATATAGCCGCTGCCGTGAATGGGGGTATATACGATTTTCATTTTGTCGCGCTGCGCTCTTACGGCGTCTTCGGACAACATAAGTTTTTCGATTGCCGCAAAATAACGCTCGTCCAGGGATTTCCCGATGACGGTGATATTTTCGTACGTTTTGCCGTCGGCGTTTCTTATGTCGCTTTCGGTAATGCCGATTTTTTTATACGGCGCGAAATAATCCTTTTCTTCTTCGATAAACTTCACGACGACAGCCGTGTCTTCGGGCGACATCTGCGCGCCGTCTTCGCCGTAAACCTTGTATCCGTTGTAAATTTTGGGGTTGTGCGACGCGGTAATCATAATGCCCGCAACCGCGTTCAGATTGCGGATTGCAAAACTGCAAACGGGCACGGGGCGTACGTTTTCAAAAAGATATACGCGTATGCCGAAAGAATTCAGGACTTCCGCCGAAACAATCGCAAACTCCGTCGAAAAACGCCTTGTGTCATAGGACACCACGACGCCGCGACGCATCGCGTCTTCGCCCCTGCCTATAATATACCTTGCAAGTCCCTTCGTTGCACGGGCAACCGTGTACGCATTCATTCTGTTAATGCCTGCGCCGAGAACGCCGCGCATACCCGCCGTTCCGAATTCGAGTTCCGCCCCGAAACGGTCTTTTTGTGCGTTTAAGTCATCGGAAATCGCCAATAATTCCGCCTTTTCGTCGGATGTCAATGCGCCCGATGCAAGCCAGTTTTTGTAGATATCTCTGTAATCCATAGCCTTTTTGCGATTTTTAATCAAGTTGTCAACAATAAAATCACCCGATGTGGATAACTTTGTGGATAACTTGCCCCTATTGATATTTTACTGCATTAGTATTATATATGATAATGAGAGTAAAGTCAAATTATCCCCGCAAGTTGATTTTCTTTATTGTTATCGTCCGCCGCTTTTTTGGTGCCGCGCGCCACGACTTTTTGTTGCGATTTATAAAAGTCTTTCCGGATTTCCCTGCGGAACACACATTCGCCGTTCATATATTTTTCCATTATTCCGCGGCTTATCACGCCGTCCGCCCCCTCGGCAAGCACAAGTTCCTCGCCGACGTTCATCGTGTCGTCGTCAATGTATTTCACGTCCCGCGGCGCGCTTCCCGTGATTTCCGACACAAGCCGCACTTCATAGTTTAACGGACTTCCGTATATTTCAACGTACAATTCGTCGTCTTTAACGTACGATTTAACGTATATCGGATACCTTCCGTCGTTTGCAAACTTAAAGTCGGTCATCGACGACACCATCGCGTCGAAACTTGCCGGCACGTATTTTACGGGGAGCGAGTGGCGCGATACGCCGATTATCGTCAGATCCGCATACAGCACGGCGTTGTATAAAGTCGTCGAAACCTGACATACGCCCCCGCCGACGCCGCCCTGAAATTTGCCGTCCATAATGACCGGCGCTTCCAGAAATCCGTTTTCGGGAGTCCTTGCCCCGATTCTTTCGTTGAACGAAAAAACTTCGCCGGGGTTTACCGTCGCACCGTTAAGTTTTTTCGCGGCAAGCCCGACGTTCGACTTTCTTGCGTCCGAGCTTCTTTTGAACGCCGTCGAAAATTTCCCGCGAAGAAGCGTGTTTTCACGCAAATCTTTTTCGGTGATTTCGGGATACAGCGCGTCGTACGAAACGCTTACTACGCTTTGCGCGCCGATTACGTTTTTCACGACGTCTTTGATAAGTTTATCGAAATTCGCCTTGCGCCCCGTCACTTCGAGGACGTATTCAAACGTTTTTTCACCGTCCGGGTTGAACGTTACGCGGGCGTTTTCGGGCGGCACGTATTTTTCGTTCGCCAGATTTTCAAGCGAGCGAAGAAGCGACGGAAAGGTTTTCAAAAGCGCGTCCTTTTCGGAATAACCTTGCCTTAAAAGTCCCGTCAGTCGCTTTTCAACGTTGAACCCGAACAGCCGCTTTAACGGCGGAATACCTTCGCCGTCGGCTGAAAAGGTCTCGTCAAAACATATCTCCGCCCCGTCCACGACGATAACCCGCATCTGCGTTTTCGGCTTTGCCGCAACGCTTACCGCGCATAAAAAAAGCAGTACGACCAAAATAATTCTTACCTTTGCCATACCGCTATTATGTGTATATATTAAGTTTTTACTTTCGGATAAGGTTTTTTCGGAATATTTTTGCAATCGCATTATCGTAAAACGATAACTCTCTATTTTTATGTCATTGCGAGCGTAGCGTGGCAATGACATAAGTACTTCGTACGTAAAATACTAACGCCCCTAAAACGGCGAGAATTTGATGGATTTTCGGGGTTCTTGACGGGTTCGTGCGAAGGC
>ENA-OOSI01000136-OOSI01000136.1-human-gut-metagenome-genome-assembly--contig:-NODE-136-length-23324-cov-2.270532_pt1 | contig 23324 bp, 23 predicted proteins | sample MGYA00241171_ERZ501200 | MGnify/ENA primary metagenome ERZ501200 (study PRJEB25962, sample SAMEA2042554) | human gut metagenome | biome: human gut; feature: human-associated habitat; material: faeces...
GATGCATTTTTGCTGTATCAAACTAACTGGTGTTTATATAATGTATTTGAACAACTATTTTAATACAAACGACACCCTTACCTTAAAAAGCGACACCCCTAAGTGTTAGAACGATTACTTCCGACACCCCTATTTTTGACAAAAAAATAACAGCCTTTTATTTGGCTGCTATTGTTATTTCCTTCATATTTTTGAACACGAATGTAATGCTCTTGTCATGATGCACTATCGCCTTGTCAACCAGTAAAATCCAAAGATCACTGTTCCAAGAGTCAATCACATCAGGCTTATCCTTTATAGACTCTATAAAGAGTTCCATCGATTTCGCCTTGGCGAGCCTGCCACTCTTTTCCTTAAGCAAAAACTTGTATTTAGTTTCTTCAATCGAATGCATGGTGCAAAGTTCATCATAATCATTTATGTAATCGATTTGCAACTCAGGTGTCGATGCGTTCGAGGATACGAGTTCTTTTACCTTTTTTGCCAACTCTTCTAGTTTCTCTATTTGCTTGCTTATTTGCTCATCGAGTAAGGACACATCAGCAATGGTCTCAATCATCAATTTACAATCACCTACAAGTGCAGTCTTATCAAGAACAAATTTGTTATAGGCCTCGAGGAACATCGACTTGATTTCCTCTTCACGCAATGTCGGCGTGTTGCAACGTTTGTCCTTGTTTTTGAATTTTCCATTGCATTGATAGACAATAACTTTGTACTCATCGTTCGAATGCCATATCTTCCTTCCAAAGAAGGAGCCACAATCCTCACATACTAATTTGCTAGCAAAGATATTCTTAGAACTGTAAGTCTTGCATAGCTTTTTTCTTCGCTCAAGCTCTACCTGGACCAAATCCCACTCGACCTTATCGATGATTGCAGGATGGGAGTTCTCAACGTAATACTGCGGTATCTCACCCTCATTTGGTTTGGATCTATGCGTAAGGAAATCGACTACGTATTTCTTCTGAAGGAGTGCATCACCTTTATATTTCTCATTTGATAGGATTGACTCAACAGTGGTTAAAGTCCATTTCCCCTTTCCTGATGGAGTATAAATCCCTCTTTCATTAAATTCCTTTGCAATCTTCGTGGTCGAATATCCATATTTGAGGAATAGCGAGTAAATTTCTTTTACAACCAATGACTCTTTCTCATCAATTGTAGGCCTTCCATCTTCGCCTTTTTTATATCCTAAAAAGTGTTTATATGGCATTGAAACCTTGCCATCACTAAACGCCTTTCTTTTACCCCAAGTCACATTTTCGCTGATGCTGCGACTTTCTTCCTGAGCCAAAGATGCCATTATCGTAATAAGCAACTCACCTTTTGAATCAAAGGTATAGATGTTTTCTTTCTCAAAAAATACCTCAACTCCCTTTTCCTTAAGTTTTCTTATAAATGTAAGAGAATCAACAGTGTTTCTCGCAAACCTTGATACTGATTTTGTTAAAATTAAATCAATTTTACCATCAAGGGCATCCTGCATCATTTGATTAAATCCACCACGTCTTTTTGTATTTGTCCCTGATATGCCTTCATCAGCATATACTTCGACAAATTCCCATTCTGGATTTCTTTTTATTAAGTTTGTATAGTAATCGACTTGTGCTTGATATGAAGAACACTGCTCATCTAAAATCGTTGAAACTCTAGCATAACCTGCAACTTTTCTTTTTTGTAAACCATTATTAGGTAATTTAGTAATTGGATTAATCGTTGATGGGATTACTGTTACTTTTGCCATTTCTTTCAACCGCCTTTCTTCTTGCGTTCTCTTTCATTTCTTCAGTCCATGATTCACTTCTGCTTTTCTGCATCCAGTGGGCATCAATTTTGTTTCCATCTTTCAGATAAAAAGTCAATAACCTATCATCTCCAACAATTACTTTTTCAATTCTCTCATCGATTATTTCGCTTGTAAGTTCATCAACACCAAGAATCTCTTTTGTTATAATTTGAAGAGCATCGTTTGGAATTTGCTTGCTTAAGCATTTTTTTGAGCCAAGCCTTATGTAAGTCCCGCATCGCCATACGTATTTCCTATAGTTCTTCTTCATTCGAAAAGTACATCCACAATGAGCACATATAAGTTTGCCTTTAAAAGGGTTATCTTTTGGTGTAATACCCTTATGGATTTTTTCAGTTCTTTCCTTTATTATTTTTTGAACCTTATTATAATCTTCGATGCTAATTATTGCATCATGGCATTCTTCAACGTGATACATCGGCTTTTCACCATTATTTTTAGCTTTCTTTTTTGTAATATAGTTTTTTACATAAGTAGTTTGAAAAACTGCATTACCTGTATAAACGTAATTTTTGAGCATTCCTCTTATTGTTGTTTCAGTCCACAAGCAATTATTTCTAGTAGGATACTCGCTTTTGTTCATGATATCCTTAATTCTATAAGAACCAATTCCATCTAAATACAATTTAAAAATTAGTTTAACAGCTTCAGATTCTTTAGGAACAATAACAAATTTGCTATTCTCGATGGTATAGCCATAAGGTGCTCTTCCCCACGGCTTACCTTCTTCAAAGTTTCTTCTAACACGCCATTTCATATTTTCTGATACTGATCTAGCTTCTTCTTGTGCATATGATGCAAGTATTGTAAGCATAAGCTCACCATCACTGCTTATGGAATGAATCCTCTGCTCTTCAAAATAAACATCGACATCATAACTTTTTAATTTCCTAACTGCCTCAAGCAAAGTGACAGTATTTCGAGCAAACCTTGATATTGACTTAGTTATAATCAAGTCTATTTTTCCATCTTTTGCATCTTGCAACATTTGTTGAAATGCAGGCCTGTCTTGTTTAGTTCCTGATATGCCTTCATCATAATAAACTTTTACAAATAGCCAATCATTATTGCTTGTGATGTAATCTTTATAATATTGCACCTGAGCAGAAAGAGAATGAAGCATTGCATCTTTATCACTTGAAACTCTAGCATATGCACACACTAATTTTTTCTTTTCTAGTTTTTTTGTTGCTGAAATCTTCGTTATCTGCACGTTTTTTCCTCCTTCTGTCAGTGTGTGATATTACCGCTACAAGGTTTATTTATCAAGTTATTCAAACGATAAATACTATTAGTTTTGATACAATATTTTTGGGCCATTTTATTCTCGATTTTTTTATAATCTTCAAGTGAAATGATTTTTGAATCTAACATTTTATTAGCCGTTGTGATAGCAATCAGATAATGCTCTATGCTCTCTAAGTAATTCTTGTTATTCATCTTGGTTACCATTCATTCTCATAGATTTTAAATAGCAGTCCCTAGAACAATATTTTCTTTGCCTTTTTCCATAATAAGTAAATTCACATTTGCAGTAGCTGCATAAAGCAACATTAGGATTTCTTCTTTTCATTTCACTTGTATGACTTTTCCACCAAGCAATGCGACATTTATTAGAACAAAAAATCTTAGTTTTATGCTTTGGAATCATTACAAGCTTATTACCACAATTTTTGCAAAAATTATCTTGTGGCTTATTAAATTCAATATTGTATCTATGACAAAATGAACTTACTACATTTTTGGATAGACCAAGTTCCATAGCTATAGCACCGTATCCAAGACCACTATTTCTTAATTCAATTAGTCTTTGTTTTTCTTTATCAGTCATAAAACTCACCAACCTTTGAGAGGTTTTGCCCTTTCATAAGGAGAGAGTTATTAAGAAGGCTGATGTAAAGCCAAATTGCAAAAACAATGAAAAATTCTACAAATAAATATAGATAAGCTCGCCATTGCACATATTTATGATGTGACAACTAAATAATCAATCCTTTACTAGTTGACTTTTTTTCATTATAGAGTGATTTATAGACATCAGAGGTGATTTATATGACTAAAAAGCAACAAGAAAATGAAGTCAAATATAGGCTTTCTATAATGATGCTTCTTGAACTTAAGTATAAAGGTCAAATTACAAATGAGGAATTTGTGGAAATAAGAAAAAGGCTCATAAGAAAATACAAGCCAATAATAGGATGTTTGGAGGTGAAACGTTGAAAAAGACAATAACCGAGATAAGTCCAAAAGACACAAAGTCGAAAAAAGTAGCTACAAAGAGCAAACTTAACGTCGCTGCCTACTGCCGTGTATCCACCGAAAGTGATGAGCAGATGAATAGCCTTGCCAACCAAAAAGAATACTTCGAAAAGCTGATAAAAAGCCATGAGGAATGGAACTTCGTGGATATCTACTATGATGAAGGCATTAGCGGCACAAGCCTCAAGAAAAGAGATGGCTTCAACAAAATGATAGCCGATGCACTAGCAGGAAAGATAGACATGATTGTGGTAAAATCCATATCCAGGTTTTCAAGAAACACAGTTGATGCCCTTCAAACCATTAGGAACCTTAGAAATCATGACATAAGAATCTTCTTTGAGAAAGAGTCGATAGATAGCAACGACATCAAAAGCGAGTTCATGCTCACCATTATGTCATCACTTGCTCAAGAGGAATCGCAGTCACTATCTGAGAATGTCAAATGGGGCAAGAGAAAAATCGCACAAAAGGGGTTCGTTCAGATTCCCTACTCAAATGTCCTTGGTTTCCAACAAAAAGGCAAATACGGGATAGAAATCGACAGGGAGCAGGCAAAAACAGTCGTTTTGATATATGACATGTATCTCCACGGCAAAACTACTGGTGAAATCATAAAGAAACTGATTGAGGATGGTACTCCTACTCCAACAGGCCTTGAAGCGTCACATTGGTGCAATACTGCTATTTTGTCGATTCTAAGAAACGAGAAATACTGTGGGGATGCCATTCTTCAAAAGACCTATACAAAAGATTTTCTTAATCATAAAAAGTGCATAAACTATGATGCGTTCCCAAAGTACTATGTAAAGAACAATCACGAGGAAATAATCCCAAGAGCTACATGGGAATGCACACAAGAGCTTTTAGAAAAGTATTCAAAAAGGTCTGTGAACGTAAGATATGGGGATCTCATTTTCTGCTTAGCATGTGGAAGTAAATATAGAAGGTTCCACTGGTATCACAAATACTACGAAGAGACCATCCTATCCTATCGATGTCTTGGCAAATATGACAAAAGCGTGAACTGCTCCAATATTAAGCTTTTTGAGAAACAGCTCGACGAACTTTATCATGAAACAGTCCTTCAACTATTATCATATTATAAAAAAGAACTTGTAGAATACTTCAAGTTCACAATTCCAAAGGTCATAAAAGGCAAAAGGAAATCAAACAGGATTATAAAATTGTTGGATAACATGATTTCCTTTATTCAAAGTGATTATGAGTACTATTCACTTCATATCCTAATCAAGAAAATATCGGTACATCCTGATAGAACACTTGAATTCACAATACTTAATGGAAATATCATTAAAACATCAATTCCAAAATACAGGCTCGTTGACCATTATGGACGAAAGAAAACCTCAGGCAATTAAAACCTGAGGCATTTTTATTTAGAATAATCTTTGTTGAAATATGAACTCTTTTTTTACAGAATCATCAATTGCAGTCCACACTCTTCCTGTTTTTATTATTTTAATAGGACTGGCTAGTTTTCTTGGATTAACGAAATCATAAGCATAAAAAACTCCATTAGTATCTTTTGCTTGAAATGACATACCTTCCCATTTACCTGTTGCATGCCATTTACAATATTCATCAACAGATATTGGATGAACACCAATTAGATCAACCAGTCCAACGATAGATGACTTTTTGCTGTCAACAAGTGCAATGGTTCCTCTTTTATTTGTTGAATAACATCTAGCATCAAATGCTTTCTTGCCATCTAGTATTTCATCAAGGTAATCTTTTATCATTATAAGTCCATACATACATTATCACCTTTGAATTTTTGAAAAATAGATTTAACAACTTCTAAATACGATTCTAGTTCTTCTTTATCATTATCGTCCTTAATCATATCCTCAACCTCTATAATTTCAGTTTTTAAAATATCATTAAGGACTTGTAGTTCCCTTTTATTTAGTTCCAATTCAAAACACCATCTTCCTGAATAAAAATTATCTGCGCTTCAATATCCGTTATCCATTGTATTCAAAAAGATAAATTTGTCAAATTGACTAGAATATCGAATCCTATTTTTTTGAAAAAAAAGGCACCAATAGCTTATTTTAAATTTCAAAGCAAAATAAAAAAGGGTGCTTTTTGAGAAAAAACCCATCAAACACCCTATGAAAACACTTTTTATAAAAAAGTTCCTTTTAATTGGTAAGGAACCATAACCAACAGCCTACTTGCTGCAAAGCGCATCCACCATTTTAACCTGGCCTTGGACACAACACTCTCCAGGGACACCGATAACTTATGTCAAACGGGTATTCATGACTACCATATATATATTATAGTAAGATTGTTCTAATTTTTCCTTGATTTACTTAATTATTCTTTAAAATATTGATGGTAGATTCAATTTGAGTAATAATCCATGTTTCCAAATTGCCATAATTTTTTGTTATGTATTCCTTGGTTTCGTCAGTCATTTGTGCAAGTGCATCTTTTTTAGCTTTAATAAGAGCTACTTTTTGACTTTCTTTATCAAACGTACCATTTTTCTTCAGCACTTCTACGTAAGTTTGAAATACACTTCTTACAGCATTTGTTACGATGTCGGTTGCGACAGTCAATTGTTGTTTTGCGTTTTCATCTTTAATCTTTGCATTGAGCCAAGTAATGAGCCTTGCTCCTGCATATGATATGAGTGGCAAAATTACAGCCGTTACTACTACAGATATAATATTTAAAATAATTTCGTTCATAAGTTAGTTCCTCCTTTATTTATGAGCTTGTTTATTTATGTATTTTTCGATTTGGTTTATTGCACTTGTTACAGGTCCATCGCAGCCTTGCTCTTTTAAGCCTTTTAAGCAAGCGAGGACACCATAGGTCAAAAGGGTTTGCTCCTCCTTTATCGCCTTGATATCTTTGTCTTGTTTTTCTTGTTTCAAGTACCATCTATAAACCGCAAATATCACGCCAAATATGACACCAAGTGCAGTAATCACTGACGCAATAGTTATAATTATTTGTCCTGCTTCCATAATTTCCTCCTAGTTTATCCAGCTTGGCTTTTCAGGTATGACCTTTGTTTCTGGAGCATTAAGCCAAGCCTCATACCATTTGTTTAGTTCTTCTTTTTGTTCATTGGATAAATGATTCCACCATAACTGCGAACGGTTATCCACGAAATTGAAACACTCGATTTGCCTTCTTTCTCTTATGACCTTATCTTCAAGAATATCAGTCATGGCAAAGTCACCATTTATCAGTCTCCAGTTCATTCCTATGGTGCATGTCATGAGCTTCTCATATAGTTCGTCGTCAACCTCTTTTTCGATTGATGCATCGTTGATATAAGGGCTCTCAACAAAGCCTTGTTCATTGATTCTTATCTTTTTCATTAGTTTCTCCTATACAGCGATCACTATCACTGAGTATGTCTTTGAATTTCCTGTCGTGTTGTGGATGGTCAGCTTCTTCTTATCAATCGAGAACCATTGGTTATTGGAACCTGTGCTAGCTGTATCCTTTTCTGCGAGCGATGCACCAATAATCTCATTGATGCCATAGACATCGAGATCGATTGTTGAGTACGTCGATCTAGCGACCGTGTAATTGAAAACGATTATCTGCGGACAGGTGGCATTGCTCCCTTCGTATGATGACCCAAGCGGGCTATGAAGCCAGCAGATTCTATTCATGGAGCCATAAGGGATTTTTCCTGTCAATTCCGCATCCTCGCTGTCGCTTGATCTATAGGTGCAATATCCCTCTGGCCTGAACCCCACCCAGAAGTTCTCGCCGTAGGCATTATTCTTTAAGCCCATGATGCAATCGTCGATTCTTTGCGTCCTAGAGAATATCGCATATGTAGGCATTCTTGGATCGGTAGACAGATCTCCTATTTTGAAGGCGGCATTCCAGTTTCCTGAGTAACTAAGACCGCTCCCTGTTATGGTCAAACCGCCGATCTCACCTTCTGATGACGTTATCTTTCCATTTACTTCCAAACCTGCGGAGTTTACCTTCATAACAGTTTTATTATTGGAGTAAAGTTCAAAGCCTGTAGATTTGAGTTTATATCCAAATGACGAGGAAACTCCTCCCTCCGAATCCGCCTTCTTTGAAACAGCCGCATTGATTGAATCTGCTGTCTGCTCCAAATCAGAGATGTCACTTTCATTCGACGCAACCTTTGATGCAAGCTTATTAGAGGTAATCGTAAGAGAGGAAATATTCTTCTCGTTGGTGTTTGCCTTAAGTTCTATCGCATCAGCTTTCTGAGTAAGTGTGGTAACATCACAATCAAGACTCGAAATATCATCCTCAGCAGCATCGACTCTCTTGCCTATTGAAGACACCGTGCTTGTAAGACCATTGATATTTGATTCGATTTTTGATTCACGCTCATTGATTTCATCGACCTTGCTATCAAAATCATCATTGGTAACATAGGATTTAAGAACCACTTCACCAGTGTCGACATTCCAATAAGAGCTACCGTCTTTTGAAGAAATAACACCAGCTTTAATGATGTTCGCCATCAATGTTCCTGAAGAAATAAAGTCAGCTACGATTTGCCCATCAGATGTAATAGCGGTCTCGTAAGGTCCGTTGTATCCGTTTTTGGAATAGCCTAGCCCATTGACGTTCCATCTCCACACTTTTAGAGCATCATTGATATTAGGCTTGTCCATAATAAGCAGTTCATAGGGCTTGCCATCTTTTACAGCTGAGTGCAAAATAACATACCCACCAGAATTACCTGTTATAAGCTTTGTAGCATTATTTATCGCATAATTTAAAAGAGATGGAAATCTATCCACCTCCGTTTTTGTTGATTCAATTTTACTTTCGATGTTTTGCACCTGCTTAACAAAGTTTGATTTTGCACTTCCAAGTGTTATGCTCGTGTATTTTTCAAGCAGAGTATCATAAGTGGTTTTTATTACTTTTGTCTTAACTGATACTCCAATTTCTGTATGCTTTACCGTTACAGTATCACAAAGAGAAACTCGCTCTAGAAGTGCAGAATATTCAGGTTGTTTCCATAATGGTTCAAAGCTAATTGTAATTGTAGGGTTTTCTATGCCAAGAGGATTATCGCTTATATATTTTTGAGCTTTTTCTCTTAGCTTGTCTTCCGTTATTTCTTCATCGCTATCAAAGTAATCCGTCATATCCTTTATAAGAGTTTTCCTTTTGGTCAAGGTAGTTGTTATCGGCAAAATCTGTTCACTAAGAGTGCAAACGACATCATCCCCATCGCCACTTGAAATAACTGCATAAGGCAAAATGTCTGTATAGATTTCAGAAATGTCACTATCGTGGTCAAGCTTCGTTAAGTTCTTGCCATACTCAATTACGACACCCTTGTTGCTTCCTCTACCTTTATGATGGATTATCGAGAAATTATCCCATTCAAACTCACCACCCCATTTATTTAGAAGGCTGCCATAAGTTCCACCAAGACAAGCTCTCACGCTTTGAGGCTTTTTAACTTCAAAGTCCTTTGCAACAGTGTAATCCGTTCTAAAAGTAAAATTATTTGGAAGAACTGTCTTTTTAAGCAACGTATCGATTGCAACTTGAGGTGCAACATTAGTAAGTGAAAATGGGATAACTCCGATATTGATCAAATCATAGGAAATGTGCTCGGCATAAATGGTAATTATCCCATTAATCGGTATAGTAATTCTGTATATTCTAAATGCCTGTAGATCAGATAAGTCATTTGGTTTTGCTTTTATGATGCGTTCCTTTTTTATTTCGCCATACAAAGAACCATTAAGAGGATACTTCAAAGTCAATTCATAAGCACCGTTTCGTTCTTCGGTTACCAAGCATGAGATAGTATCGGCAAGCACGCCTATACCAAATGTAGAAAAATCAATTGCGTCTTCTTTATATAGAATTGGAATCATAAGCTCACCCACCTTGGAATAATCTCAACGCTTGTTATTCCGCCACCAAACTCGATATGATTTTCACCATGCTCAAAAGTAGGAAATCCATCACCAGTTACTTTGTCGTTTTTAAGCGTTGTATCGTGGTAATAGTTCATAAGTTCAGAATCACATTCTGTATAGCCGTTTAGCGTTTCAAAATGCCAGACTTTGTTATTTATAGTTAGTGTTCCTGCCCCTTTGCCATTTACCTTGATATAGGGCTTAGCAGAAAAACTAAACTCGTTTGTAAGAATTACCGCGCTTGAATATGTTTGCTTTGCAAGTCCTGAAATCAAATATCTAAGCGGCTTGCATGAAAATGAAATCGTAAATAATCCTATCTTCATGCATTCATCAGAGATATCTAGTTTGCTATTAAACAAGGCTTTTCTTAAGAATTTTTTATCGTAGCTGTCAGTTAAATCATGGTACTTTCCTGGTTCTTTATAGAGCCAATTTTTTACTTTAGTAATTTTATCTGCTAATTCTTCAATAGATTTTGCAGGTAAAAAGCAATTGTAAGAAATAGTTACATTGCTAAATCTTCCATTTGGACTTATGAGGTCTCCGTCTCGTCCAGGGATAGAGATTAAAGATAGATCATATTTTGGTGCAGAATATACACTTTTAGATTGAATTCGAATCCCCATACTCTCACTAGAAATCCCATTAAAAACAAAATAACTCATGCGAACACTACTCCTTTCCTTTTTGCAAAATTACCTGCAGTTTCCATTATTTCCTCAGTCAAACTTGTGATATCTTCATTTGAATAGTTGTTAAAATTGCCAATGCTAAGTTGAAGCACCAACCCACCTTGATTTGCCTTTGCACCACCATTTATGGAATTAGCAGCACTCGAAACATTAAAATCGGTAGGTATTTCACTCATATCAGCAGATAAACCATCAAATACGTTATTTAGATTATTGACCATCCAGTTTGCGGAACTTAGTACTTCAGTTGCCGTATCATCAATACCATTTGCTAATCCTTCCATCATCATATCGCCGATCCAAGCCATCTTTTTAGATGGAGAGTGAATGCCAAAGAAATTTTTAATGCCACTCCATAAATCTCCTGCCCAGTTACTAACCTTATCCCAAATCCATCCAGCTAAGCTTTGTATGCCTTCCCATAAGCCACGAACTAGGTTCTTTCCTACGTCCGCCATTTGTGAAAAACCACTGCTAAATCCATTAATAATGGCAGAAAGTATTTGTGGCACAGCTTTTAATATTTCCATAATAATCATCGGAAGATTTGTAATCAGCGAAGTAAATAGATCGATTCCCGTTTGTATAATTAAGGGTATATTATCGATAAGTGCATCTATAATCGATGTAATGATTTTAGGTATTGCAGTTAGTATCATTTCAATTATTTCAGGCAATGCTTGAATGAGCGTTACAAATAGGTTAATGCCTGCATCAATTATGAGTGGCAAGTTTTCAACAATAGCATTAATAATTCCATCGATTATAAGAGGAATTGCCTCTATTATCGCCTCTATTATTTCTGGCAAGGCTCCTATCAAACTAGTAAATAGTTGGATGCCTGTTTCTATAATTTGAGGAATTGCACCAATTATAAAATTTATAATTGCCAAAATGACCTTAGGTAAAGCAGTAATTATGATTGGTATCGCATCAAGTATCCCTTTTGCTAAGCCTTCTACAATTTGAAGAATAGTATCAAGGAGCATAGGAAGATTAGCTATTAATGTTTCACATACCTCTATCACAGCTTGAACAATAGTTGGTATTAGTTTTGGCATTGATTTTGCTATACCTGAAGCTAAACTTATTACGATTTTTGTAGCCACATTTATGATAAGTGGTAAGTTCTTTATAAGTGTATTTACTATGGTAAGCAACGCATCCATCACCGCAGGAACTAGACTAGGTAGTAAATTAAGCAATGTTTCTAGAACTTCCGAGAACAAGTTAGTAACCATTGAAAGAAATGTAGGCAGCAAATCGCCGACAGCATCAATCAGGGCATCTACAGCTGTTGGCAAAGCCGATATTATATTTCCAATGATTGGCGTAATATTTTTCACTACTGCCTTAAAACCTTCAACAACGTTATCACATAAGCCTTGGATATTCGCTTCAGAATTACCAAATCCTGTTATAAGATTTTGCAATGCCGATTTAAGTGAATTAATCGAACCAGTTATCGTATACTCTGCTTCTTTTGCCGTAGTACCAGTGATACCCATTTGCGTTTGAATAATATGGATTGCATCGACTATATCGGCATAAGAATCAATACTAAATTCAACACCTGCTATTTCTGATGCATCGGCAAGTAAACGCTCCATTTCAGTTTTAGTACCACCATACCCAAGTTTAAGGTTATCAAGCATCGTGTAATTTTGTTTAGCAAACCCTTGATAAGCACTTTGAATCATAGACATATCAGTACCCATTTTATTAGCATTATCAGCCATATCTATGATTGCTTGGTTGGCTTTATTTGCGGCTGCTTCCGTATCTCCATTAAGTGATGCGATAAGGGATGCAGAAAACGAAGTAACTGTTTCCATGTATTCGTTAGCCGAAAGACCTGCGGCTTTATAAGCATTATCGGCATCATTCATTACTTTTTGTTGTGCATTAAGAAGGTTGTTGTATTCATCACGTACTTCATCAACCGATTTTCCAACAGACTTTGCATATTCTTCTACGCTTGATGTTTCAGTTCCAAATAAAGTCTTAACGCCACCTACTAGTTGCTCATAATCAGCATAAGCAGAGATTACTTCCTTACCAAGTTTTACGGCCATTGCAGTAGCAGCTACTCCGACTGCCACCATAGCAGCACCAATTCCCTTTAAGACTGATCCTAAGCCGCTAAACTTACTTTCAGACTTTTCTGCAGACTTTCCAGCATCTTCGATATCATCACCCATATCGTCTGCACTTTTAGCAACACCGTCCATCTCTTTTCCTGTACTATCAAGAGCTGATGTATTAGCATTCAACTCTTTTTCCATTTTGTTTAGTTCGGCCTGTGCATTGTTTAATTGAATTTGCCAATTTTGCGTTCTTCTATCATTCTCGCCAAATGATTCGGCTGCATTAGCAAGGGCTGAACGCAAAGTTTCTATCTTTTGCCTTTGAGCATCAATTGATTTTTGCAACACTTCATTTCTTGCGGTTAATGCCTGCATTGAATTATCGTTTTTATCAAACTGACTCTCTACAAGCTTCATTTCAGATCCTAATACTTTGAAAGATTGATTTATTGATGTAAGTGCAGACTTGAATTCCTTTTCACCTTCGAGCCCAATTTTCAAACCAAAACTATCTGCCATTTGCGTTCACCTCCTATAAAATTGAGTATAAAAAAGAGACTTCCATAATAGGAAATCTCATAATTTGTTTTTTTATTTGTTTATATCAGCACTTAACGTTTTAACATAATCCGAAAAGAAATTCTTTTCTTTTAATTTGGGTTAATAAAGCATAACAATATTCAACATTCATATGATATGATGAATTATCTGTGAAATTTTTAAAGATAACTTGAACATAACTTGTCGGATTATAGTTTGTTGATGAAGATATTTCTCCGCCACCAGTAATGTTTCCAAACATTTCTCCCCAACCACCTTGATAATTCAAATATTCTTGAAAATCGTTATAATGGTTATACGTATAGAATAAATATTTTTCATTTACATCCATTATTTTATCTCCATTTGCGTCATAGCGAGTATAAACAATTCTTGCTGCTCCTCTTGAAATGGAATAACCATTGTTGTAATTTGCTGGAGGATACTTCGGATCACAATTTGTTCCTGTAGTTCCTATGTCAACTTCATAATAATATAACTCGCCTCCACAGCCTCTAATATTCGGCAAGACAGGTTCATATGGATATTGGATGGTATCTCCAGAAAAATATGTATTATTTAGTCTTAAATACTTTCCCCAAATTGATGTATTAGGATCAGCAGTTTTTCTTTCTGTATAATTTGCAGGAACTTCTCCAAAAGCAAATATATACGAAGCTACTTCTTCTAAAGTGACATATCCTCCGCCCTTATATATTTCATTAACAATATTTCCGTATGAATCAATAACATAGTACGTGTTACCATCAGCTGAATAATTGGCTGAACTGTTTCTAAGATATAATCCATTTTCTTTAGGCCTATATTTGGATAGAGTCGGTTCTTGTTTTTGAGGTTCAATTGAGCCAGACATAAAACCATGTAATGAACGATAATAAGCGTCGATATAGTTATTTGCTAATGAGTAGTTAGAATAAAATTCTTGCTCTGTTATGTCTTTGTAAGGATCGTCACCAATTGATGTTTCATTAATCAGTATTTCATTACTATAAACATTACCGATTTTTCCTACTATGCATATAGGGCCATCATTAGTAATGTATATTTTATTTCCAATAATATAAGCATTTTTTTCACCAAAATTGAAAATAAATTCAATGTTTTTAGCAGCAGAAACGGGAGTTACGGCGTAATCTAAAGTAGCAAAATCGCCAACCCCACATATTTGTTTATTTGATGTTAAAGATATATTAGTTGGATTTCCACTTCCTTTAACAGTGGTAATTTCTATTTCATTACTTACGATATCTCCACACTTTGCGACGATTGTTGCAATTCCACCACCTGAATTAGCTATAATTTGGTTAGTACCTGATAATGAAATATAGTATTTTCCTTTTGTTATTTCATATGTGATTTTTCCAGTAGCAGACTCTGGGTATTTTGTGGCAATAAGCATAGCACTCTCTCCTGAAGATAAATAATATTTGCTAGCTCGTAATTCGATTTTTTGAGTAATTAATGCATCAATAACTCTAATTGTTATGATATTGCTATTTAAATCGCCTTTTTTAGCAACGATATTAACTTGTCCAACAGATAAACCTGTTACTAAATTATCATAAATAGACGCAGAATTTGCTCCATCAATTATCTCATAAATAATATCCTGCATGTCTGAATTACTTACAATAGATATGTCACAGGTAAGTTCAGATACTTCCCCAACATAAATTTCATACTTTGATGCTGACAAAGTTAATACTTCTTCACTAGTTCTTTCATGAATGGTAATGACAATTTCATTGCTAATTATATTACCATAAGTAGCAATTATTTTAACAATTCCCGCACCTTTTCCAATGAGAATGTCACTATTCAAATCAGCATATTCTCTTCCATATGTAATTTGATAGTTAAAAACATTGTCATTTATATCTTGATCCTCAAAACTATTTAAACGACAATTTAATTTTATACTCTCTCCAATGTATATATCATATTTTGAGGCACTTAATTCTAATTCATAAATTGATGTGTCGATAACATGAACATCGATACTATCAGAGTAATTATCAATTTTTAACGTAACTATTGCTCTACCGACATCTTTCGCTATAATTAATCCGCTTTCATCTACTTGAATACATTCACTATTACTTTGCCATATAGACTCTTTCTCTTTTAGATTACTGGAGCATTCATAATCCAACTGAAAAGAAGAGCCAATAGATATCTCTATTGGACTATCTTGTAATATCCTAACATAATTTTGCGAGCTAAAATCACAAGACACTAATAAAAATACTATTGGAAAAATAATAATAAAAATTTTAAGTCTTAATTTTAAAAATTTTTTTATTTTATTCATTGTCATCGATTACATATATTACGATATTACCAACACTTATTCTTCCTTTATTGGCAGTACCAATTGGTCTTGTTTTGATAATAATCCTAACATCTGTTGTTCCTGCTCCAAACATAACTGAATAAGTGTCTTGGTTAGTTCTATCTGTGGACAAAGTAATATCATTTAATAAATCTAATGCGGTAACCCAATCACCATTTTCATCCTTGTATTGTAAATATGCTGTACTATCTGATGAATCTAAGTATTCCGAATCACTCCAAAATGAAAGATTTATATCAAATCGATATACTAATTTATCAAAATGGTAAGTAAGATATGCTTCACCTTCGCCTTGTTTACGTGGTGATAAGTTAACATATTGATTCTCAATATAACCACAACGTTTTCTTGAAGTAGTTATTGTTAAATCTGCCAATTGAATCGGATATGTAGTTTGGTCTCTATAAGATTCAGTGAAACCATAACCTGATGGTAATAAAGAGTATTTTTTATTTGCAAAATCTACTGGCTTAGTAAATTGCATTGTTCTTGTATAATAATAAGCCAATGGTGCACCATAATCATTGTAGCATATTACGCTAACATAATACGATGAACCAGCTGCATTTAATACTCTATTCCATTCGGCAATGCTTGGAGTGTATTTTTCTTGGTTTAAATCACTTTTTTTAAATATTTCATTTTTATTTCCATCAAAGAAAACAAGTCCCCACTTATTGATAACGTCTACATTTTGCGTTAAATTTGTATTCCAAGAATACGTTGGTGAAATATCATATTTATTTCCGGCGATAATATTCACGTTTGTAGCAACTTCTGTTGTAATGGAATAATTAAATGAACAATATTCAAAATTACTCGAATATTTTGTTCCATCTAACGTTACTTTTATTGTAAATATACTCCTTTTGGCATTACCATTAGTATAATTTAAATAAGAAAAATTACTTTTGCTAGTCGATTCAGCAACAACTACATTAGACACTTTATCTATTAGTTGAATTTTAAAATTAGAAAAATCAATACTGCTTACTGAAGGACTACCGGAAGGTGTCGAGAATGAAGAATTATATAATGTTATCGTGTTTGCATTTATTGTTTTTCCTATATCCAACGTAATGTCTTTAGAATAAGAGTAACCGCTTACTGCTGCCGAATTTGTTAACACAAAATTAACTGAATTGTTATATGCATTTCTTGCACGTTCATAATTCACTAGTCCATATCCTGCATCATAATCAACTTCATCAGTTTGTCCCATAACATAAGTGGTTGTGTTGCATAATAAATTTGTAACATTTTCAGGATGATATTTTAAGTCATCAAATTCATCCATTAAAAGGGCTACAATTCCTGTAACCATAGGAGCAGAAAAGCTTGTTCCACTAATACTATAGCCAATATTATCAATATTCGCTATAGCTCCACCAGGAGCCGTTAATGTAGGTTTTAATAATTTTGTAGTTTCATTACTTTGCAATCCTGCCGATGAGAAAGAACTTATTGCTAAATTTGAGTCATTAGATGCTACAGAAATTACATTTGCACCAGTAGAAGGGCTACCTATCACGTTTGAATCGCCACTATTACCTGCAGATATTACAAAAGATGCTTTTATTTCTTTCACAATGTAGTCCGCATATGCAGAATCAGCAGTATATCTGCCAGTACTCGCACCATTACTTCTATTAATAACATTTACACCTTTACCAATCAACCAATCAACACATTCATTAAATGTGTGATTATACAATGCGGCAAAATAAATAGATGCATTATTTGCTATACCAACATTGCTAGCATATATCGAAGAAGTTTGAAAGGCATGACTTGTTTTATATGTTCCAAATGTTTCATAGTGTATTCCTGATAAATTTACATAATTGGATGGAATGCCACTTTCGATTGAACCAATTTTTATACCACTACCATCATATGCTTTTACTCCACTAATTCCAATATCTGCTAAAGCAGTTTCAAAATCATAATCTAAACCTGAAGTTGTATTGCGTGTCGCTAAATCTTGCTTCATATCATCTTCTATAAAAACTTTTTCTAATGAAGCATTATCACTAGATCTTAATAATGCAAAATCACGTGTATATAGTTCGGATAATGAATCATATGTATAAGTGATATATGGACCATATTGACTTGCATACACTTCTTTAAAATCAATTAGATTTAAACTATCTAAAATTTGATTATTATATCGTTTATAATAATCGTTCAATTCCATTCTATGTTGCTGAAGTTCAAAATCATTAGTAATATTTTCATGTTGACAATCAAATTCAGTTGCATACTGTAAAGTCAAATAAACATCATCGTTTAGTTTAGATAAATCTACCGAATCAACTGAATTATCATAATAATTGTTTAATGAATATACTATTTTATTTTCAAATGTTTGTTCAATTTTATCATTGCTTGAAATATTAAAAGAAGCTGCTGAATTTACACTAATGGTAAGCATTAACAAAATAAATATCTTTTTTATCATTTTTTTATCTCCTATCTATAGCAAGAAGACTCCTTGCGATTAGTTAATAAATTATAACCATATATATTTTTAATATAATCATTTCTTTCAATAAAATCTTGTTTTTCTATTTCTATAACGAAATAGTCCACAATAACATCACAATCTACATACTCTGGAGATTCAAATTGAAAAGTAATATCAATTTTTTTTAAGGAATCGTTTATTTGAATATCTAATAGACTAATATTTTTTTCGTCAGAAGAATGTAAAAATGGTGAGATAATTAAGATTTTATTTTCAAAATATGACGCATCATAATTCATACTTTCTAATAAATCTATTAGCTTTTGAAATACATTTTTACTTGAATTAAATTTAGAACTTAAATATTCAAATTCATCATATGTATTTATGATGTAAATGTTAGTATATAGTGATTCATCAATAGAACCAAACATATTAACATCTCCAATTGTTGTTGTAGTGTTTTTTAATTTTTCCAATTTTGTCACCCTATTAGTTTCAACTATATCGTTAACATCTGGTTCTTTAATTTTATTATTGTAAGCTTGAGAACATCCTGTCATAGCAAAAAAGAACGCAAACGTTAAAATCACAAGTTTTTTCATTATTATCTCCTTTCTGATTATTTTGTTTTTCATTTCTAATTATTTTTAGATCAAAGGAAAATAGCACTAATTTCTTTGATCACTCCTCAAATCCAGAGAATAACGCCATAAGCAAGATATTCTTTTGTATGCATTTGTCTTGCCCCCTTTTTTTATATTAGTAAAACAGACTATTTTATTCTTAAATTAACCAAAAACTCTCTTTAAGAACATAATTGAAGTAAATTAACTTGTATATTTTTATATTGAGATAATTTCAAAACATAGTGGAATGAACTTGTTTGCTACATAACTCACCGAATTATTTTGTAATTTAATTATACAATTAAAATTTAATTATTTCAATTATTTAACAATAAATAAATATTAATTTCGATTTTTAACTTATAATTCATCAGGAATAATATCGTCAATAAAAACTTCTACTTTAGGCTTAGATATGCCATTGTACTGTTTATGGCATTCCCATAAGTCAAGTAAAAGTCCAAAGGGCATCATCCACACTTCATCTTGTGACAAGTGCAATTGCGATAGCCCATAATATAAAAGACGAGTAAACAACTCTTCGTCACTTACTCGCCCACTGCGTTTTTTGTTTCTACACTCTCAATATTTCGTTTTGTCCCTTTCAATAGAGCCTCAGTAATCGCATCTTTAAAGTTTGCAATATCCTGTGGTGTTGTTAAAAGTTCCACCTCATCTTGAGTCAAGAGTGGCTTTTCGTTTCCTTTGTTCTTGTAATTGAAAATAAGAATAGGTTGATTGGCAAGCGTTACAATAAGCCAAACAATCTCACTGATTGCATCTTCGTAATTTTCGCTTTTTACAAGTTTATCTCCAAGGTTAGAAAGGCCACCGTACTTTTTAGCAATTTCTTTTGTTGCTTTAGTTGTTAAAAGCAATTCATATTCCTTTTCCCCAATCGTAATGACTGAGTTTCTTTCATCTGCCATTTCTGTTTACCTCCTTAGTATTCAGGCTCATATACGCTATTGTACCAAGCATTAATTGTTTCACTGTTTTCTTGTGTTTCAGTAACTTCTGCCTTCCATGGATGCTTATTCTTTCCATCAGGTTTATTGCGTCTATAAATAGCACCTTCAATAGTCGGAGTTGAGAAAGTGATTGAATCACCCTTAGTAGCAAGGTTAGTTGCAGGAATTCCAAATAATACTCTATAAAGCCAATAATACTTATATTTTCCATTTGATTTCTTTGCTCTAAATCCTATTGCTACATATTGAGAGATATCCTCACCACCTGAAATAAGTACACCATTACTATCTAGCGTCGCACCCACAAGAGCTACCGCTGCCTCATTCCCGATATCGTCTACGCCAAGTGAAATAGTACCGCTCTTAAATTCCTTTACCGTTTCAGATTGACCATCATCGGCAAAAAGGATAGCCTCATTCAATTCGATAGACAAATCAGCTGAGATCGCCTTTGCGAGTTGAACAGGTGTTCCATATGTTTCGTTACCATTTTTGTCTTCCGTGATAGGTGCATAGACAAGTTTGTCTAAACCAATTGTTGCCATTTTATTTATTCCTCCAATTCATAATTTTTTGCTATGTCCACAACATAGTGAAAATAGTCAGTTTCAGTTTCGTAACCGATGTATCTACGGTCGGTTACTGTAAATTCCGCATTTAATAGTTTCTTTACTATTTGATTTGTTATTTTTTTGTAATTACCTTTTGTATAAATTGAAACTCTCAATTCTTGTACTTCGGCATTAGGCATATTATCAGCATGCAATTCAAAAGTATCTGACATTGGAACTAAAACTAGGTAAGTATCTGTTGCAGTTCCTTTATATACACCAGTTGCTATTGGAACACTTAAAGGTTCTAGTAATTCTTTTACATCAGCTAAAACACTCATAATCTATTTATTTCCTCTTCCATTTTTTGTGTCATTTTATCTATGCACGCTTTCTTTGACTGGCTTTTCGCAGGCTTCAAGAACGGCTTGGCAGGTTGATCTGACTTTCCATACTCAATGATATTGGCTATCATAGCATTAGATTTTCCGTCCCTTCTTGGTTCTGCAAAACCAACCTTTATATTGTGGTTTCCATCTCTACCTAAAAGCACCTTACTTAAACCAAGAGAGCTTAAAAGCTCGCTTGTGGAATTTCCGCTTAATACACCTTGTAGATTATTTTTAACCTTATCGAGAACAATCTCTCCACCAGCTTCAAGAACATTTTCACTAACCTCATCCATTTTGTTTCCAAGTTTAGATAGTTTTTTTAATAGTTCTTCTGGTAAATTACAAGTGCATTTAGCCATTTGATGTCACCGCCTTCTTAGCCAAGACCTCAATATACATATTCCTGCCTTTTACATTTTCGACAGATAAAATATCGTATTCCTCGTCATTGAAAACGATATATTGCTTTGTCGTTATATTTAGATTTGGTATTTTCCTAAAGCGAAAGAGTTCGGTAGCCTCGCTAAAAGCCCCCAAATTCGCCCAACGTTCGCTTCCATGGCGACCTTCAACAAACACTCGAATGCTTGCCAAAACCGCCACACGTTGCGAAGAAAAGCCCTCAGAATCGGTTATAAAAGTCTTCTCACATATCTTTGCAGGTTTATTCATTAATCCTAAGCCCATACTCACACCTTCCAATTTCGATCCATTATAAGTAGTAGATTTACCGTCTTCCATACTTGTTCTGACGCATTCGGTGTATTTGCAAAGAAACCACCAGTACTCCCATCACGAGATTCATAGAAATGTGACGCAAGCATAATGATTGCCTGCTTTGTTGTTGCAGACATAGGCATAACGCTATAAGTACCTTCAGTTATATGTTGATAGCTTTCTGCATAGGAAATGGCGGCAGCTATGAAACTAAGAATAAGACTGTCATCGTCGTCGAATGTTATGATTAAATTTTCTTTCACCTGTTTTAGTAATTCATTAGCAATCATATCTGCCACCTCCTATTTTTTATTATTCCTTTTGAGCAAGAACCTTGATTGCTTCAGGAAGAATAAGCTTGCCATCTACTCTTTGAGTAGCAACAAAACCAACTTGACCTGTTGCAGCATAGAGTTCATTAAGGCGCTTGAAACTACGAGATTGTCTATCGGCAACCCAGTAATAGGAGAAATCACCAAATGCAATGGTCTTTGCACCCGCTGCAATGGTAGGAACATAACTTGATGTAAATACTGGTCTACCCAAGATAGTATCAGGAGTATTCGCAGTAAGTGCAGGTTGCCACAAGTAATTACCATTATTGTCTTTTAGTTTTCTGATTGCTTTAATAGTTGCATCATTAAGAACCCATACAGCATTCTTTCTATAAGGTGCTTTAAGTGAATAGAACAAGTCGATAAGTTCATCTGCGGTAATTGCTGTAGAGCTTGCTGCAGTTACACCTACCTCCGCACCACCTGTTGCATTAAAAATACCAATTGGTTTTCCAACACCATCACCATTGAAAAATGCATCTTCCTCTTTATTACCAATTCGTCTTGCAAATTCCTTTGAAATATAAGACTCAAGGTTAAATACAGAATCATTCAAAAGCTCTTCAGACACCTTAATTAAAGTACCAAGTTTATATGCACCAATTGAAACTTGAGAAAATGCATCATCACTTTCGTTAATAGTGCCTTCTTCATCTACCCATGATGCAGTACCTTTCGTTGCGACAACAGGAATTTTTCTATCTCCTGAAGATGTAGTAATTACTTTTGCGATCTTTCTAAATAGATTTTCTTCTTCTAGGCTTTCAACAAGTGTCTTTTCATATTCGTCAGGAACAAGATATCCGCCTTCAGTGTCAGAACCGATTTGAAGTGCATTCATTACATCAGGTCTTACCGCCTTTGCTCTCATAGCATTCCAGAAAGACTTTTTATATGCTTTAGATTTTCTACCTACATTTTCTTCTTCATCTTTAGCTACCATAGGTTTAGCAGTCAAAGGAGTCGATACAGGTTTATTAAGTTCTGCTTCGATTGCATCTTTTCTTTCCATACGCTTAATTTCATTAGTATAAGATTCAAATTCTTTTTCCATCTTGGTATAAATAGCATCATCTTCTTCGCTAAGTACACCTTGATCGTTTCTGTGGGAGTCAAGGAAGTTTTCCATTGCACTCCAAGTTTTGGCACGTTTTTCATGTAATTCAGTAATAGTCATAATTTTTATATCCTCCATTAAATTAAATTTTTTATTTGACTAAGTTTTGCTTTAAGCTCATCAATGTTTCTGCCTTTTTGTTTAGGCTTTGCATCTACTTCTTTATTTGTAATTTTGTTAAATAGTTTTGTTGCAAACACATGTTCTTGAAACTCAAAACTTTTACTTGAATTTGCTTTCTTTTCGTCTTCGAGTATTTCATCCGCAAACCCAAGTTCAATAGCTTTATTTGCATTCATCCATGTAACTGCGTCCATCATGTGGCTTAGGACTGTTCTTGAAAGTCCTGTCTTGATTTCATAGGCATTGATAATCGATTCTTTTACTTCGTTAAGTACTTCAATCGTTTTACTCATGTCCCTATGGTCACCGTTGGCACTA
>ENA-OOSI01000137-OOSI01000137.1-human-gut-metagenome-genome-assembly--contig:-NODE-137-length-23277-cov-18.423822_pt1 | contig 23277 bp, 19 predicted proteins | sample MGYA00241171_ERZ501200 | MGnify/ENA primary metagenome ERZ501200 (study PRJEB25962, sample SAMEA2042554) | human gut metagenome | biome: human gut; feature: human-associated habitat; material: faeces...
CTGTAAATAGTTTCTTTCAAAGCATTATTGAAAATAAATTTGTAGATTTTGGAGAGTACTGGTACGACAATGGTGGCTTACCATCAATCCTTGTTAACTATTTAAAAACACACGAACTGAATATTTTTGACTACTTAGACAAAGATAAAAGTTTAAAAGTTACTGATGATGACTTTAAAAACCCAACAGCATTAACCTCCATGAATCAGAATGTACTGATGTGCCAGACAGGATATCTAACATTACGTTCTTCACTTAATGATTCTAATATCATTGCTTTAGGTATTCCAAATGGAGAGATCTATAAAGCTTTAAATAAGCTTTTAGCAGCCAAATTCTTTAAAGGGACGATTGATGTTACCAATGATGCTAATGAGAACATCCTGGATGTAGGTTCTGTTGAGGATATCATCAGTTTACTTAACACTATGGTCAACACTGTAACCTATGATGCCTATCCATTAAATTCAGAATCATCAGTACAGAATTATGTTAAAGCCTATCTGCTAGGGGCTAAACAGAACGTATTCTCAGAAATTCATCAGGCTAAAGGTAGAGCTGATTTAGTGATTGAGACCAATAAACGCAGAATTGTTTTTGAATTTAAGTATGCTCAAAACGAGACTGAAGCAAAGATAAAACTTAATGAGGCAGTAGAGCAGATTAAAACACGTGACTATGGCAACATCTTACCTAAGAAAGCAGAGCTTTTAAGAATAGCAGCAGTGTTTAATGCAGATCCAAAGGTAAGGGCTTTTACTCTTTCTCAACAGGTTTAATGATCTTTCTAGAAGAAAGTTTTTTTCTCCTTTCCTTAAAAAAGCCTCTATCAGTTATCTTTGACAGAGGCTTCATAGTTTTTTTTGTAATCTTAAATTACTTAGTCTTCTTCCAGATAAACCAGTTGAACAAACCAATCATCATGCCACCACCGATGATGTTACCAATGGTTACTGGAATTAAGTTTGAGAAGATAAAGTGCATCACATCAAGATCAGCATAATGATCCATGTTGATGTTGTTCATAAACTCAGGAATTGAGAAATAGTGCAGCACAATACCCATTGGGATCATAAACATATTGGCAATACTGTGTTCAAAGCCTGATGCTACGAACATGCCAATAGGGAAGAGCATTACTAAGAGTTTATCAGTTACAGTCTTACCACCCCATGATAACCATACAGCAATACATACCATGATGTTGCAGACAATACCTAGGCATAAAGCTTCAATAAACCCACGAGCATAAGCTAGAGCTCCAAAGCCATCTGATGGATAGACATGCTCAACCTTATGAAGTGCAGTATTTAAAATGGTAAGTCCCCAATTGCCATTGAAGTTCATATAGGTTCTGCCTAAGAAGATTAAAAGCACAATAATCATGGCACCTACAAAGTTACCAAAATAAACAGTAGCCCAGTTCTTTAATAAAGTAGCAGTGGTGATCTTACCTGATGCTTTGGCAATTAAAGTTAAAGTAGATGAGGTGAATAACTCTCCACCTAACAGTACTACTAAGAACAGTCCTAATGCGAAGAAAAGACCTCCTACAACTTTACCAGGTCCATCACCTAAAGCTGCAACAGCTGTAGTGTAGAAGCAGAAAGCTAAAGCAATTGAAGCACCAGCCAAAATTGCTAATAAAAAGGCTCTTGTAAATTTCTTTGAAGCTTTGTCTATCACATGATGTTCAGCAGCTTCAACCATGGCTTGAGGAGATAAAGCCTGTAATGATGGTGTATCACTCATAATATGTCTCGTGTTGTTTATAACCTTAAGATAAATTCACTTAGATAAATTCACTTTGTAAATCCAGTTAGAAAGTGAAATCCAGTAAAACCAATCTCTTTTTTGAAGTTGTTGTCTGTAGAAAAAACACAGATCTGCAATACCTAAGTAATTATTATCTAATCAGTCTTAGGTATTACTATGTGCATGTGTTCAAGGTGTAGTAAGTAGGATTTTTAAAGTCTCCTTACAAAATGACGTTCATTTTACATGAAAAAGTTATTTACATGAAAAGCAAAATAAGAGAGTTTAACTTTATTTCTAAGAATGTTGCCTACTTAAAGTTCAGTTGCTTTGTTTTAAGTGCTTTTAAAGAAGATGAGGCCTGAGCAGAATTAAAAGAATATATGTTCCTTTTAAGGAATATTGATACTGTTTGAAAGTGTGCTTTGATTAAAGCAGGCGCATTAGCTCCTGCTAAAGTTTAGCTTATCAAAGATATAAGATAGGCAATGTAGTTAAGACATAGTTTTTATTTTTTTTCTACTACTTAATTTCTGCATCAGTTAAAGTGCTTTCAGTTAAAGAGCCTGCCTTAGTCTGAATGCATAAGAACTCTAGATCAGTTGTTGCACTGATAGTTCTTACGCCAGCAGGGGCAATCTTTAAGAAAGAACCTTCCTTTACAGGATATTCTTTACCGTCAACACCAATTGAGCCAGTGCCCTTTAGCACAATCCATAACTCCTCGTTTTCCTTGTGCTTGTGAGCAAAAGGAGCCTTTGAGCCTGCTGTCATCTTGTTTACAGAGATCTCACAACCTGTAAGACCAAGAAGATCTTTTAAGAATAATTTTGAAGAGCAGGATAATTTTGCGTTCTTGCACTCCATCTCATAAGAACCGATGTCAGAAAATGAGCCGATATTAGCAAAGGTTGCATTGGTGTCTTTAACAAAATTCTCTAATTTCTTTGAGTTGTCTGATAACTTAAATGAAAGATCCATTTTTATATCTCCATAGAAACAATGTTAGTTGATTTATAACGTTAAATCCAAATCAGTGGTATTTATAAAAGTAGTTAGATATCTAACTATTTTTATATCAAAAAATCTATTCAAGGTTCTTACGAATACGATCCATAAGAGTTTCTACAAGTTCAGCTTCTTCAGTAGAAAAACCTTTATAAGCCTTTTCATTTAAATCGTGGCTGATCTTTTCAAAGACAGGTTTAAAGTCCAGTCCTTTTTGAGTCAGCTCAATTAAAGTTACACGGTTATCTTTACTTGAACGTGTTCTTTTAACAAGCTCTAATTTTTCTAGCTTATCAATTAACACTGTTACAGTAGCTTTGGTTCTATCTACTTTTTTAGCAAGCTCCTGCATAGACATAGCACCAAACATTAAGAGACATTTAATAATATCTCCATGTGAAGGAACTATTCCTTTAAGACCAGCTTTCTCTAGTTCATTAGTTAAGAATTGATTACCAGCCTTTCTTATTCGCGATGCGTAAAAAACAGCTAAATATTTCATGTCTTAATAATAGTTAGATATCTAACTAATGTCAACGAATTATTTTTAAATATTTCTGAAACTTTTATGGGCGGGAATTTTCTCAAATAGAAAAATATTTTTTCGATATAAAAGCCGTTTTGTAAAGATCTTATTAGAAATGTTAAAAAAAGTAGTTGACGAATTTTAATCTCATTATATAATGTAACGGCTTTTGAACGAGACCAGTTCGTTCAAGTGTCAGACTGGGGGTATAGCTCAGCTGGGAGAGCATCTGCTTTGCAAGCAGAGGGTCAACGGTTCGATCCCGTTTACCTCCACCATCTAAGATTTCCAAACAATCTTTTTCAAATCATAATCAATTTTTTCAAAAAATTTGTTGACGTTATAATTTTATTCGATATAATTATTCACGCTTTTTGACGTGGGGTTATAGCTCAGTTGGGAGAGCGCTTGCATGGCATGCAAGAGGTCATCGGTTCGATCCCGTTTAGCTCCACCAACGTCAATAAGTCATCTCTTTTGTGGGGGTATAGCTCAGCTGGGAGAGCATCTGCTTTGCAAGCAGAGGGTCAACGGTTCGATCCCGTTTACCTCCACCACCTAAGTTTTAGCTTTTTTCCTGAAATCCTTGATCAAACCTTCAAAAAATACAAACAAATCTTAACATGTTGCTCAATAGAGACTAAGTTTTTTGCTAATTTTCGTGTTGCTATTGTTATAATTGCAATAATTGAAAATTAGATGAATTACTGAGGTTTTTGATGAACTTAAAGATTACTACTCTTGCAGTAGCTTTAGCTACTTCACTGAGCTTGTCTGCCCATGCCGAAGATTTAATGGATATCTATAAAGAGGCTTTACAGAAAGATACTCAAGTAGCTCAGGCAAAAGCTGATGCTGATGCAGCTCATGCAGGCCTTACAGAAGCTACAGCTGCACTGTTGCCTCAAATTGATGTTGTAGGTTCAATTACTAAGACCAGAACAAATACCATCAAAGCTTACAATGCTCGTGGTAGCAATAAGAACAGCTCTGCTGCTTTAACTTTATCTCAGCAGATCTGGCGTCATAGCTCATGGGCTAACAGATCGATTGCAGAAAAAACTGCAACTTTAAAAGATCTTGCATACGCTGATGCACAGCAAAGCTTAATTTTAAGAGTAAGCAATGCTTACTTTAATGTATTAAGTGCCGCTGATACCTTAAAATTCCAAAAGGCTAATAATGCTGCTCTAAAGCGTCAGCTAGCTGAAGCTGAGCGTCGTTTAAACGTAGGTTTAATCGCTGAAACCGATAAGTTAGAAGCTCAGGCTGCATACGATTTATCAAATGCTGCTGTAATTGCAGCAGAAAATGCTCTTATCAATTCATACGAGCAGATCAGAGTTTTAACTGGTCGAAAGATTTCTGTAGAGCAGTTATCAAAACTTGATGAAAGCAAGTTTGATACTCCTCGTGTTGATAAAGATTTATCAAAGTTAGTTAAGAGCGCTGAAGAGAATAACTTAAGCTTACAACAGCAGGTTGTAAACCGTGATATTGCTAAAGACAATATTACTTTAGCTCGTTCAGGTCATGAGCCTACCTTAGACTTAAATGCAAATTTAAGAACAGGTTACACTGACTATACATCTAATGTTCCTGAGGCAAGCTTTGTTGATAACAACGCCTGGTCTAAGTCTGTAGGTTTAACTCTAAGTGTACCTATCTTCCACGGCGGTGCTACATCAGCTGCTGTTGATAAAGCTCAGGCTCAGTACATCGCTGCATCAGAGTCTTTAGAGTACGCTCACCGTTCACTGCTTACTAATGTAAACAACAGCTATAACAACGTTAATGCTGCTATCAGCTCTGTAACCGCTTATAAGAACTCAGTTAAATCATCAGAATCAGCTTTAAAGGCAACTAAGGCTGGTTACGATGTAGGTACTCGTACTATGACTGATGTTTTAAATGCAACTCAGAAGTTATATGACTCAATGCAGAAGTCTGCAGAGTCTCGTTATAACTACATCGAGTCTCGTTTAGCGCTGTTATACTCTGAAGGTGACTTAAAAGTAGAGCATATCAATCAGATCAATTCAGGTTTAAAGAAATAAGATCTAACCTATAGTCTTATTTAAAACTTAAGCCGGAGAGCGGAGATGTTGTCCGGCTTTTCTTACACTTCAATAGTAAATCTCTCTTCATATTTAGCTTTACGGCAACCAAATGAAGCTGATCGTTATCACAAAAATTGTTAGTTAATCATATACTGTAGTTAACTTGCAAGTTTAAGTGGGTCCATATATAAAGAACATCCTGTAAGGCTTCGCTTCAGGATCTTATTAACTGTTTTGACAACAAAAGAGCTATCAATTTTGGTGACACTGATCGGTTCTATTTGTTTGCCGTAAAAGAAAAACAAAAGCTAATTGAAGAAGGCAAGATAAAGAAAAGCCTTTACCTCCAATTGCGGGAGACGAAATTCCTTTTGATATTCCAAATAGTTGGATGTGGTGCCAATTAGGTGATGTAACAACATACTCTCAAACAAAAGTTAAAATTAACGGAAAAGACATATGCAGTAATATTTGGTCATTGGATCTTGAAGATATAGAGAAAGATACAGGCAAAATTCTGAATAAAGTGCAATCATCTGAAAGAAAAATAAAAGGTGATAAAACAAAGTTCTTTAAAGGCGATATTACTTTATAGTAAGTTGCGACCTTATCTAAGAAAGATATTAGTCGCACCTGAAAATGGAATTTGTACTTCAGAGTTGGTGCCATTCTCGTCGTATAAGACAGAATTTAATTGGTATTTGCTTTATTTGTTAAAAAGTAGTTATATTGACTTAACGGTTAACAATGCAACTTACGGAATGAAGATGCCTAGAGTATCAGCTGAAACAATGGTTAATTTATTAGTTCCTCTTCCCCCATTATCAGAGCAAAAACGAATAGTAGCTAAAGTCGAGGAGTTGCTATCTTTATGCGATAAGTTAAAACTTAAATAGCATTTCTAAATGAGATACTAGCCTATTGTTGATGAGAATTAACTTTCAAATCGACAATAGTTTAATCTCATTATAAAACTGTTCTCAATAGGCTCCTTACCCCTTTGTGAATTATAGGTGAGTTTCTGACAGTATTAGTTTGCAATAAAAGCTCTCTTTATTGGCAAATGCAAGGTCTTCTTTCTCTTCTTACATTCAATATTTTGTTCAGAAAACAATCTGGCTCATATTTATTCATTTCATAAGTCTGTACTCGATTTTGTTTGCAACAAGAGCTAGCTAAAGAACACTTTTTAAGTGATCTCTTATTTTTACAACCAACATGCTCTGTGAAGATATTTAGAATTTTTGGAGAGAATTTTTTATGAAGTGGAGCGAGTGACGGGAATCGAACCCGCGTCAGTAGCTTGGGAAGCTGCAGTTCTACCATTGAACTACACTCGCATTTTGAAATATTCAGACTTGCTGTTGCTCCTGAACTTGTGGCGCAAATTGTACCAAATTCTTGATATTTGGGCAAACTCAATTTAGCAGTTAAATTGCTCTGATAAGATTGATCTTAATTCAGCATGAATTTGTATCATGAGGAACAGAAACTCCACCTCAAATCAAGGTGGAGTTCTAGATATGCTATTGGTCTTAATAACTATTGCTTAGATAGCAAGTTTTCTCTTGATGTACTGAATACTATCTGTGATGGTATTAGTATCTGTTGCAGAGGAAGCTGAGGTTACACACTTAAGACCTGCATGATCACCATCAATTAACTCACCGTAGCAGGTAAGAGGCAATACCTGACCTAAGACCTTAAGTCCCATAGATTTTAGCTCTCTGTAAGCTGCTACCGTAAATTCAGCTCCTTTAGTGTAAAGAGCCTGTACATCAGGTCGTTTTTCAAGAACTTTCTGTACAATCTGACCATAAGCTGTAGAAATGATATCTAAAGCTTCAGTTTGAGTTCTGTTGGTCTTTAAAAGCATTTCCTGATATTCAGCTGAGAGCTGATTGTTAACTTCCATATTGTCAGATACAGCAAATGAGATGGTGTAGTTGTTGAACTTTGTGGAGATCTCATCTACTACACGGTTAATCTCGGCATTACGGTGTTGCTGATCTTCTAATAACTCAAGATTATGTACGGTGACGATATTAACTTTCTCTTCAAGTCTTAACAGTTCAACCTGAGCTGAAATTAAAGGATTTACACCACCTACAATACCAAAGATCTTCGCACCTGAGGCTGCGGTGGCAACAGACTTGGTTCTCATCACCTTACGGGCTAATGTAGCTGTAAAAGGACCAGGATCTACAGCTAAGAACTTAATCTTTGAGATCACCACCGCATCAGCAATCTTGTTGATATCTTCCTGAGAAGTGCAATCAAAAACGATAGCTCTTGTACCAGCATCAGCTAACTCTTTAATCTTTAGCGCAAGATTATCTGTGCCTTTTAAGAACTCTTTTAAGTGCAGTGGTTCTGCTTTGTACTGGAACTTTTCTGTAAATAAGTCAGCTACACGACCTGATTCTGCTGGATACAGATCTTCAAGACCTGCTAAGGATTTTTGCAGAGGCTTACCATCAACTAGGATATAACCGCCAACATTGGTTCTGCGCAATGCTGGGAAAGCAGGAACTACAATGGCAACTCTATCAGGATCACCTAGGGCATCTAACAGAGCTTCTGTTTCAGCACAGGTGTTGCCTCTCATAGCAGGGTCAATACGTTTAGCATAAAGCTTTACTTCATCAGACTTTAAAAGTTTAGCAGCTGAGAACACCATCTGATAGCTCTGTTGAGCAGTAAGATTTCTTGAATTAGTTGAATACACAAAGCAGTCATACTTTTGTGTAATAGGATCTTTTAAACCGCGAGTGCTCATTAAAGAGCAAACTGTATTGCCATTTTTCTCTAATAAAGAACCAACAGCTGAGCCGCCGGTGATTTCATCTGCAATCACTATACATTGTGGCATTATTATTTATCTCCTTTAGCCGAGAGTTGCAATCTTTGCACGCAGGGTAAGAATGCTTGAAGGTACAACAGACATTTCATCAACTCCAAGCTGAATTAATTTTCCTAGGAATTTCTCATCTGAGGCAAGCTCACCGCAGATACCAACCCAAATTCCAGCTGCATGACCATTTTTAACCGTAGTTTCAATGAGTCTTACCACAGCATGGTGGTATGGATTTAGATAACTTCCAAGATCTGCATTTTGCCTGTCAGCAGCTAGTGTGAACTGAGTTAAATCATTAGTACCGATACTAAAGAAATCTACTAATGGAGCTAACTCATCTGAGATTAAAGCTGCAGCAGGGGTTTCAATCATGATGCCAAATTCAACATCATCTTTAAAAGGAAGTTCTTGAGCAGTAAGCTCCTTTTTAATGTCATCGATAATTCTCTTGCATTCTATGACTTCTTCAACCGAAGTAATCATAGGGATCATGACAGAGAGGTTACCAAAGACGGAGGCTCTGTAAAGAGCGCGTAACTGTGTTTTAAATAAGGCTCTGTTAGTAAGACAAAGACGAATTGCTCTTACACCCATAGCAGGGTTTTCTTCAGGTTTGAGCATGAAGTATTCAGCAGTCTTATCAGCACCGATATCAAGAGTTCTGATGATGACCTTCTTACCGTTCATGCCTTTTAGAACATCTTTATAAATCTTAAACTGCTCTTCTTCTGTAGGGTAGTCATGAGCCTGCATGTAGATGTATTCACTTCTAAACAGACCGATACCTTCAGCGTCTGAGGCTTTAATCAGATCGATATCAGCTAAGGAGCCTGAGTTTGCATACAGGCGAATAGTGCGACCTGAACGGGTCTTAGTTTCTTTACCACGGTATTCTTCTAAATGGGAGTGCTGAACATCGTCAGTCTTCTTCATTTCGGTAAAGCGCAGAATGGTTGATTCGTCAGGTTCTATGTAAACATAACCTGAATTTCCATCAACAATGGCTTTTTTACCTTCAAGATCTTCAGTTAACTCCTCACCGATGCAGACAATGGTAGGAATACCCATGGTTCTGGCAAAGATAGCAGTATGCGATCTTGTAGAACCTTTAGAGGTGATGATACCGGTAACTTTTTGGTTATCTAGCTGAACAGTCTCTGATGGTACCAAATCATCAGTTGCAAGAATAACAGGACCCTTGTTATCAAAGCTAAGACCATGTTTTTTGAGCTTACCAGCATGCATCATCAGAATTTCTTTAACACGTCTTGAAATATCGATGACGTCAGCTGCACGACCACGCATGTAGTCGTTATCCATTTCTAAGAACTGCTTTTCAAATTTGTGAGCAACCTTAGTTACGGCATACTCAGCATTAGCATGTTCTTTTTCAATGAGTTTATTAACAGATGATACATAGTCAGGATCATCTAACATCATCTGATGGATCTGGAAAACTACGGCATTTTGCTCGCCTAGTTTTTCTAAAGAGGCATCATACAATGCGCTTAACTGTGAAATGGCATGAAGTCTAGCTTTTTCAAAGCGTTCGCACTCTGCTTTAGTATCTGAAACAGAAGTCTTTTCAAGACCAGTTTTAGCTCTTTTTAAGAAGCTAATAGTACCAAAGGCGATGCCTTTGTTGGCAACAGTACCTTCGAGCATCGATATATTCTTATTTTTGCTGTTCAAGATATCACCTTTTGTCATTAGATAATTCTTTAGATCATAAGGGTATATTCTGATTATATCTGCAAATTCTTATAAGTTAGGTGATAGGTATATAAAAAAATAAGATTGAAGGCTAAATTTTAAGGTGTACAGCATTAATGTGCCTGAGTAAAAGATCTGTTGGTAATTGAGTTCTAGTTGAATGTGCTGGGGAAAATGATTTTGTATAAAAGAGCTTGGATAAGTTTGCTGATGTGATCTAAGAACACCTTCAACGCACATAGTGTGCAGAAAGAACTTATATTGGCAGAGTTTATTCAGATTGAACATATGGCAAGTGCTCATAGTAAAAAGCAAGAGTTTTAACTAGACCTATGGACAAGACACTTAATATGGGCTATCTTAGCCACGTGTCCTTTCAATGTATGCGGTAAATCCGTGCTTTCTTTTTTACGGTAAATCCACGTTTTCTACATTCTAAAGGACACTTTATCGGAAATTATCGATATCCAAATAAAACCCGTTTTACGGTTTACTGCATTACCATGTGGAAACATTACGCATTACTGTCAGCTTTATTTGCAGCTCTGACAGCTATCTTTGCAAAAATCGGTGTTAAGGATATTAACTCTAACCTTGCAACCGCCATCCGCACTACTGTAATTTTATTTCTGACATGGGGCATAGTATTTTTTACTGACAGAGTAAGTGAAATTAAAGATATCAGTCGTCATACCTGGTGTTTTTTACTACTCTCAGGAATTGCAACTGGTCTGTCCTGTCTCTTTTATTTTAAAGCGTTGCAGTCAGGTGTCGTTTCACGAGTTGCTCCTATTGATAAATAAGACAGCATAACAGTTTGTTGAGTGCGTTGTGTAAGATAACCTTGTCTAGAGCTTTGCACTTATAAAGGTAGATTATTTTGATTACGTTGTTATGTCATAAATATGTGGAGGAAATATGGCTTTATATAAGACTGTATTAGTTACAGGAGCCTCAGCAGGCTTTGGTTTTGCTATTTGTGAAAAACTTGCAAGTCAAGGTTACAAAGTAATTGCAACAGCACGTCGTCAAGACAAATTAGATGCCTTAGCAAATAAATATGAAGGTCTGATCTTCCCATTAAAGCTTGATGTAACTGATACTGAAGCAGTTGATTCTATCTTAGATAAGTTACCTGATGAGTTTAAAAACATTGATGTTTTAGTTAATAACGCAGGTTTAGCCTTAGGTCAGGACAAAGCATTTACCTGCTCTTTAAAAGACTGGCATACCATGGTTAATACCAACATCAAAGGGTTACTCAATATTACTCACAAACTGCTACCATTGATGGTTAAAAAGAACAAAGGTTATATCATCAATTTAGGCTCAACTGCCGGTGCATGGCCATATACAGGAGGCAATGTCTACGGCGGTACTAAAGCTTTTGTTGAGCAGTTTTCAAGAAATCTAAGATGTGATTTAGCAGGTACTGCACTTAAAGTTACTGTAATTAAGCCAGGTCTTTGCTCTAATACAGAATTCTCAAATGTACGTTTTAAGGGCGACAACGAAAAGGCTGCTGCTGTTTACAAAGATGTTGAAGCAATTTTACCTGAGGATATTGCTAATACTGTAGATTATCTCTTAAGCACTCCAGCTCACATGAATATCAATGAACTTGAAATCATGCCTGTATGTCAGACTTTTGGTGGTCTTTTAGTTACCAGAAATCTTGATTTAGATGAGAAGTAATTAGAGAAAATTGAATAAGAATGTAGGTGTTCCTACATCCTTATTTGAGATCGTCGTCTGTAACGACACTGCGTGTAACTATTTTAGCTTTTTACAAGCTACAAGACAGTTCTTTCCAGAAAATGCAATTCCATAGGCAAAGATACTTTGAGTCATGCTGTTTTGCAAGAAAGGTTCAGCATAGTTCTTCTCTTCTATTTGTGATAGTGCTTTTTTACTTAAGGATACTAAATCAGAACCTAAAGAGCCTACTTTTAATTCGATAATTACAGCTTTTTCTGAAAAAGTATCCGCAAAGGAGATATCAGAATAACCATTGCCTGCTTCATTATTTGAGTGATATTCGGAGAAAAAATTTTCAGAGCAGTTGGTGAAAAGACCATTTAGATAGCCGTGGTAGTAATTCTCTAATGGAGCTTTAGTTGCATTGTCTCTTAATGAGATAAATCTCATTAAAATGGCACGAAGTTTTGTTTGAGCAAAACTGTTATCTCCATTTAAGAGAGCAGTTGCTATTTCATCAGCAACAGAGTTAGGGGCAATTTCTTTATTAAATCTCCTTTGAATGCTATCTTTAAAGCAATTTTTGATTTCCAAATTAGGAATTCTTACAAAGACATCATTATTAGATACAGTGTTTATTCTAAGATTTTTATTATTAGACTTATCCCAGTCTAAGGTCAGATATCCAGTATGTAGGAGTAACGACCAGAAATCATTAGGATCATGCTCTGACAGACTGTCATAGTTCATGGAGTCGTTTAGAATAAAGCTAATTGATTTACCATCAACTAAATCTTGCATCTTTCGAGTATCACTGTCGGTTAAATAACCAAGATATTCACCTAAGGCACTGTCAGATGAAGAATTTGCCCAATAGTTATTAGCTTTTACCAACTCTGTATGACCATTTAGATTGTTTTTATAATTTTCTTTAATGAAATTTACCACATCCCATGGACAGAACATCTCTTTGTCACAGAACTTATAACCGTCATAGTTATTTTTAACGTCTGTAGCATAATCATCCATCTCATAATCTTCTAAGAACTTATATGTTTCATCTTTGGTAAAACCAATGATTCCAGTTAAATCCATATCTGTGGAGATTACAGTATTTACTGTAAGATTATTTACACCAGTAAAGATGCTGTTCTTTGCAACCTTTAAACAGCCTGTGATTACGACTTTACTTATAATTGAAGTCTTCTTTTCAGGATCTTTTTGAGGATCTTTTAAGAAACCTAAGAAAGATGACATTAAAGTAACCATATCCTTATGGTAGCCATTAGCCTGTGCTTTAGCTAAAGGAACATCATACTCGTCAATTAAGACATATACCTGTTTCTTAAAGTGTCTATAGAGCATTGAAACTAAAGATTTGATTGTTGAGGTTGCATATGACTGCGCTTCTTCATCTGCTCTTTTTAGATACATCTCATCACACAGCAAATCAAACTTGGCTTTTTCTTTATCGTTTAAGTTTGGACTGTTTTTTAAGAAGTAAAATTCATTAGCTTTAGCTGAAACAACTTCAGCTAGTTTTAAGTAGGCTGCTTTAAAGTTTTTCCCTTGAACATCCTTTAAGGTAATGGAGAGCACAGGGAATTGTCCCATGTACTTTTTACAGAACTCTTTGTCATCAAATATCTTAGTGTCTTTAAAGTAGTTCTGATGAATAGTGGTATCACCAGGCTTTTCATAGTTAATATTTAAGAAAGACTCAAACATATTCATGAGCAGAGTCTTACCAAAACGTCTAGGTCTTGTGAACAGTAAGATATCAGCATCGTCAACAGCGAATACTTGTTTTAAGTATGGGGTCTTGTCGACGTAATAGCGATTTTTATCTTTCAATTCTGCAAAGTTATCTTTGCCTGTCGGTAAGGGTAAGAATTCTTTAATGCTCATTATTCATTCCTGCTATTCTTATGGACTTTCTTTGCTACTTTATCTTCTTTACAGAAACAAAACAGTTCTTTCCTGAAAATGCAATTCCATAGGCGAAGATACTTTGAGTCATGCTGTTTTGCAAGAATGGAACTGCATAGTCTTTATTTTCTACTTGTTTTATTGCATTCTCGCTTAATGGAATTAAATCAGAGCCTACAGGAGCTGCTTTTATCTCGATAATGACAGCTTTTTCTGAATATTCACTTTTAAAAGTAATATCAGCATAGCCATCACCTGCTTCATAGTTAGAGTGGTATTCTGTTAAAAAATCGTTTGAGCAGTTAGTAAAGACACCGTTTAAAAATCCGTGGTAATAGTTTTCTTTTGGTGCTTTTGTAGCAGTGTCTCTTATAGATACGAATTTCTTTAGATAAGTACGCAGTTGACTTTGTACATATTCACTGTCACCGATAAACAAAGCATTGGCTATTTTGTCAGCAAGATTATCTTTCTTAAAGAAACTATTAAATCTTTTTTGAATATTTTCTCTAAAACAATCTTTAATCTCTAAGTTAGGCAGTTTTACTGCAATATCATCTGCGCTACTGTCTTCAGAATTTAAGGTATCAGTCTTATCCCAATCTACAGTTAAGTAACCTGTATGCAACAGTAATGACCAGAAATCATTTGGTATATGTTTAGATAAACAGTCATAGTTCATGGAGTCATTTAATTTAAAGCTAATTGACTTGCCATCAACTAAGTCCTGCATCTTTTGAGTATCACTGTCAGTTAAATATCCTAGGTATTCATATACAGCAGAACTTGAGGTTGATGTTGCCCAATAGTTATCAGCCTTTATTTTTGACAATAGTCCCTGCTGTTTAAAATCAAAATTGTCTTTAATGAAATTTACTACATCCCATGGACAGAACATCTCTTTGTCATAGAACTTGTATCCGTCATAGTTATCTTTTACCTTTTGAGCAAAGTCATCTAACTCGTAGTCTTTTAAGAACTTATAGGTATCTTCTTTGGTAAATCCAATCATACCTGTATATTGCTTTAACTGACTTGTAACAGTATTCACATAGAGGTTATTTACACCTGTAAAGATGCTGTTTTTTGCTACTTTTAAACAGCCTGTCATTATGACTTTACTTACATATTGTTCGCCAGTCTCAGGATCTTGAGGAATGGTTTTAAAGAAATCGAATAAAGATGAGATTAAAGTTACCATGTCATCATGGTACTTATATTCCTGAGCTTTTGCTAAAGGTACATCATACTCGTCAATTAAGACATAAACCTGCTTTTTAAAATGCTTATACAGCATTGTTGCTAGATTTATGATGGATGAAGTTGCATATGATTGAGCATTTTCATCAGCTCTATGTAAAAAATCTTTACTTGATAACTTAGCATAAGTCGCCTTGTCATCATCATTGAGAGCAAGACTGTCTTTTAAGAAACTGTATTCTTTAGCTTTAGCTACAATAAGTTCAGCCAGTTTATAATAAGCTGAAGTAAAGGTCTTTCCATAAACGCCTTTTAAGGTAAGACAGATAACAGGACGCTGTCCCATGTATTTTGCACAGAACTCTTGGTCATCTAATATCTTGGTGTCTTTAAACAACTTTTGCTGAAGTGTAGTGTCACCTGGATTTGCTGAGTTTATTTTCAAAAAATACTCAACCATGGACATAAACAGTGTCTTACCAAAACGTCTTGGTCTAGTAAACAACATTACATTTGACTTATCTTTATCAATAAGCTCTTTAAGATATGGTGTCTTATCTACAAAGTAGCATCCGTTACCTTTTAGCTCACTATAGACGTCTTTTCCGTATGGTAATGGTAAGAATTGTTTAGTAGTCATTGTCTTGTTCTCAACTCATTAGTTCTACTTTAATTATACATGATAAAAATTTTGAGAATTTTGATTAGTGGCGTTTTATGCTAGTAAATCAAATTGATGAACTTTTGGACACTTCTTTTTCATCACCAAAACTTTTCGTACAAAATAATCTTTTAAACTGTCTACCACATGCATCACTTCTAAATGTGCGTGAATTCGCAACTTCTGAAAATTATTTGTGACAAATTTTCAAAAAATTAAAGCAAGAACTTAAAAATTGTGAAAATAAGATCACAATCTATAGTCAGTTAGAAATTTTGCTTTATAAGCTGAGCTCGTACTGACTTTGACTTAACGCTTTGAGCTAGATAATCAACGATTTCATAACACACAAAATGTAGAAGGGAAAACACAACTATGTACTTTCCCTTTATGAAAGCTGCATTAAAACTTTTGGAGTAATAAATGACACTAAAAGATCTACATAGCACCTTCAAATTATTAGATGGCAATAAAATTCCTTGTCTAGGTTTGGGAACCTATAAGATTGACAAAGGTCAGGCAGGTATCGATACACTGCTTCATGCCATTGAATTAGGATATAGACATTTTGATACCGCTTCTTTGTATGGAACTGAAGAAGCATTAGGTACAGCCATTAAGTTATCAGGCATAGATAGAAAGAAGATCTTTGTTACCACCAAGGTTTGGAAAGACGATTTAGAGCCTGAAAAGATTAGAGCTTCACTTGCAAGTTCACTTGAAAAACTGCAGTTGGATTATGTTGATTTACTTCTTATCCACTGGCCACGTGCAACCGAAGAAGATGATGGATGGGAAGACAGATTAGCTAAAGCCTGGCAGACTTTTATTGAGTTAAAAGAAGAGGGCAAGACTAAATCAATTGGTGTTGCAAACTTCTTACCTCATCACTTTGATGCTTTAAAATCTGAGGTTAAACCTTGTGTAGATCAGATTGAGTTCCACCCAGGTTACATGCAGACAGGCGCTGTTGATTATTGCCACCGTCATAACATTGTAGTTGAAGCCTGGATGCCATTAGGTCGTGGTGCTTTAATTGATTTACCTGTAGTAAAGGAAATTGCAATCAAACATCAGGTAAGTGCAGGTCAGGTTCTCTTAAGATTCTGTTTAGATCATGAGGTATTACCTCTAGTTAAGAGTTCTAATATTGAAAGAATCAGACAGAATGCTGATATCTTTGACTTTAAGCTCTCAGAAGATGAGCTTACAGCATTACGTGCTGTAGCTGAAAAGACTGCCTGGTCAGGTGAGCATCCTGATCTTTCAATTCCAAAACTCAAGACTCCTGCAAAGTAGAGTTTCATAGATCGTCAAAGCCAATCTTAGCCGATTTTTAAAACATTTCTTTATTAACCCCCAATGTATCTGCAACGAAAGTTGCAGATACCTCCCATTTCATTTTTTAATGAGCGCGACTGTCTTAGTCGTGGTAAAATATGGCAAATTTTTTAAATGGGAAATAATCATGACCGTTAAAACAAGATTTGCTCCATCTCCTACCGGTTTCTTACACGTAGGTGGTGCTAGAACAGCCTTATTCTCATGGCTATATGCAAGACACTGCAATGGACAGTTCGTATTACGTATTGAAGATACAGACAGAGAACGTTCAACTCAGGAAGCTATTGACGCTATTATTGAGTCAATGAAGTGGATCGATCTGAAATGGGATGAAGGTCCTTACTATCAGACCAAGCGTTTTGACCGCTACCATGAAGTTATTGAACAGTTATTAAAAGAAGGCAAAGCTTACAAGTGCTACTGCTCTAAAGAGCGCTTAGAGAAAATGCGTGAAGAGCAGATGAAGAACGGCTTAAAGCCTCGCTATGATGGTCACTGCAGAGATGATCATTCAGAGCATGCTCCAGATGAGCCATACGTTATCCGTTTTAGAAATCCAGATGACGGTATTGTAGCTTTTGACGATATGGTAAAAGGCCATATTGAGTTTAAGAATTCAGAGTTAGATGATTTCATCATTCAGCGTTCTGATGGCACCCCAACCTACAACTTCTGCGTAGTAGTTGATGACTGGGATATGGGTATTACCCACATCATCCGTGGTGATGATCATGTTAACAACACACCTCGTCAGATTAACCTGTACAAAGCTTTAGGTGCTCCAGTCCCAGTATTCTGCCACTTAGCTATGATCTTAGGTGATGACGGTACCAAGTTATCAAAGCGTCATGGTGCTGTATCAGTAATGCAGTATCGTGAAGATGGTTACTTACCTGAGGCTTTAGTTAACTACTTAGTTCGTCTAGGCTGGTCACACGGTGATCAGGAAATCTTCTCACGCGAGGAGATGATTTCTTTATTCACTTTAGATGCAATCACCAAGAGTGCTTCTGGCTTTAATACTAAGAAATTAGACTGGTTAAATGCTCATTACATGAAGACTCTACCAGCTACAGAGGTAGCTAAAGAGTTGGTATGGCACTTAAACAGAATTGGTATTACTGATTTATCAAATGGTCCTGCTCCTGAGGAAATCGTTCGCAACTACTGCGAAAGAACCCATACTCTAAAAGAGATGGCTCAGAAGGCTGCTTGCTATTATCAGGAGATCACAGAGTATGATCCTGCTGGTGTTAAGAAGTGGATCAAAGAAGGTTCAGTTGATGTACTAAAGGATGCTTTAGCTTCATTACAGGCTCTACCTTCATGGGATGCTCAGTCAATCGATAAAGTATTAGAAGATGTTGCTGCAAAACGTGAAATTGGTATGGGCAAGGTGGGTCAGCCACTGCGTATTGCTGTAACCGGTAGCGCTATGTCTCCTGGCATTGGCGACACCATGATGCTTGTAGGTCGTGAGCGTACCTTAAAGAGAATCGAAAACGCTATTGAACACTTTAGCGCTTAATACAAAATAAGGCAGGGTAACCTGCCTTTTCATGTTCCTAGGAATGTAAATGTATTCAAATTTACTGACAAAAGCTTTGCTTGTAGCATCTGTGTTAGTTTTAACCTCATGCTCAAACTTTGAATTCAAGACCAATGTGGATCCTAGCAATTTCAAAGAGTACTTCAAGCCTTCATATGCTTCAGAAGTGTCAGAAGAAGATCTTGAGAAAGTGCCAAACCGCTCATTAGGTTTAGTTGAAGGTGTATCTTGTCAGATTAAAGACACTGATGCGATTGCAACTGAAACTGATGCAAGAACTAAAGCTAGAATTAAGGCAGCTGATTTAGGCGCAAATGCTATTAAGTTTGGCAAATGTGTCCGCTTAACTAATACTCCTGCCTGTCTAGTATCTGTTACCTGTTATGCCGATGCACTAGTAGTTGATGACTCAAAGCATACCAAGTCAAAATAGTTTCAATATAGAACCTATTGGTTTCATACATTCACCCTATGCCGAGAAGTTTGCTGTTCCAAGACAGCCTGGTCTTGCACCAGATGCTCTCTCGGTAATTGAGTTTTATCCTCCATATAATGATGAACTGTCTTTTGTCGGCATAGACGGTTTTTCTCATATTCATGTGATCTTTTTGTTCGACAGGGTAGAATACACCTCATTTAGACCTAAGGTAAGACCCCCTAGATTAGGTGGCAATACTTCTGTGGGAGTTTTCGCCACAAGATCACCATTCAGACCTAATCGTTTGGGGCTGTCCATCGTAAAACTCAATCGTGTGATAAGAGAAAACCGTAAGGTCAAACTTGAGGTAAAAGGTGCAGATTTAGTTGATGGTACTCCTGTAATTGATATCAAGCCTTATATCCCATTTGTGGACTCAGTACCTAATGCAAAAGGAGGCTTTGCTAAAGAAAAGCCAAAAGTTTCAGAGGTTGTCTATCAAGACAATCTTGATGACTATATTGAATCCTTTGTAGGTCCTAAAAGACTTGAGGCTATTACTCAGACTTTATCTCAAGATCCTCGCCCAGCTTACAAAGACAATGAACACGACACCAAGATTTACAGTGCTAAACTTTATAATCTTGAGATTAAATTTACAGTAAATTTAAATGTAGTAACCGTGATAGCTGTAAATTGCATATCAGGAGAACTGTTATGTTAAAGAAATATTCTCATATTCTTTTTGATCTTGATGGCACTATCTACAACACTGAATATGCCTATACCATGGCTTTATTTGATGTTGTCAAAAGAATTGATCCTAATACTCATGAAACCTATGAGTCTTTAACCCGCTTTATGGGATCATCAGCTAAAGACACCAATAAAGAGCTTCACTATTCTGAAGATGAGTTTGAAAAGCTCTCTGTAGAATGGGCTGATAATGTAAAAAAATATGCTGATAAAATTAAGCCATTTGATGGTGTGATGGGCGTTATCAAGCACCTGAAAGAAAAAGGTTTAAAGCTTGGCATTATTACCTCTCGAGCAAGAGTAATTGGCGGAAAGGAGAACTTATTTGCTTCCCCAATGCCGGTTGAGCTTACCCCATATTTTGATATTTCTATTAGCGCATCCGATGTAGAAAATCCCAAGCCAGATCCTGACTCAATATTAAAGTATATGGAGATTACAGGTGCCAAGCGTGATGAGATCTTATTTATTGGTGATACACAAAGTGATATTACCTGTGCAAAAGATGCTGGTGTGGATTTTGGTTTAGCTGTATGGGGCACAAGATTAGAACGTTCAGTAAAAGTAGCTCATTACTTTTTAAATCCATGGGATATCGTAGGTGCTATTTTTACTTACGACAATCTGAATTATCAGTTCTACAAATGGGCTAAAGAAATTCAGGCTATAGGACAGATCGGTCTTACCTATTGCCAGAATGTTTTTGATATTGAACGTTTTGAACGATTGCGTGAGATTGCTGCCTCTATGGTTGCTACCATGACTGAAGAGCCATTAGAAAAGGTCAAAGCTGCTATCTGTATGGATAAAGGCTATATCACTCCAAAGATTGATACTCGAGCAGCAGTCTTTAATGCTGAAGGTCAAATTCTTTTAGTAAAAGAGGCTAAAAACTCAAAATGGTCAATGCCAGGCGGCTGGTGCGATGAGAGTGAGTCAATCTTTTCTAATACCACTAAAGAGGTTCGTGAAGAAGCCGGTATGGTGGTCTCTCCATACAAGTTTGTAGCAATGCTCGATAAGAGCAAATGGAATAAGAGTTCACAGCCATTTCATATCTTGGCAGCCTTTACTATCTGTAAAGAGGGGGAGGGGCAGTTTAGTAAAAACTCTGAGACCTTAGAACGACGATTCTTTTCATTAGATGAAATCCCTGTAGATGATTTAAGAGTAGGTACTACTACCATTGAGCAAATTGAGCTTTGCTTTGACGCTTATAGGACAGAGCATTGGGTACCGGTAATAGATTAGGCAAGATTATTTGGGAGTCAACATGCAGTTTCCAATTGATTTACATACACATACAGTTGCAAGTTATCATGCTTATTCAACTATTGTTGAATATGTCCACCAGGCCAAATTGTGTGGTATTAAGATGTTTGCAACAACCGATCATGGTCCATCACTAGAGGATGCTCCTCATGTCTGGCATTTTGGTAATCTGAAAGTAGTTCCAAGAATTTGTGAAGGTATTGCAGTCTTACGTGGTATCGAAGCTAATATCATGCCAGGTGGCACTATTGATATTGATAAATACTACACAGATAGGCTGGATATTGTCTTAGCAGGCTTCCATCCAAACAATCCTCCTACAAATCCAGAGGAGCACTTAAAAAACTACATCAGTGTCATGGAAAAAGGTCTTGTAGATGTGATTTCACATCCTGGTAATGCCTCATATCCTTGTGATTACGAAGAGTTGCTTGTAGCTGCTAAAAAGTACAATGTAGCAGTTGAGATTAACTCATCATCTGATGTTAATACCAGAAAAGGTTCACATGAGAATTGCGTAAAGATTGCACATCTTGCTAAAAAAATTGGCACCACCATATCTTTAGGTACTGATTCTCATATTAGCTATTATTTAGGTAATTTTGAGAGTGTGATGGGAATTTTAAAGGATGCAAATATAGGCGAAGATCAGATTATTAACACCTCTCCTTTAAAGGTCTTAGACTTTTTAGAGTCTCGCGGTAAAGAGCCAATAGCTCAGATGCGCAGTTTCTTTGAAAAGGCTTAGCCTTTTCTCTCCTTTAAGACTAAAAAGGTCAGCGTAAGCTGACCTTTTAATACGGTTTTTAAAGAACTAGAGATTATTTGGTTTCTTCTCTTTTACCAAACCACTTCTCGTAGATCTTGTCATAAGTACCGTTAGCTTTGATCTTCTTCAAGCCATCTTCAATCTTATCTGATAAATCTTTGTTGTTCTTTGAGGTAACGATACCGTACTGCTCCTGAGTGAACTTATCATTGATCATAAAGAGTTTGTCATTTTTTGAGGTAGCTAAGTAGTACTCTAACACAGGCTTGTCGTTTACAGTTGCATCACATGAACCTTTGTTAAGCTCCATGAAAGCTTCTGATGCTGTATTAAACTGTGTTACGTTAGCGCCTTCAATCTTTTGAGCAAACATCGCACCAGAGGTACCAATTTGAGCGCAGATGCTTCTTCCTTTTAAGTCTGCTAATTTCTTAATTTCATCTTTCTTTTCAATTCGAACTAAAGCACCTAAACCTGCATCGTAGTATGGCTCTGAGAAGTTAACAATCTTTTTGCGCTCATCAGTAATAGTAAAGCCTGAGATTGCAACATCAATCTGGTTAGTTACAACAGCAGGGATCTGACCATCAAAAGGCATACTTGAAATGTTGGTCTTATAGCCTTCAACTTCAGCTACTGCGTTGATGATATCAACATCGAATCCTACTAATTCAGAGGTCTTCTGATCCATAAACTCAAATGGAGCAAATGAAGGCTCGGTTGCTACTCTTAGTACATTGTCATCAGCAAAAGAGTTTGCAGCTGATAGAACTGCAACACTTAAAATGGCGCTTTTTACAAAATTCATATTTTCCTCAAACTATATTTTACTAGCGTTAATCTGCTAGCTTATTTGTAAATATTCACTTAATAACTATAATTTAATAACAAGCATTGAATAATGCAAGAGATTACTAAAATGTTCTTTTTGCTCTAGAACAGTGCGAATTTTTAGGAGATAAATATGCAATTTCTTCATGAATTAGCTGAAAAAGCAGTACATATGAAAAACATCAGATTTAACATGAAAAGAGCTTACAAAATTCGCCGTGATCTTACAGAACAGGTAGAGGTAGGAGATGGGGTTACTCTTACCTTCAAACGAGGTGAAGCTAAGTATCTAAAGCAGATTGAAAACTTGCATTTAGAACTTTTCAGACAACCTCTCTATCCATGGTTAGTTTGGTTATACCGCTTTAGAGCAAAAGAGCTTATAAGCATTGTTGTCGATAATAATGACAAAGTAATAGCTTATGATCTTTTCTTTTTCCAGCCTGTAGAAGCAAATCAAAAAGTCATACATGAACTCTATGTCGGTGTTGAATACAAGTACCAGGATAAAGGCATTGGTGTAAAGCTAAGACAGTACTCTTCAAAATGCTATGACGAAGGCTACTTAGATGGTATTTCAACACTAGCTGCCTTTGATAATATCAAAGCATTAAGAACTGCTCAAAAGTCTGGTTTTGCTATTACCAAGACAAGTGCTAAGCCATTAGCTCACTATCTTTACAAGCATCTTACTAGACGTTATTAGGTCAAGAGCTGTTAGTAACTTATATTTGAGCGTAAAAAAAACTTTAGGCTTATTCAAGTGGAGATTTAGCCTGTTAAAAATCATTTTCAGGATTATTTTGACTGTTTTATCTGTATAATCGATCATAGATTGGTCGGAGAATAATAATGAAAGATATCAGCTCAACAGGCTCATTTATAGATTTTACTTTAGAGAACTTTATCTATGTTGATAAGACTGAATATA
>ENA-OOSI01000138-OOSI01000138.1-human-gut-metagenome-genome-assembly--contig:-NODE-138-length-23238-cov-1.982573_pt1 | contig 23238 bp, 19 predicted proteins | sample MGYA00241171_ERZ501200 | MGnify/ENA primary metagenome ERZ501200 (study PRJEB25962, sample SAMEA2042554) | human gut metagenome | biome: human gut; feature: human-associated habitat; material: faeces...
TATGTAGCGCCATACGAAAGAAAAGGAAGAAGAGATTCACATTCAGATGGCCTTGATAAACCAAGAGTTAAAGTCTCGGCTTTTTTTAGAAAAATGCTAAGTTTAAAAGATCATCACGAACTTTATCCTATTGAAGTAGAATTAAAAAAGGCGGAGCATAAAATTCATAAGAGAGATTCAGAATGGCATCATTTATGGAAAGAACGAGTAAAAGAATTTTGTGAATTAGAAAAAAGATTTTATAAAGATGGAGAACCAAGTAAATCTGGATACAAAATTGCTGATGCTTATTATTCAGAAACCAATACAGTAATTGAGTTTCAAAAAGCTTTTTCAGATGAAGCTCTAAGCAAATCAGAATTCTATAAAAAGGAAAATATTCGTCTAATTTGGCTATTTTATTTGCCGACATTAAGCGTCTTTGAAGATGATAATTTATACAAGATTAGAGAAGATAATTTTTATCATTTCTTTCGAATTGAAACTAGTTTTCCTAATTTTTTTGCAAATAATATCGTTTTCATACAAGATAAAAATGATAGAATTTTCTATGTTGAACAAATGAATAGAGTAGAATCAAATAATGAATTAGAGGCGACTGTTAGATGCTTTAAAAAGGGATTGGAATTCAACAATCCTAATGAATTTACAAATTGGTTTAGATTTGAATGGAAAAATAGTTCTTATTATAAAAAATATTTTTATGATAATGAACTGAAAAGTATTGATGAAATCTTAGACTTGTTCAAAGAAGCACCTGATAAATGTTTCTATCTTCAAAATGGATTAAAGAATGATATTAATGGGGTTCCATTAATATATTGCTTTTTTAAAGATAATGGAATAATAAGAAGAAATTCTCAAGGCGTATTATCATATCGATGCTATATAGATAATAACAGATATTCTATAAATAAGCGTTGGGATTCGACAGTGCATAATACTAGAGATAAGAAATGGATCCTTTTGGCAACAAATCTTCATAAATATAGAGATAGAAAGATAATAAAGTAATTATTAGTTAGGAAAATTATTTAACTTAAGAAAGCCTTTAGAACCTGTTATTGAAGTAATGAAAAAATGGGGACAAGGATTTAAAGAAAGAAATGAATAAATATTGATAGATGATTTTAATGAAATATTTAAAGTCATCTTTTTCTTTGTAAAAGAGCAATTCCGCCAACTATCGGAATGAAAAACCGCCAATCGTCGGAAAAATATTCCGCTAATCGTCGGATTTTTGGTAAAAAAGAGAAACAAACCATAATTATGCATACGAAAAGTACAAAAAGTATGGTAAATATGAGATAATTTATATGCTTAAAGATATAGTTGTAGAAAGTTTGAGGTTTAAACACTAAGAAAAGATAAGGGGGATTTCATGAAAAATCATTATGTTTCACAATTCATTATTAAAAGGTTTTCAAATGCAATTAGTATTTTTGATGTGCATACAGGAAAGATTGACGAAAGTAAGAGACCTCATAAAGTTTTTATAAAGAGGACATATACGATGAAGAGATAGAAAAATTATTTAATTCTAATACTGAAAGTAGAGTGGCGAATATTCTTGACAATAAAATATTAGTAGAAGGAGAGGTTGTACTTACTAGAGCTGAATTAGAAACATTAAAATGTTATATGCTTATATGTAGTGTTAGAAATCAATCCATATCATATTTTTGTAAAATTTTAAAAGACTTTGAAAGTAACGCAGATTTTTATTTTAGTATACATAAAGAATATTCTTTCTTAAAGAAAACAAAAGACTTAAATCTATCGGATAATGAACTTTATTTAAGAACTTTAAAAGTATTTGCCAAAACAAGAAATATAAGAGACATAGTATTAAATCCTTTAGCAACAAGAGAAATGTTAGCGTGGGCAATGCCTTTTCTAGAATCTTATATAGCGTTTTGGGATGCGCCAAAAGATAAGGAATATATACTGACCGATTGTGGCATGTGCAGTGAATATGAAGGTTTTCATATGATAACAGGTGGAATTGATATATCTAAGATGTCCTACTTAGCAAAGCAAATAAAGAATGGTAAATATCAATATGGTTACATAATGGCTAGTTGCAGTGTAATGTTTGAAAATTACGATATCTATAATTTAAGTTCAACAAGATGTATGATTGCTATCAATCCCTTTTTTAGGCTTTTTTATGGTGCTCAACCTAAAAATAATCAAGGAGAGAGATTTCGACTTGAAAGACCAGATATATGGCCCGCTATTATTCAAAACAAAGAATTATTTGATGTACCTCAAAATAGGTACTCTAATAGTTTAAGCCCTTTACCATATGCTCCTGATGACGAGTTTATCTATAAGCCTAAAGTTCTAACTGAAGAAGATTTAATATATATAAATGCATTAATGCTTTCTCAAACAAGAGAAATCATTGGATTTAATGATGCAACCAAAATAATTGATTCAATTTATTATTATGTTTGGTATAACGCTAACTTTAATTCAATCAAATTTAGCAAGCAATCATTTAATGAGACGATGAAGAATTTAGTTGATAATGTTGTGAATTCGCCATTTAGAGATTTATGTAATTACTGTGATTCTAAAGGTGGAATCAATAAAACTGAGTTCATTTTCTTGTTCGAAAAGTTACTAAATTATATTTATAAGGACTTCAATGAAAATCCATATATATGTGAATATTATCTAAGTAGGCCAGAAGAAACCGCTAAGTGTAAGGCTCTTGATTTCTTGGGTGAAGGTGAAAAGAAATTAGATACTTTTAGAAAAATGTTAGATAGAATTTATGAGGAACGAAAAAATGCAATATAAATTATTCAATGATTCATTAACAACAAGATTTAATACTTTAGAAAGAAATATAAAATCAAAAAGTAATTCTTTTTACGATGCTTATCTTGATCTATTAGAAGCTACAATTAAATATTTTCTAGATGAAAACAACATAGCGTATGATGATTCTAGAACTTGTGGTTATTTAGTGAAAGAAGCGTCGATAAAGAATTTCTTATTAGTTGAACTTAATTTAGATGAATATACGTATTATAAACTACCTGATTATATTAAGAAATGTAATGACCACAAACACAAGAAAGAAAAGAACTTAGGGATTGATAGTATAATTAATTATCTTAAGGTTTATTTTGATTTGATTAATTATTATTTTGATTATATAAAAGGCGAAAGAGTTGAGTTTGATGCTAATTATTTTTCATCCATCTATGGTGAAACGGAAAGACAAAATAATGAACTTAAAGAAGAAGCTCAAAGACTACGAGATGAATTAAGAGAATCATATGAAGCGAATCAATTATCCAAACAAGATATAGAGCAATATAAATCTTTATTATCTATCAAAGAAATTGAATTCCTAAATCTTGATGAACAAAATAGAATACTCCAAACACAAATTAGTGCTTTAAAAGATATTAAGATAAATTCTATGGAAGAAAAACTTGATAGAGCATTAGAAATGCTTATTAATTTAAATGCTGAGATACAAGAAAATAGAGTCGCTACAGATGCTGTTTATAGGTCTATTACAGGTGAAGATATTCAAACTGCGATGAAAAAAATTAAGGATAATAGATAAAGGTAAATAGCGAAAAAAATTAATCAATAGAACATTTATATTGAATGCAATAGATATAAAATTAGTGGCATAAAAAAAATAATGCAAGGAAAATATGCACAACATTTTTAAAAATAAAATCGCTAATGATTCAATGAAAGGGCTAAATTATGGAAATTTAGCTCTTTTTTATGATATGATATAAATGTGTCAGATGACAAACTCTGGAGCATTGGTACAAGTTTACCTTCGCAAAGGAGGTATTGCATTATGACACAAATAGATGAAAGACTGACTAAGGTTGGTCAAAATCTTAAAAAATTTATTTCGGAATCAAAGTATAAGACACAAGTTAGTTTCGCATTGGATGGTATGGGACAAGATCCTTCTGTCATCCGTCGCTGGATTAAACATGGTGTTAATAGTTTATCAACTATTATGTACATTGCCGAGGTTTTAGAAATAGATTTTATGGAGCTTCTGAAATAAGAAGCTTCTTTTTACTCAAGTTTAAAAATAGGACTTTGATAAATATTACAGTAAAATTAAGTCTATTTGGCTTAATTAGTAGTGCAAATAGTGTCCTATGATGTACTCCAATTTCACCATAAAATAGAGACGTAAAAGCAAAACAAATACCCATTCATAGGAAAGAGAGATAGTGCAAACGGCGTCCTATGATGAGCATTAAATGCTTGATAAAGTATAAGTGAAAGTGGAGGGAAGAAAACAATGATAGAAATAAAAAAATATTATGAAGTAGTCGCTAAGTGCGGGCATGTAGGGACAAAATATTATGTACCTATAAAATTTGCAGTCATTGCAGAAGATGGTAGAGAAGCCGCTAAAATGGTCAGAAGATTTCCAAGAGTAAAACACAACCATAAGGATGCGATATTAAGTGTGAGTAAGATTGATCATGAAAGATATCTAGAAGTAGTTGAAATGAATCAAAATGATCTTTATTTAAAATGTCATTCAAGACGAGAACAAAAATTAATTGAAAATCTTGAAGAAAGATTAGAAGAAGATTCCCACAATCAAAAAGTTAAACATGACAAACAGGCTAGATTAGATAGAGTTGCTTATAAAATTAAGAAAATTAAAATTCTAGAAAAGTTTTCTTGGGAGGATTTAGATTATGCTTATGCGTATTAATTCCATTCGATATAACAATTCCGTAGTGGATGGGCCAGGCATTAGAACTGTACTCTTTATGCAAGGTTGTGACCTTCATTGTAAAGGATGCCAAAATCAATCAACTTGGGACGTCAATAAAGGTAAAGAAATAGAAGTCAATGATTTAGTCGATGGATTAAATAAAAAAGTGTTTAATAAGAAAATCACAATATCGGGTGGGGAACCCTTGATGCAAAAAGAAGCATTAATTGAATTAGTCAGTCAATTAAATGATTTAGGATTTGATATTGTTTTATATACTGGACATCAAAAAGAAGATGTTCCTAGTATTTTAATGAAAAAAATCAAATATCTCAAAACAGGTAGTTTTATTCAAGAATTAAAGACGACGATAGATCCTTTTGTAGGTTCAAAAAATCAAGTTTTTGAGGAGATAAAATAAAAATGAAACAAATAAATAATGATAATGCTGCCAATCGCACGAGTTATGTAGGCTATGTATATGATGTTGGTGAAAAAGCATATAAAAACATAATATTAGATTCTCTCCCAAAAGAATGGTCAGACCTTCATAAAAGCGGAGCGATTCACATTCATGATTTAGATGCATATGGTTTAACTTATAATTGTCTTACATTTGATATTATTAATAACTTTCCTTATCGTGAATTTGAAGGATTCAGTGAACAAGGAAAAATCATTCACCTTTTTGAATTTATAAAAAACTTATTTACAAATTTGGGCAATGAGCAATCAGGTGGTATGGCTTTTGCAAATTTTGATAATGAGATAGCGGAAATCCTTTCAAAATTACATATTGATTATTTAAAATATAAAGAACTAATCAGTGATTCCATTGCCGAATTAATTTTGTGGTGCAATGGCAATCATTCAAGAATGGGGCAAACATCCTATTATGTAACACTTAATATTGGCTTGGCTAAAGATGAAGTGGCTAGATTTATTGCCTTTGAAGTTATTGATAGATTTTTAAAATTGGGTGATATGGTTTTTAAACCTAATATTGTATTTAAAGTTGTAAATGGAATCAATCATTACCCCAATGATCCTAATTACGATTTATTCAAACTTGCGCTTTCTTGCACAGCGAAAAAAATGATTCCTACCTATTTACTTTGTGATTGTAAAGGCGATAAAGATACCGATCCAAATAAATTATCTATCATGGGTTGTAGAACTAGAGTAGTGGATGATTTATATGGTGAAAATGGCGCATTGGGGAGAGGAAATATTACGAATATTTCAATTAACTTACCTAGACTTGCTCTTGAAATTGATAGAGATTATAAGGATTGGGATAAAGAAGCTAAATTTGATTTATTACAAAATAAATGGGATGAAATAGCTAAAATCGTAAAAGATATTTTATTAGACAGATATTATAAAGTATGCCAAAAAACCGCTGATGATTTTCCAACGAATAGTAATTATCATCTTTGGTGTAGAGACTTTAAAGGAAATTTAGAAGAAGTATTTAAACATGGCACTTTATCCATTGGATTTATTGGCTTAAGTGAAGCAATAGAAGTTATAACTGGAAGTAAATATTACGCGGATATGGACAATTACATTATGACTTTAGGCTTTGTTAAGCATATGAGAGATTATTGTGACTTCTTAAAAAATGAATACAAGCTTAATTTTTCGCTACTGGCTACAAGTGGTGAATTAATTAGTGGGAGATTCGTTGACTTTGATAAAGATTTGTTTAGGCCAAGTGTTGATATATTTTCAAAAGGTTATTATACGAATTCATTTCATATTGATGTGGATTCTAAACTACCTGGGTATAAAAAGATTCAACTTGAAGGATTGTTCCATGAAATATGTAATGGTGGATGTATTACGTACATTGAACTTGGTGAGGCGCCACTTGGAAATGAAGAATCATTAGAGGAATATATTCACATTGCTATTCAAGCAGGTGTACATTATCTTGGATTTAATTTTCCTAAGGATGTCTGTAATGATTGTGGTATGACAGGCGTGTTTGATGATTGCCCTAAATGTAAATCTCACAATATAACTAGAATTAGAAGAGTGTCAGGATATCTTGAAATTTTAGATGGATTTACTAGAGGTAAAAAGGCTGAAGAAAAAAATAGAAAGAAAAATTAGAAGGATATATTAATTACAATTAAAATAAGCATTTTAGAGATTTGACTATATTTGAGTAGTTTAAAAAATTAATTTAAAGGAGTTGAATAAAGATGAATCATATATCAATTGAGGGTATGGATGGCGTAGGTAAATCAACGGTATGTAAATTATTAGCGGAAAGATTAGGATATTTATTCGTTGAAAAACCGCTACATTATTTACTTGATGATAATGACGATGAAATTAAACAATATCAAAAAGTGGCGAAAAGAGTAAACGCTAATGCTAATAGAGATTTCACGGCTTGGTATTATGGATTAAATAATATTTATCTTTATGAAAGATTTAAAGATCAAAATATAGTAACCGATAGACATATTGTTTCTAATTATTGTTGGAGTGGTACTGAGGGTAATGATGATATTTATAATCTAATCTTAAAGAAAATTGGTAAGCCGAAATTGACTGTTATTTTATATGCCACACCAGAATCAATTCTTTCTCGTTTAAAGAAAAGAGATATTCATGATCCAGATATAGAAAAAGTTTCTAAGAGTGAAAAGGCGTATGAGAAAATGATATATTTTTGTGAAACAAAAAGACTTGAATATATGGTTATAGATACATCAAATAAAACTCCAAAAGAAACGGTGGATTTGATTTTAAAAAGAATCGAGGAGATTAAACAAAATGAATGTAGATAATTTAAGACTTGCAAAAGACATGAAATATGAAGCTCTTTATTGGGCTTTAGGCTTTGAAGAACTAGAAAAGAATACGTTCTTCAAACGTTATAACAATTTAGTGGTTAAAATTAATTCTGAGTTAGGACTTGTCGATTTTGAAAATAAATTATCTATTGTTAATGGCGATAGTTTTAAATTGGATACACACAAATCATTTGTTATTCTTGAATGTATAGATAAATTATTATCTATGGGTTATTCAATATCAGAAATCATCTTAGATTTAGATAATGAATATGATATTTATTGCCGAGATTTATATATTAAATGTTACGAATGGAACCATGAAGAAAAGGATGATGTTGAGTTTAAAGTCGATGCATTTAAGTCAATCACTTACTCATCGAGATTAATTAGTGGAGTTATTGAACGAAGAACATTAATTAAGACATTTGAAGGTAAAACATATAATCTAGGCATATTTGAAAATGAGACAAAACAAGATCAATATATTTTAGATAATGCTAAATCCATTGATTCAAAGGATTTTATTATCAATGCAGGTATTGCAATCAAATATCTCGGTAGTAGTGAAATTGTTAATATTCCTGAGGGAGTTAGAGAATTATCGCCATGTTTATTTTGGGACAACCAAAAAATAAAAGAAGTAAAACTTCCTAATTCTTTGCTTAGTATAAGTGGTGATACGTTTTATAATTGCACTAATTTAGAAAAAGTAAATATCCCAAATCATTGTAAATTTATGGGAAATAATCCTTTTGCTGGATGCCCAAAAATTCAAATTACAAATACATCTTCATATTTTCAACTAGTCGATGGTGCTTTATATAATCAAAACTTTACAAGACTTATTTATTATCCGATTTCTAATACAAATGAAAAATATGTTATTGATTCAAGATGCAAGATAGTAGGAAAACATTCTTTTTATCTATGTAATAACTTAAAAGTAGTAGTGATCCCTGAATCAGTTATAAAATTAGAAAATAATCCATTTTCAGGATGTAATCAACTGACATTAGAGAATAAATCACCATACTATCATGTGGAAGAATCTGTCATTTATGATAGAGATTATTCATCGGTAATTGGATGTTTGAATTCCGTTAATACGGATTGCTTGGTTTTAAAAGACGTAAAAAGAATATGTAGAAATTCTTTTTGGAATTGCAAAGGTATTAGAAAAATTGTATTTCCTAAAACATTAATAGATATTGGATATAATCCATTTGTTAGCTGCTCTAATATTGAATTTGAATCGAATAGTGATAAATATATTGTGTATAATCATGCTTTATTTACAGCAGATAAATCAAAATTAGTATGTTATCCAGCAAAATATGCGGTGGGCGAAATCCATCTTCCTGATGAAACAATAACCCTTGAACGAGGTGCTTTTTCAGGTTGCAGTAAATTAACAGATATTCATTTGCATAATGTGTCTATTATATCTAAAACATGTTTTACAAATTGTAATTCACTAGTTAATGTCTATTGTTCTGACTTAGTTACTTATATTGGTGAGTGGGCCTTTGCTCATTGTACTCATCTAAAAGAAATATCAGTGTATAAAGATTGCTTTATAGATAATAACGCTACATTAAATAGTCCAGTTAAAATTATTAAAAGAGTAGAATTATCAAATTATGTTATTGAATCCGATAATTTATATACTTTAAGATCAATGATTCAATCTTATAAAGGTAGGATTCAATCAATATTAATTGATCCGCCATATAATTCTCATATTGATTATATCGGTTATCAAGATGCGTTTGATGGCTCTTATGAAATGTTTATGTTCACAAGGATTAAATTAGCATATGAACTCTTATCTAATGATGGATTCTTAGTGATGAATATTGATGAAGGCGAAGTTAATACTTTAACAAAAATATGTAAAAAATTATTCTATAAAGTTAAAGTGCATAAATGGGAAAAAATCCATCCATATTTTGATAAGAATAGAATAGTTAATCCGAATAAAAAATTGGTTAAATACGAGTATATTATTGTTTGTTTTAAGTCCAAAGATTCGAAATTAAATGATCTAAAACAACCTTTTTTAGACGGCGATATATTAAAAGAAAGAGATTCAAAAATGCCGAATATCTTTAGATGCTTTGGCACTAATTCATCAGCTAAAGATGAAATTGCTGCTATATTTGGAAATAGAACATATTTTCAAACACCTAAACCTTTAAAGTTATTAAAAGAACTAGTAAGAGCAACCACAAATAAAGAATCTATAGTTTTAGACTTCTTTGCAGGTTCTGGTACTACGGGACATGCAGTGATTGATTTAAATAAAGAAGATAATGGGAATAGAAAATATATTTTAATATCTAATAATGAATCGGATATTTGTAAAAATGTGACATTAAAAAGAATTAGGATGATTGATCCAAATGTGATTTTTATAGACTAATTTAAGAGGAGGATTCGTCCTCCTTTTTATAATGTAAATCCCATCAATCTCTTGAATTAGTGTACGTTTTTATGGACGTATTCCTACCTTATAATAAATAAAAAATCTAGTTAAATATAAACTTTTGCTAGGTTTTTCTTTTAAAGTTAGGAGTGCTATATGATTTATATTGATTCTTTTCATTTTCCAACCGTAGATGAAATTAATAATTACATGAATATATATAATTATACGCCTTATCCCTGGAATCTCTTTCTTTATAATGGTTTAGAATGGATTATATGTAAAGATATAACGATATTTTATGGAAATAATGGAAGTGGCAAATCAACCGTCCTTCATTTATTAGCGAACCTTTTAAATGCAAAAAAAGATACTGAGGATTATGAAGAAGTTATTGAATATAATGGAGTAGAAATTCATGCTTTTCCTGATTTTGTAAAAAGTATTACATACAAAATGAGTGTTGATGACTATGATAGAACTCTTACGCTTCCTAAAACAATCAAACTCATACGAAGTGAAGATGTTTTTAAAAGAATAAACGAAAGAATTCTACATAATAAAGAAACACTATTAGAAGAAGAAAAAGCAAAAAGAACGAGAGCGGATATTCTTTCTAAAGGTTATAGCTATAAAAGTCTAAAAGATTATGATGATTTAGTGCGTTTTATTGAAGCACTGAAATTAAGTAAAAGGCAATATGTAAAAGCCCATTCTCCAGAAAGAGAAATGATGTTTTCTAATGGTCAAACGGCATTATTGTTATATGAAAAAAACTTTGAAGAAGGTGGTATTTATTTACTTGATGAACCAGAAAATTGTTTATCACCTATCTATCAATTAAAACTAATGGAAATGATTCTAGATGCAGTGAAGTATTTTAACTGCCAATTCTTTATATGCACACATTCTCCATTAATCTTAAGTTTAGATAAAGCGGTAATTTATAATTTAGATATAATTCCTGTTATTACCCAAAAATGGGAAGAATTAGAAAATGTTAAAACTTATTTTCAATTCTTTATGGAGAGAAAAGAAAAATTTAAGGAATGAAAGAAGGAAACTAATCTATAACGAAGGTTAAAAAGAAAAGTTTTATAAAAAAATAGATTATGGAATCAAACGGCAAAGTGCTAAAGTTAAGGATAAATGGTGAAAGAATATTTTTAGTTGAAGAAAATAATAAATAAAAAAACTAAGAGATTAACTCCTAGTTTGAGTATACGAAGAGATTCTTGAAAAACTAGTTTTATCTAAGTTTTCAACATTCTTTTGTGCTGAAGAGAGTGAATAAAAATTTTTTTAGCCTTATAGATTTTTCAAAGCATGATATAGCTTTTTAAATACACAATACTTTCTATCATAGTAATCTTTTTTATCTGGATTAGGTTTAATGCCACCAGAAACTTTTATAATATGACTAACAGCATCTCCCACTGAGGCATATTTTCCGTCTCCTACCATGGCTAAAATAGCTGCTCCATAGGATGGACCTTGATTGGTTTTTAAAGTATATACGGGAATTTCTAATACGTCTGCAATAACTTGTTTCCAAGTATTTGATTTTGCACCACCCCCACATATGGTGGTTTTGGTGGGGATAATTCCATTTTCTTTAGCAACTTCTAAGCAATCTTTAATGGCAAAAGCAACACCCTCTAAAATAGACTTCGACATTTGACCTCTCGTAGTAATGGAAGATAAATTAATGAAAGCGCCACGGGCGTTCACATCATTATGTGGCGATCTTTCTCCATTTAAATAGGGGAGAAAAACGACATTAGAATCTTCTAATATACTTTCGTCATGAGCGTAATCTTTTGTGCTTAATATTTGTTCAAGCCACCAACTTCTAGCGCTTGCAGCGGATAAAATACATCCCATTAAATGATATTTTCCGTTTGCATCACAAAAACTATGAAGAGCATTCATTTTATCGACGACAAAGTGGTCACTAGGTAAAAAGATAGTTCCACTCGTGCCTAAAGAAATATTACAATCTTCATTTTTTATTGTGCCAGTGCCGATTGCGGCAGCAGCATTATCGCCCGCCCCTGCAATAATCTTTATTTCTTGATTGAGACCTAATTCATTTAAAATAGATTGTTTTAAATAGCCAACTACCTCAAAAGACTCATATAGTTTTGGCAATTGATTTTCGCTAATATGGCATATTTCTAGCATTTCTTTTGAATATTTTCTATTTTTGACATCTAGCAATAATAAGCCAGATGCATCAGAAGTGTCTGTAGCAAAAATGCCTGTAAATTTATAAATCAAATAATCTTTAGGAAGCATGATTTTACTGATTCTATCAAATATCTCTTTTTCATTATGATATACCCATAAAATTTTAGGAGCAGTAAATCCGGCAAAAGCAATATTTCCAGTATAGGATGATATTGTTTTTTTCCCTATTTCATTATTTAAATAATTCGTTTCATCAATTGCCCTAGAATCATTCCATAAAATGGCCGGACGTAAGATATTATCCGCATAATCTAACATAACAAGTCCATGCATTTGTCCGCCAAAAGATATAGCTCTAATTGAATCTTTATCTTGTTGATGTATTAATTCCTTTAAAGCTTCCATCGTACTTTTATACCATAACTCTGGATTTTGCTCCGAATAATTTTCTTTCATTTGTATGCAAGGATACGTTTTGCTTACTTCTTTAAGAATATTACCTTGCTCATCCACTAATAAAAGTTTAACACCACTTGTTCCAAGATCAATTCCAATATATGTATCCATTGTGACCTCCCGTTGAATAAAAAACAAATTAAAACATGTAATTATTTCATCTTAGCAAATACTTTCATGGCCTCTTTAACATTTTCTTTCATAGCTTTCATAGCTTCATAAACAACATCATGGAAATATAATGTTCTATTTGATTCAATGACTTCTTTGGCTTTCAAATATCCGGCTTTAGACATATAAGAATAATAATTTATTTTTCTTATGCCAGCATCAATAGCTTTTCTAAATCCTTCATCGCTCACACCGCTTCCACCATGCATAACAAGTGGTAAATGGGTAGAGGCCCTACATTCTTCAATTACTTTGAAATTTAGCTTTGGTGCAGCTTTATAAAAGCCATGCGAGGTTCCAAAGCATACTGCTAAAGCGTCAACACCTGTTTCTTTTACAAATTCTGCCGCTTCTTGAGGGTTAGTATAGAAGTTTTCTGGATTCATTTCTACTTCGCTACCATCTTCATTTGTGGCTAATCTTCCAAGTTCAGCTTCCACAGATACATTTAAGGCATGGGCTTTTTTTACAACTTCTTTCGTCATTTTAACATTTTCTTCATAAGGTAACGCGGAAGCATCGATCATAACGGAAGTGAAGCCAAGTTCTAAAGCGCGATCAATCATTTTCATGCTCACACCATGATCTAAATGTACACATACAGGTACTTTAGCGTTTTTTGCTACTGCAAGCATGACTGGGGCAACTAAACTTATATCATTAAAAACATTATGTACTTCGGCATGTGCCAAAATAACGGGGACATTTAATTCCTCTGCTGCAGAAATAATGGCTTGTATTGAATCAAGACCAGTTGCATTAAATGAGCCAATAGCAATTTTTCTATCTTCGGCTATTTTTAATATTTCTTTTAAATTTACTAACATAATTATTCACCTACTTCTGGAATTCTTTTGATTCTTTGATCACGGAATAAATCCGACTCATCTCTACTTTTTGTTGAGAATTCAGAGATAACTGCTCCTTCTTTACCTGCTTGAAACCAATGCCATGTATTCGGACAGAGAGTATATTGTTCTCCAGCATGTAATATAATTTCGTGAAATACTGTAACATCGGTTGGTGGAATTTTTCCTTTTATATTTTCTTTTTTTCCTTCGCCACTGACATATAAATAACATGTGCCATATCGCACTCTAAATGTTTCTTCTTTTCCATCATAATGATGACCATTTTGATCAATACCATCGATGTGAATATGTTCTGGACATGTTTGCCAAGGCAATACCACCATTTCTTTCGCGCAAACTCTTTCAGTGTTTACGTAAACGACTAACTGTAAGCCGACATTTTTCATGTCATTGAGTCCAAAATCACTAACCTCAATTTTTTCTTTTTCTTCTTCAGTTAAGATAATATGGGCTTTTTCATAGAGTTCAAGAGCCTGCTTTTTAAACTCTTCGTATGTTTTTTTTGTAATCATAAAATATTTTCCTTTCCTGTATCCATAATTTCTTTGATCTTATCGAAACTTGTTGCGCCACTGATTGAATCCTTGGCATATAAATTAAACATTGCTGAAGCATGTCCTATTTTTACAATTTCTTCGTCGGTTAAGTTGTTTTATAACCCATAGAGAGCACCGGCCAAAAAAGCATCACCAGCGCCAACAGAAGAGACAATACGTGATTTATCAACGACAAAAGAAGGAATAATTTTAATGTTATTTCCCTTTCTTTTTATGATTCCCATTTCTGGTGAATGAATGATGACAGTGTCTTGGACGCCTAATTGGAATAATTTTTCTATGATTTGTATTAAATTCTCTTTAATCAAATTTCCAAAATGATCTCTAGGTTCAATGCCTGTTATTCTTCCACTTTCAATTTCATTAATTACGACATAATCACAATATTTTAGTGATGGAATGACGACTTCTTGAAAACGATTTCCTTCCTCACTAACAACATCAATGGAAGTCTTGATGCCTTTTTTTCTTACTTTACATAAAAATTCTGCTAGATTTGTGCCATATTTATCATTTTTTTCGTCAAATTGTGGAAGAAGCAATAAATATCCAATGTGTAAGATATCACAATCTAAAGACTCCATATGGATGTCTTCTAGATTAAAATAATCATTTGCGCCCCCATATTGAAAAAATGTTCTTCTTCCTTGAGCGTCAACCATGCAATCGGTATAGGATGTAGCGTGTTCTGTATCAATGATTACCTTTGAAGTATCAATATGAAATTTTTTATATTCCTTTAAAATAAATTTTCCTTTGTCATCATTACCGATTCTTCCAATTACGGAAACCGCAATTTCATTATCGATGGCCTTTAGGTCAATAGAAGTATTACAAGCGGATCCACCAACGCTATACGATTCGGTTCTAATTTTGCTTAACATACCTAATGAGGGGTATATATCCATGAGTTTATTAGCATCCACAATCATATTTCCACAGAATGTAATTTTCTTCATTAAATCACCTTCTTTTTTATTTGACAACGTTGCCAAATCTCTATTTTTATAATATAATGATTTTGTAGCATTTACAATATCATATTTAATTTTTATAATTGAATGTACTATTTGGTGGGGAAATTTATGGTAACAATTATTGAAGTAGCAAAAAAAGCGAAGGTATCTCCTTCAACAGCATCGCGGTATGTTCGTAATCCGGATGTCGTAAGTAAAGAAAAAGCAAAAAGGATTAAAGCAGCAATAGAAGAATTGGGATATGTCCCTAATATTGGCGCATCCGTTTTGAAAAGTAATGTTTCTAACATGGTGGGTTTGGTATTACCTAATACTTATAACTATCTTTTTTCAAGTGTCGTCTGTCATCTTGCAAGTAGATTAAACGACCATAATATGAAATTATTGGTGCTTTATTCTTCAGATTTTGAAGAGATGAAAGAGCATATTAGGACACTCGTATGTTTAAGGTGTAATTCTATAGTTTATCTTCCAGAGCGGAGAAGTCATACAATTACAAATTTAACAATCTCAAATGATGTTTATCCGTTACAACTATTTATTGATGCTTCTCCAGTGTTTGATTCTATTGTTGTTGATGACTTTTATGGTACATATATTGCCACAAAGGAACTATTAAAAAAGGGAAATAAGAACATTGCCCTTGTAGATGGTGATAACGCTGTTTTCCAAAAAAGAAAAGAAGGTATGAAAAAAGCTTACGAAGACTTAAAGGTACCTTTTGAGGAAGAAAAACAAATATGTGCTTTAGGTGTTCATACGGACGTTATCGATTTTGTATCAAAACACATATATAAGAATAATAATGATGCAATTATTGCCGTCACTGAAACGATTGCCCAACAAGTGTGCCTTGCTTTGCAACAAGCGGGTAAATCCATTCCCAATGACATTTCTTTAATTGTCTATGATGACTCCCCTTGGGCAAAACTTGCAAATTATTCCGTAATTGCTCATCCAATTGATGAATTAGTAAATGACATTGTGCAATTGGTTTTAAATCGTGAAACAAGAGGGGAAAAAGTAAATAAATTGATATTACATCCAATGTTTTTAAAAAGAGGTTCCATTAAAGATAGGGAGTAAAATTATGAAAATTAATCTATTTGATTCATTAAAAGCTAATGCTAAAAACAAAAACAATAGCAGAATCTTTGCAGAGTTAGAAATTGTAATTGAAATTAATAAAATCCATAATAACAAATTTGAGAGTTTAATTGACTCCGCAATTGAATACCTATCTAAACAATATCAAATCAATGGAGCAATTACAAAAAAAGATGTCTTTAAAGTCGAAAGTTTATTAGCGGACTTGAGTCCCATCATCAAACAATACAAAGTTATTTGTTTAGGACACGCTCATATTGACGTGAACTGGATGTGGGGAATTGATGAAACAGTAAATATCACTATGAACACTTGGGAGACTATGCTTAATTTAATGGATATGTATCCTGAATTTACTTTCGCTCAATCGCAAGCCTATTTATATGACTTAATGGCTAAGTATCGTCCAGATTTGATTAAAAGAATTAAAAAACATATTAAAACGGGTCAATGGGAATTAACATGCTCAACGTATGTAGAAAATGACCGTAATTTGATTTCTTTAAATTCTTTTAATCAACAGTTTGAATTTGCCAAAAAAAGAATTGCAGAAATTTTTTCAATCAAAGATAGTGAAATAGATATTGATTTTGAACCAGATACTTTTGGTCATAGTGAATTTACACCAGAGGTTTTAGCAAATCATGGCATAAAGTATTATTATCATTGTCGTGGTAATCAGGAAGTGCCTATTTATCGGTGGCATGCTCCATCTAATAAAAACGTTTTAGTTTATCGTGAGCCAAGGTGGTATTTAGGGCAGATTGAAGATACGGATTTTGATTATGTGCCATCATTTTGCCATGAAAATAATATCAATTATGCTTTGAAAGTTTATGGGTGCGGTGATCATGGTGGTGGAGCGACTATACGTGATATTGAACGATTAAAAGATATGCAGAAATGGCCTTTAATGGTAGATATTCAATTTGGGACATTGCATGATTTCTTCAAAAAAATCGAAAAAAAGACGGATATTAAAGATGTCTATCATGAACAAAACTTTGTATTTACAGGATGCTATTCTTCATGCTATGAAATCAAAAAGGCTAACGCGCAATTTGAAAGAGCTTTGCATAACGCTATGATATTTACGAGTCTAGATAAAACACGAAAATATAATTTTGATGAAGCTTTAACTTGTTATCTTCCTATTCATTTTCATGATATTATCACGGGTTCTACCGTAACGAAAGGAAAAGACTTTGCTATGAGCCAATGTCAAGTTGGTTTATGCAATACGGGAACAAATAAACAGGAAGCGTTAAGAAATCTAGCAAGACAAATTGACACGATGTTCATACTTCCAAAAGTAACATTAGATAAAGAAAACTTAGCTGTTGGAGCGGGGAATGGTTATAGAATATCTGAAAACAACTTTGCTATATCTCAAGGATATGGCACAACTCGGGCCATTGCGGTCTTTAATCCGTCTAACAAACCACGTAGAGAAGTTGTCACATTTGAAATATGGGATTACTATGGTGATGTAAGAAAACTCGGCGTTTTTGATTATCAAGGATTTGCTATTCCTTTTTCTATTAAAGAAGTTCAACCATCATTTTATTGGTATCATAACTGCCATATTATATCTGTTTATGCGCATATTCCAGCGTTAGGCCATAACACCTATATTGTTAAGCCGGTTGAAAAAGATTTAGGTTTACCACCCTATATGGTAAATCCACGTAAAGAGCAAGAAAAAGGCGATTTCATTCTTGAAAATGAATTTGTTCGTGCTGTTTTTGATAGTCAAACGTTGAATTTGAAATCATTTATGTGCATGGGCGAAGAAACACTTAAAGGCGAGTCTTTCTTTGAATTAGTTAAAGAAGATACCACTGACTATATGACTGCTTGGTATATGGGACGAATGAAGGAAAAAACTAAGCTAAAAAACATTACGTTAATTCCAGGAAGTTTTTATCAAAACGAAACAAGTCAAGGCTTTGCTTATACTGCTGAAGTCGGTGAATCGAGATTTAGAATGAATGTTTCTCTAGATCGCGGTGATTTATCTATTCAATACAATATTCACTTGTTCTTTAAAGAAGAAGGAAATTATCCAACGGGAATTCCTCAAATTCGATATTATCTAAATAGTATAGACGATAATCAAGTAACATGTGATGTCCCCGGAGGTTTCATAGAGCGAGCGAAATGCAATATGCCTCAGCCTTGTGTTAGTTTAATGACCACTTCTAAAGTTGGAATATTTGCAAGTGGCTTACATGCTTTTAGATTTGATGATTGTGGTATTTATGTAACTTTGATTAGAAATAGTGTTGATCCCTACTATAACCCAGAATTAGGTGAGCATGACTTTACTTTTAGAATCTTCGCAAATAAGGATTTACATTATCAATGGGAAAGTTATACATATAACTTAGAAACGATAGCTTTAAATAGACAAAAAGGTAGTGTTCTTCCATTGCACCAATATCTGCAAGTGGATGATCGATTAATTCTTCAATCCATCTGTAATGGTGAAATTGTTGTCACTTCAATTTCTGATAAAGACGAAGAGTATCTAATTAATCAAAAACCGTATATCATTAAAGCAAAAGAAACAAAGAAAATTAAATATGAATAAGAAAGTGGATGTTATTGTTTTATTTGGTCAATCAAATATGGAAGGATATTCCTTAGCTAGTTACCTTCCAAAAGAAAAATTTGATTTCTATCAGCATGGATTTCAAAATATAAAAATGTGTTATGAATGTAATTGGTCAAACATAAGTATTGATTTTGTCCCAGTAAAACTTGGGCAAGGCTTTCATGATAGAAAACTTCGTTTTGGTCCTGAAATTGGTATAGCTGAAGAAATAAGTAGGCAAAAGCCAAATAAAGAAGTGTATATAATTAAATATACTTTGGGTGGTACTCGGTTTAAAGAGCATTGGAATATAAAAGATGGTTTCTGCTATTATTATTTTAAAAAACATATTAAATATGCATTAGATTTATTAATAAAAAAAGGTTTAGTTCCATGCATTAAAGCCGTAGTTTATATGCAAGGAGAATCAGACTCTGAGCATATAGAAGATGCTTTAGAATATGAGAAGAATGAATGGGAATTAATTCAGGATGTTTTTCAATTCATTGCGCCTTATAGCATAGAAAAAACGATATTCTTAGATTGTGGCGTGTTAAATATTGTGGATTGTTTTCCTTTATATCAAGAAACTAATAAGGCTAAGATAAAAAACGCGAATAAAGATCAACGGATTGTGTATTTATCCACGATTGATTTAGGACTTACGGCAACTAAAGAACGTCCAGAAGAAATTGATTACGCACATTATGATAGCGGTTCAATGCTGATTTTTGGACAAAAAATTGCGGATATTCTTCTCAACAGGAAATTGCTAGATTGATAAGAACATAGCGTATTTCCTAACTAAATTATTATAACAAAAAAAGCTAATCAATTACGATTAGCCTTTTTTTGTAATTGGATGAATGACTTAAATGATTAGAACCAACCTAACCTACGAACATAAGTTCTTGTTTGTTGATTTGCATCATTTTTAATGGAGTAAGCTTCAATGCTTAATACAACTTTTTTGCCTCTTAAGGCCTCAGGTGTGGTATAAACAGAGAAGTTTGATTGTCCATGTTGACTCATTTCAATAATACCAGTAACTTGATCTTGTTTAAATGTTGCTTCAGCATTATCTGTCGCGGCAAATTTAAATTCATAGACTTCAAAATTTGTCCATGTTTCATTAGGTAAATAGGCAACAATTCTAAATTTACTTGTGCCCAGAATATCATTGTTTCCTTCTGGGTTCCAACCCCATAAGCGGAAATCTCCAGCAGTGGGTACTGTTGTAACACCAAATAAGGCGGATTGGGCCATTTCTGTTCTTACTCCTCCGATACCAGTAATTAAGCCGAAATCGTTTGGATTCACTTCTCCTACGGTACCATCATTCACATTACTAACATAGTGTAAGGGCTTGGTATCGAAAGCAGTTCCATCGTTGTTGACTTGTGTTGGGCAAGTGAAGCCAGACCATGCAAAATCCCATTCTGTTTGGTTATTTGTAGTTTCTTTTACTTCTTTCCAAGACGCTAAACCGCTTCTTCCATATAATGAGGTAGTTGTGACAGAAACCATCGTTTTCTTTTCTACAGTGCCACATTTAACAACAATTTCCGCATGTCCAGCATCAACAGCAGTTAAAGTGCCATCTTCTCCAACAGATACAATACCGGGTTCTTTACTTTCATAAGTAAATCCACTTAAACAACCAGAAATAATGGTTGGATTCACCTGTTGAGTTTGGCCCTTCGTTAACGAAATGTTACTTGGTAAAGTGTAATCATCACTTGGTGTAGGTAATACTTTAACGTTAACTACTAAAGATTTATTCTCAACATTTGTATTCGTAATGGTAATATTTACATTGGTTTCAGCCGTGACGTTTTTCGCTGTAATTAATCCAGTATCTGAAACGGTTGCGGCATTTTCATTGCTAGAAACATAGGAAGTAACACCGGTTGTAGCAGCACCAGCATAGCCTAAGGCAATTTGTGAAGTTTCACCAGGATATAATGTGATATTTTCTTCTGAGGTAAGAGTAATGTTAGGCTCATCATCACAAATAAAGCCTAAACGTTTAATACCAAAGACATCGGCTTTATCATTTAAAACATTGTTTAATCCTTTCATTTGGATAGTAATGATGACATCTTTAGCATTTCTTAAATCGTATCTTCCTTCCACATTAGAAGCGAAGACAAACATATTGTCGGCAGGGGCATTAGTAATGTGACCAGAAGCAGCATCGTCAATAGAAGTATAGGAAATCCAACCAGCTGAGTCCTTGGTTAAACTACCAATATCTAATGGTTCAAGAACATATTCGTTATATTCTGTATATTCAGCGTTCTTTGCCTGATAGGCTACGACTCTAAAGGAACCTTCACCAGAGAAATCAGCATTTCCACCCCAACCCCATAATCTAAATGAGTTTGCAAGTTTTGAAACGTCTGTTTTCCAGTAAGTCATAACATGTGCAGTAGTAACATCTTTTAATTCTTCACCATTGGCTTGGAGGGCAACAACCCATCCGCCATTCCAATAGGACGCATGTTCGCTAATTGCCGCACCGCGTCCAATGACTTTTGAATCTTCTGCTTCACCAGAGAAATCCATTTTCTTTTCCAAGCCTTCAAGGGTTACATCGGCTCCCCATCCAAAATTGATCATATCATCATCTTTTAAAATTGAGAATTGATCAGCCGTCATTTTAGCGATATTCTTTAACTTTGAATATCTGACTAAACCTTGTAATTTGTTAGGATCAGATACTTTAACGGTAATTGAATCCCTTAAGTCTCCCGCTTTAACAACAATTGTTGTTTCCCCTTCGTCTACGGCAGTAATGATTCCATCATTTGATACGGTAGCGACGCTTGAATCGCGAGTAGTGTATTGAATAGAGGATTCTTCAATTCCAACGAGTTTTGTAAAGACAATTTTGTGCGTTTGTCCTACAGTAAGAGACACTGCTTCTTCAACTTTCATTTCTGGAGTAGTAACAGTAGTGTTACTTGTCGTAGGAACTTGTGAATTATTGGAAGGTTTGTTTGTTCCATTACATGCAACCATTGAGACTACACCAGCTAGGCATAAAATAACTTTCAAAGATTTTTTCATTTTTATTCTCCTTTTTCAAATCTTTTAAATTTTATATTGCTCAAAGAGGCTTTGCCCTGAACGAGTAAACCAATCTTTTGAGTATTGTAATTGTACATTCTTGTCGACAATGCAACGGTGTCATTGATATAACACACCGCGACGGTATCTTGGACGATTACACAGACATGATTCAGCTCATTTGGTTTTAAGTGTAGAGGTCTTTCTAGATACACGGATACAAATGAATATTGTGGGAAAATAGGAAATTGTTCAAAGACTACACGATGATGAAGTGGTTCAATGAAATAACCATATCCCGCGTCTATTTTAAGGTCGTTATTTAATAATATACCAACTCTTGAAGTTCCTTCTTCGTATGTAAAATCAAAATCAATGCGGTAAACATCTTCTTTTGGAATATCGCAATATGCAATATCGACACCAGTGATGTTTTCCATGTGTGAAACATCCTTTGGATGATTGAATCTATCTACAAAGGATAATTCTTCGCCTTGACTAAATGATTCATCAATTTCTTTAGGTATTTTTACCGATAGTGAACTATCTTTATTTTGAATAATTTCATGGATTTCAACATTTCCACCCCATTGCCACACTCCTGAATCAATATGATTCTCTTTAGTTGGATTCCAACCAATGACAAATCGTCTCTTTCCATCACTTACTGTTTTGGCGGCCTAGAACGCCCTTTCATCAAATTTATCATTTTCTGGTTTAATCCAAGGCCCTTTTAATGATTTAGCCATTACGTATCTTGTTGTATGATACCTAGAAAATTCGCTAAACACATGATAATACCACTCACCGATTTTAAATAAATCCGGGCATTCATGAGCGTAATAAAGCTCAGGTTCATAGAATGTTTCGCTCATCTTCCAATGCTTGTTATCCGAAGACACTAACATGGCTGTCGTGCCTCTTCTACGCGTTGGTCCATCTTCTTTTCTTGTGGAGAGCAACATATGAAATAATTGGTCTTCTTCATCAAAGTAAACGTAAGGATCGCGCCAGTCTCTCATCTCATATCCTTCACAGGCCGTAAATGTATCTTCTGGAATTTTAATCCAATGTTCTAAATCTCTACTTACGGCATGCATTACCGCTTGTAAATAATTGCCAGGATCCATAATGGTATTATGACCCGTATACCAAATGTGATATAAGCCATCTTGATCTTTGATTACGCTACCGGTAAACACATACATATCGTATTCTTCATGGGTGCCACGCTTTAGCATTTCGCCATGATCTTTAAAATGGACAAAGTCGG
>ENA-OOSI01000139-OOSI01000139.1-human-gut-metagenome-genome-assembly--contig:-NODE-139-length-23230-cov-2.690442_pt1 | contig 23230 bp, 18 predicted proteins | sample MGYA00241171_ERZ501200 | MGnify/ENA primary metagenome ERZ501200 (study PRJEB25962, sample SAMEA2042554) | human gut metagenome | biome: human gut; feature: human-associated habitat; material: faeces...
CAAACCGTCAGTGTTCGTGTACACAATCTAGTGTACACGAACAGTAATTAAATAAAATCTCTCGCTACTTACTTGCAAAATAACACCTTATATGATAAAATTATCAAGCGAGAGGAGAACTTATTATGAAGTTTATATCAAAAATAAATACAACAACTAAAATCTTGATTTTAGTAATATATACATTTGCTTTAGCAGCAATAGCAGGAGCTGTTGTTATAAAAACAAGCAATAAAGCGAAGTTTACTGAATATACAGATAAACCATATGATGAAAATTTAGAAGTAGGAGTTTCTCTACTTGAACGCAGAACTCGATCTAATGAAGAAAAAGAAACAAGTCGAGAAGAAGCAAAATGGGATGTAAGAGTACACCTTAATGCTCTTGATACATCTAAAAAGATTAAAAATGTTGGTGTTTATTTAACATTAAAAACCCACAATGGAACGTATGTTTATAAAGAACAAACAAGAACTAAAGAAGTGACATTACCATCAATTAACTTTTTATCAGATTATTCTGTAGCTAATAAAACACAAACATATAATAGTAAAACAGAAGTTTATGAAAATGTTGATAAAACTCCTGAACAAGGATTTTTAAAAGTTCATTACCAATTAAAAGTTGATACATTAGATGGAAAAGTAGAATATAAAGACTATGAAATTAATTATAAATTTAATGTAATAAAATTTGATGAAAAAGAAATAAATAAGTATGTCGCTACTACTGTTGATACTTTAGATGATGATAGAATAGATTTAAAAGATGATAATAAACTATTTGGATTAAAGATTAAGACTAAGCTTAGCGATAATAAATTAGACAAGTTTAATATTTACACATATTACAGTAAAGATACTATTGGAAAAGCTTCAATTGAAGTAAAGGATTCTCACTTAGCAGTGTTTGGTAAACTTGATAATGATCCTCATGATGATACTAATTATATGTCTGATTATGTTTCTATGGTTCAGTATCATGGTATTTTAACTACAAGAAAAACGGGAATCTCCCTAACAGCTAGTACAGTTTCTTATAATGAATTATATAATATGTCAAAAATTTATGTTTTTCAACAAATGAAAACTGTTCCAGGAAAGGTTGTTTCATCATACGTTACTATCGCAGTAGATGAACTTCCTGTAGTAGATTAAAACCAAAGACAAACTCCAAAAGGGGTTTGTTTTAATTTAAGTAGATAAAAAAGTTGACAAAAAACAAAAGATGTAGTATAATAATCAAGCATGGTTTTATGGAGGTGCTCATATGAAAAGAACATACCAACCTAACAAACGTAAACATAGTAAAACTCACGGTTTCCGTGCTCGTATGGCCACTGTTGGTGGTAGAAAAGTTTTGGCGCGCAGACGTTTAAAAGGTCGTAAAGTCCTTTCTGCTTAAAATATTGCGGATAAATAATCATTTACTTGGACCACTTTTGTCAAATGATAACAGGAGGGGTCTTTTTATTTTGTAAATAAGTAAGGAGAATGACATGAAAAAAGAAAATAGATTAAAAAAAAGCCATGAGATTGCTCATGTTGTTAAATTACGACAACGTGTAAGTGGAAAATATTACACGTTGTATTACAAAATAAATGACTCTAAAACATTAGTCGCAATATCAGTTTCAAAAAAATATGGGACAGCAGTTGAACGAAATTACGCTAAACGCGTTGTTAGAGAAATTGTTAGACCCTTGTTGTCAACTTTTCCTTTAGCATCAATTGTTATAGTTAACAAATTCGAGGCAAAAGGTAAAACATTCAACGATAAAAAAGAAGATCTCGAAAAGATTATTTCAATTTTAAATAGAAAGGTAAAAAAGAATAATGAATAAAATTTTTGAAAAAAGCTCAAAGTTTAGATTTCTATCAATTATTTTTGTTGCTTTATTAATGTTAGTAGGATTAACGTCATGTGGTTCTAAAGATACTATGCCAACATACGATAGTTTTGCAGAAGAAGTTTATGGAGCTCAATTAGAAGAAAGAAATAATTTAAAGACTTATATTGAAGAAACTTTGGAAGTTTCTAATGAAGCCGAAAAAGAACAAGCGAAGGTTAGAATTAATTATTTCGTTGAAAGTCTTAACGTAGCGGAATATTATAATAATTATGAAACAAGTATAAAACAAATTATTACTAAAATTTATAATAATGATTCTAAACTTGATAAAGATAAAATGTTAGTAGCTTTTTCAGCAATTAAAACAGATGCTGAGTTAAAAAGTATTACAGTAACTGATGATTTCAATCAAGCAGTAAAAAGTAAATTAATTAATAATGTTGAATATCAAGATAAAGCATTTAGTGATAATATTTTGTCACAATTAACAGATTATTTAAACAAAATAGCATCAAGTGAATTAAAAAGCGATAACACAGCATTGCTTGAAAAAATTTATAATGATGTAAATGAAATGATAAATAATTATGTAAATATGGTTACAACTATTAATACAAAATCATTAGAGGATGTAGTAACAAAAGTAATTGAAAAGGCAACAGTTGTAGAAGATTATAAAAACAATGGTGAAAATGTTAAAATTTCTAGTATCAAGTCTGTAACAGTGAAAACTGTAAAAGAAAAATTAGGAAACTATAAAGACAGTTATACAAAAAAATCAGAAGATTATAGAAAGAAACTAATTGACCAAGCTATAACAAAATACACAGCAGAATTATATGATGCAAATAGTGCAAATAAAGATACTGTTGTAGCAGAAAAGGTTGAAAATAGTGGAAATGTTTATCAAATAATTAAAAACTATACTATTGATGTTGCTGACTATACATCATCTGCACGACAAGAACCACTAGGATGGAAAAAAATAGATAGTTTTGGAGCATTTTTTACAAACTTCTTTAATAACTTCTTGATTTTCCCAATTGGATGGTTAATGAAAACAATATCAGCTCTACTTGGTGGTTATTATATTTTTGGTATTTTATTTGCAACAATAATTGTAAGAACAATCGCATGGCCTGTTTATGCTAAAACAAATGATATGTCTCTAAAAATGCAATTGATGCAACCAGAATTAAATAAAATAGAGGCTAAATACGCAAATCGCCCAGATCCTGATTCACAAAATGCTAAGAGAATGGAACAAGCTCAAATATACAAGAAGTATAAAGTAGGTATTGGCGGATGTTTAATGCAATTTATTCAATTCCCTATATTTATCGCAATATATAGAGCTATAAATAGAATGCCTTTTACAAATGGGTCTGTTCCTGGAACTTCTGATTGGGTTTCTTCATTGAAACATAATATCGGAACAATTGATTTATTTGCAGGAAGAGGCGAATTGTGGTCTAATAGTTTTTGGGGTATTATTTTAATTATGTGTCTAGTTCTTTTGACACAACAAATTAATCAAAAAATATCTGAACAACGTCAAAAAGATGCTCAAGCTAAATCACAACAAAACATTCCTGAATATCGTAGACAAGCTGCTTCACAAAACAATAATAATGGAACAATGAAATATATGATGATATTCTTATCAGTGATGATGGTTATCTTTGTATGGCAAAGTGCTGCAGGTTTAGGTGTTTACTGGATAATAGGTAATTTATATTCAATTTTACAAGCAGCTTTAAATAATAAGTTTAGCGATAAGCGTGCTGAAAAATTAAGAAAGAAATACAATAGTTAAGAGGAAAATGTATGAAAGAAAAAATATATGAAGGAAAAAGTCTGCAAGAAGTAGAGGCATTAGCAGTTAGTGAACTTGGTGTTGCTAAAGATGACTTATATTTTGACGTATTAACAGATGACAACACTCCACAAGAAGAAGTAAAAATACATGTTATGGTAGATGCTAATCCTGTTAAAAAAGGAAAGGATTATTTAGAACACTATTTACAAAATGCTAATATTATGGGTTTTGTTGAAAGAAAAATGCGTGACAATACTGTTGAATATGGGATCAATACAGAAAATGCTAATGGTATGTTAATTGGTAAAAATTCAAGAACATTAGTCGCTTTACAATATTTGTCATCAATAATAGTTAATCAATATTTTGACAGAGAAAATGAAAATGGGTTAATTGTCAAAGTTGATGTAGGTGATTATCGTAAGCATCGTGATGAAAACCTTGAAAAAATGGCAACTAGAATTGCAAAAGATGTTGCAAAGACAAAAGTACCCGTTAAACTACACTACATGAACGCCTATGAAAGAAAAGTTATTCATAATAAGTTGTCTGACTGGCGCGATGTAACTACACACTCTGAAGGTGTTGAACCGCAAAGATATGTAATTATTGAACCAAAAGTAAATAAATAAATTTAAAAAGGAAAAGAGGTAGCGTTTAAGCTACCTCTTTTGAAAAAAGAAACGAGAATAGATAAATAAAAATTAAAAAGTAATTTTTATGATCTTTGCAATAATAAGGAGCGCGATTGCAAAGAACACTTAAATTATAACATATAATTAATAAAAAGTTTTTGTAAAGTATTTGAAAATGTTTACAAAAAAATAATAATTCTATATAATAGAAAAATGGAAGAAATTTGGTATAATATATTAGAAGGAGTTGGTATATAATGAATAGTAAATCATTATTTAACACAACTATTGTTGGCGTTTCGACAGCTTTAGCTCAAGGTGCAATATCGATTGTTAGAGTTAGTGGCGATGAAGCAATAACAATTGTAAATAAAATTTTCAAAGAAAAAGACCTTACAAAAGTAAAAAGTCATACTATTACATATGGACATATATATAATCCTAGAACAGGAAGTATAATTGATGAGGTATTAGTATCAATATTTAGATCGCCAAGAAGTTATACAACTGAAGACGTTGTAGAAATAAATTGTCATGGCGGTATTCTTGTGACAAATACTATTTTAAATCTTGTGGTAGAAAATGGGGCCAAGTTAGCTCTTGCTGGAGAGTTTACAAAAAGAGCCTTTTTAAATGGAAGAATTGATTTAACCAAAGCAGAAGCTGTTATGGATGTAATTAGTGCTCAAAATAAAAAAGCACTTGAACTAGCAAATCATTCTTTAAAAGGGGATATAAAAAAAATGGTTGAAAAACTTCAAGCAGCACTGCTTGATATTATAGCTAATATTGCTGTAAATATTGATTATCCTGAGTATGATGATGTTGAAGAAGTTAAATCAAAAGAAATTAAACCGAAATTAGAAGATATATATGTAAAAATAGAAGAAGTTATTAATAATGCCGAAAATGTTTTTTTGATAAAAAATGGTATAGACACGGTAATAATAGGAAAACCTAATGTAGGTAAAAGTAGTCTTTTAAATGCTCTTATCCAAGAGAAAAAAGCCATCGTTACAAATATTCCTGGAACAACAAGAGATGTTATTGAATCAAAATTAAATATAGGTTCAATAACTATCAATTTGATTGATACAGCAGGAGTTAGGGATGCAAAAGATGAAGTAGAAAAAATAGGAGTAGATTTAACTAAAAAGAAACTAGATGTAGCATCTTTAGTACTTCTTGTATTTGATGGTGGTGTTCCACTTTCAAAAGAAGATCTTGAATTAATAAAATTAGTCAAAGAAAAAAATAAAAAGTATATATATATAATTAACAAGAATGATTTACCACAAAAAATAGATGAAACGCTTATTCCTAATGCTATTAAAATATCGGCATTACAAGAAGAAGGTATTAAAGAATTAGAAGATTCAATATATAAAATTGTTTTTACTAATGATTTTGATCCAGGTAATATTGCTTATATAAGTAATGCACGTCAACTTGAATGTATGAAAACAGCTAAAAAAGCTTTAGAAGAGGCACTTGCTGCTTGTAAAGATGATACTGCAATCGATGTAATAGATTTGTTCTTACAAGAAGCATGGCATAGCTTAGGCGAAATACTAGGAGATGTAAGCGATGATTCACTTCTTAATGAACTCTTCAGTAAATTTTGTCTTGGCAAATAAAGTTATATATTTGACAATGTTTAAAAAAAATAATATAATAAATTTAATAAAAATTAAATTAACAAATCGTTGATTAGGACTTTTTATAAAAAAACATTTAACAGTGATCTAAGGATAGTGTGAACTTAGAAAATGGATTATAAAAGGAACACCTATTGAGAGATAGAAGAAAAGGAAACTTAGTAGAACTATCCGCGTAACTGCGTTAACAGTTAAAGAGTGTGAAATTTTATTTCAAATAAAGGTGGTACCACGGAGTTAATTCGTCCTTTAAGTGTCGTTATAGATGCTTAAAGGATTTTTTTTAGAAAGGAGATAAAAAAATGGAAGTAAGTGTAAAAGAACTTTTAACGAACTGGAAAAAGTATTTAGAAAAAGAAGTAGTAGTGAAAGGTTGGATTAGAAATAATCGAAGTCAAAAAGAATTTGGTTTTATTAATTTAAACGATGGTTCTTATTTAGATAACATTCAAATTGTTTATGATTCAGTACTTGAAAACTTTAATGAAATATCAAAGTATAGAGTAGGATGTGCATTAATAGTTAAAGGTACAGTTGTAAAATCATTGGGAAATGCAACGGTAGAAATTAAAGCTATAGATGTTAAATTAGAAGGAGATTGTCCCGAAGATTATCCAATTCAACCAAAACGCCATACTAAAGAATTTTTAAGAGAACAAGCGTATTTGCGTCCAAGAACAAATTTATTTAGTGCTGTATTTAGAATGCGTAGTATATTAGCATATGCTATTCATAAATTCTTTCAAGAACAAGATTTTATATATGTAAATTCACCTCTAATTACTGCTAATGATGGTGAAGGTGCTGGTGAAATGTTTCAAGTTACAACCCTTGATTTAAATAAAATAGCTAAAGCGGGTAAAGTAGATTATACAAAGGATTTCTTCGGTAAACCAGTAAACCTAACAGTTACAGGTCAATTAGAAGCTGAAACATTTGCTCAAGCTTTTAAAAAGGTATATACATTTGGACCTACTTTCAGAGCTGAAAATTCTAATACTTCACGTCACGCATCAGAATTCTGGATGATAGAACCAGAAATTGCTTTTGCAGATTTAAAGGATGATATCAATTTAATTGAAAAAATGGTTAAGTATGTAGTTAAGTATGCTTTGGATCACGCAGAAAAGGAAATAGAATTTTTTGATAAATTTGTTTGTCCTGGCAAAAAGGAACAATTAGAAAGTTTAATTAATTCAACAATGCATGAATGTACTCACCATGAAGCTATAACAATATTAAAAGAAAGTGGTGTCAAATTTGAAAATGAACCAGAATATGGTGAAGATTTATGTACTGAACATGAAAAATATTTAACGGATGTTCATTTTAAAGCGCCAGTATTTATAACAAACTGGCCAAAAGAAATAAAAGCTTTTTATATGCGTTTAAATGATGATAATAAAACTGTCGCAGCGGTAGATTTATTAGTTCCTGGTGCTGGAGAATTAGTAGGTGGATCACAACGTGAAGAAAGATTAGAAGTTCTAGTAGAAAGAATGAAAGAACTTAATATGAAAACGGAAGATTATGAATGGTACATCAATTTACGTAAGTATGGTGGAACTACTCATTCAGGTTTTGGAATGGGATTTGAAAGACTCCTTTTATATGTAACAGGAGTAGAAAATATTAGAGATGTAATCCCTTATCCTCGTACACCAAAGAATTGTGAATTCTAAAATAAGCCTTAAAAACTTACGATTTTAAGAGTTTTTAAAAAAGGTTGATAAATTTATAGAGTATAAAAAAAGATGTCAAAATAGACATCTTTTTTTGTTTTTTATTTAAATAATTTAATACTACTTTTTGTTCTTCTTATTTATGAACTGAATTCTCATAGAAGTTAATGTAGAAGTAAGTACTAATAATACTAACCACATAATAAACTTAGCTACATGGCCACCAGTTATTACAAAGGTAATACCTATTGCTAGAGTTACAACATCTATTATTAATAAGAACAAATCTAATAATGTTAAATCACTATTTTTAAGAGCACTAATTGCATCAAGAGTTAAGAAAATTGTTAAACCAAGTAGTAGTGTAAAGTCAAATATTAACCAAGTACGGCTAGTTTCATTAATAAATGTAAAAATATTAAATAAGTCGCAACTAATTGTTAATGCGTACAACAATACTATACTTACGATTGGAAGAACAAAACCATATTTTTTGAAAATGCTTTGATAATATGTATTAGCTGTTACATTTGTTACTACAGAAGGAGTAACTTCTTCTTTTAAAGGCATATAAACAATTCTTAAAGTAGTTAAAATAATTGAAACAGATCCTAAAACGATCCATGAATAGAAGATATATGGTTCAGGATTTTTAAATTTTACAGCTATAAACATTATTAATAAACCGATAGTAACAATATCTAAAGCAAATAATGTTTGATCAATAACATGTTTATTTGATTTCTTTAAATTAGTGATACATATATATGCGAATCCTGCTAGAGCTAATCCAAATAAACTTAAAACAACTATTAATAGAGTAAAATGATTATCTGCAATATTAGGAACAACACCTAATTTGTAAAATTGAATTAACACAAATAGAGAAATTAATGCGATAACGATGCTAGTTAACCAATCATTATGTCCAAAGACACTCTTAATGAAACTAACAAATTTATTTGTTTTAACATTTTTCTTTTTAACTGTTAAATCTTTACTTTCAGTTTTAGCATTGTCATCAGCAGACCATGTACGATAGAAGAAGAATGCTAATAAACCAGATGCTACAAATGCGATAGCAGCTTGCCATAAAATTGTAGGCCATATAAATTTAAAGTATCCAGCATTTTCAAGTGTTCTTAGGTTGCTACTATAGCTGTAATTACCTTTAATAACGTTGTTTGCTTTTTCTACATCACTTGACTTAGAAATAATATTAGTTAATTCACCAAAACATAATAAGTTTTCAGAATTATCGCTAAATACTTCAACAAAAGCAACCAATGCGTTTTTTAATTTGTATAAATCAACTTGGCTTTCTACTACTTTATTACCACTAGAATCTTCTTCAATATTGCCTTCATCATCAACTTTATATAAAGGATAAGTACGACGAATTTGAATATCTACTGCTAAAGGAGTACCCTTGTTTTCATCAGCATCAGCTTTTACTGCGTGTTTGTCATAAAAGTTAACTGTTGAAGAAGTAGCAACATAACCTTTATTCCCGCTGTCGCTATATCTTTCTTGAAATTGTTTATAAGCTTTTTCTAAAGTCTCATAACTTTCTTCTGGATTTTCAGGATCAAATTTTACAGTTAACACAACAATATTTTTTGGTGTAACTTTGTTGTGGTTAATATTGGTAAAATAGAAATCGTGAGATGCATTACTGTCGTCTCCAACAACAGTTCCTGAAACAGAAGTAATGCTAAAGTCAGGAAGATCATATGTTCCTGTTTTTTTATTTTGTCCAACAGTTTTTTTATCGCTAAAACTTCCTGTATAAAGTTTGAAATTATCAACGTCATAAATGAAACTACTATGAGAAAGTTTTAAATATGTATCCATTCCTTTGTCAGTTTCAACATCTTGGTTGATCAAATTGTTTTCAAATTTCTCTTGATTATTTTTCCATGTTCCAACAATCCCATACATATACATACCGACATATGCAGTAATAATTAATGGGAAAAGAATCGAAATCAAGAGAACAACACTTTTTTTACTTTTCATATATACCTCTCATTGATTTAATTTTTCGTTATATTATACCATAAAAAAACTAAATGTTCAACTATTATATTTTATTTCGCATAAACTTCAGATTTGTAGTGGGGGCCTTTAATAATGAAACTTGAGAATTTAATTAATATATTGATAAAAATTAATCCCCATATGCTAGATAATACATTAAACACGATGTGGGCTAAACTAATTATCAGACCTTTATTATATATATGAGAAAATAGTTTTAAAAAAATAGGAATTACAGGAATAAACAGCAAAACTCCTAATACGTTATATATTATGTGGATTAGGGCAAGCCTTTTACCATTAATGCTCCCCAAAAGAGCAGGTATTAAATCACTAAAAGTTGTCCCCACATTCGATCCCATCATCAAATTTATTCCTAGTTTAACACTAATAACGCTTTTCTTAGTAAGTTTTTGTACAATAGCTATGAAAGCACCTGAGGATTGAATAATGGCAGTTATTATGGTGCCAGCGAAAATGCTCTTAAAATTATTATTGTTAAGATTTATAATTATGCTCTTGATCGTATCTTCTTTAAGCAAATTCAAAAAATCATTTTCAATTAAATCCACACTATAAAAAATAAGTGATATTCCACAAATTATCAAACCTAAGTTTTTAAATTTTTTAAAACTAATTAAGATGATAGCTCCTACAAGTAATATATATAATGAATAGCTTCCTAGATTGAAACTAAACAAAATAGAAGAAAAAGTAGTTCCGATGTTAGCCCCCATGACTGTAGCTACGCCAGAGCGCAAGCTAAGCGTATTATTTCCAACCATAATTATAACAATTGCTGAAAGTGCACTAGAAGATTGAGTTATTAGAGTTAATAAAATTCCAAAAAGGAATGATAAAAAAATATTATTATTAAGTTTTTTTAATGTATTATATGTTTTTTTCTCGAATATGGCATTCATTGAATTACTTAAAAGGTAAAGTCCTAAAAAAAATAATGATATTTTTGAAACAAGATTTAATATTAAAATTATCTTATTAATATAATTTCCTCCTTTTGGTAATTATATGCGAAAAAAATCCAAAATAGAAAAGATATATATATTATTTATATTTATTTTTTGACACATTGTGTAAAAAGTATTTTATAAAATAGAAATAAATAAAGTATAATAAAAAAAAGTTACTAGAAAATATTACAAAAAAAGAATTTTGTGGTATAATACATTGATTAATAAAAATAAAAAATAAAGAAAGGAAAGTGGTTATGGCATATTTAGCACTTTACCGTAGTTATCGCCCAACTACTTTTGAAGAAGTTGCTGGGCAAAAACATATAATTAAAACCCTTCAAAATGCAGTTAATGCAAGTAGAACAACGCATGCATATTTATTTAGTGGACCAAGAGGTATTGGAAAGACTACAATAGCGAGAATTCTAGCTAGAGCGATTAATTGTTTAAATCCTATTAATGGTGATCCATGTAATAAATGCCAAAACTGTCAGCAAATTTTAAATAACGAAACAAGTGATATTATAGAAATAGATGCTGCTAGTAACAATGGTGTTGATGAAATTAGAAGTTTACTAGAAAAAGTAAATTTTTTGCCTAGCACAATAAAGAAAAAAGTATATATTATCGATGAAGTTCACATGTTAAGTTTGTCTGCATTTAATGCATTGTTGAAAACTCTTGAAGAACCACCAGCACACGTAGTTTTTATTCTCGCAACAACAGAACCTCACAAAGTGCCAGCTACTATTCTATCCAGATGTCAAAGATTCAATTTTAAGCCTTTAACAACTGATGAAATAGTGCCAGTATTGGTAAAAATCTGCGAAAAAGAAAAAATAGCTATCGATAAAGACGCCTTGACTGCGATAGCAGAAGCATCTGAAGGTGGTATGAGAGATGCCCTAAGCATTTTAGATAAAGAAATAGCCTATAGTGAAGGTACAATATGTCTTGAAGATATATATAGTGTTACAGGAAAAATTGCTGATGAGAAACTAATAAAACTAATGGAATCACTAATTAATCATGAAACAGCTCAAAGCATAACTATTTGTAATGAGTTGATTGATATGGGAAAAGAAGTAGGAAGATTGGTTCAAAGTCTGTTACAATTATGTCGAGATATTTTACTATATCAAAGTGCCAACACTAAAGAAAATCATAAAATGATTTTTGATAATCCTGAGTTTAGAGAACTAACAAAGGAAACAAATAAAAAACAATTATTTTACTTTGTAGATGTCTTAAATGAAGCACAAAATAAAATAAAATATAATGTATCACAAAAAATATATTTAGAAGTAGCTATCATTAAACTAGCAAACGCTACAGTTGAAGAATATAATCCTTTACAGAATATTGAAATAAAAGAAACTGTTCAAAACGAGACAAATGTTGTTAATTCTGAAATTGAAGAAAAAATGTCACAACTAGATTCATATATATCACAAATTAGAACGGAATTAACGAAACTAAATTTAGCTGATTTTAAAGAACAAACAACTGCTAAATTAGCTTTTTTAGAAGAAATATCCTCAAAAGCAGTAGCTGCTAATAATTATGGTGATAGAATTGATAATATTGAACGTCGTTTAAATGAATTATATGAAACACCAAAACAGAGTCTCGAAGGAATCGAAACAAGAGTTTTAGAAATCGCCACAGAAGTAAACAACTTTAAACAACAAATAGTTAATATACCAACCCTAAACAGCGATGCTAAATTCAAAACTATTGAAGATGCTTTACAATCTCTTCAAAATGGTTACGATAAAGTAAATATTAAATTATCAGAAATAGAACAAAATGCTTTGAAGAGAACATCGCATGATGATGAAAAGCGTGAAAATGTTAGTGATACAATTTCTAAAACTGAAGTAATGCAAGATATATATATGTCACCTGCATCTGAAGCAGATATGAATGAATATCAAAACTATGAATCAGTAGATGATTTGTGTGTAAAAGAAGAACCTAATGTATCTTTGGAAGAATTAAAAAAACAACAAGATATGCAACAAAATATAGTAGACACTATTGCGACCATAAAAGAACAATTCAGTGATATATCAAGTGAATTTGTCAAAGTACAAGATAGTATTAAGATGAATTATGATGAGATAACGACCCTTAAGATAAACCAAGATAAATTAAATGTTGTTGTATCATCAATTGAAAATCCTAAATATGATGATGAGTATATCGCCTCACTTGTATTAAAAATTGATAATGTTAAAGATTATGGAATAAAGTTAGGCGCTAGATTGGCAGATGTAGAAAGTAAGGTTAAAAATATCGAAATAGAAAAAGCTTCTGTTACAAAACCTAACGTTGAAACTCAAAAAGAAATAGCAGAGGTTAAACCTAAACAAGAGGTAACTTCTAATATCCAAGAACATATAAATAATGATAATACTGTAGTAGTCAGAAATGAATTACCTAAAACTACTACGCAAATGCCAGTTATGGATGATGTAACTGCTGCTGCATACGATGTCAAGAAAATAGAAGAAGCAATGCACCAGTCACGCGATATTAAAGCAAGAGAAGAAAAAATCAAAATATCTAGTATGTGGAAAAAAATGGGTGAAAAAGTTGGCGCTAGTTTATTAAGTACGGCCAAAATATTGATGGAGGGGCAATTCGCAGTTAATGGATTTAATACAATTGTAATAATATATCCAAATGCATCCGTATGTAATCATTTAATGAGCGAAAAAGTTCACTTTGACGCTAAGCAAGTATTAAAAGTTGTATATAATAAGGACTATGATTTTGTTGCATTACCTGAAAATACTTGGCAGGAAAAGCGAAATGAATATCATGGTCAATATCAAATGGGCATAAAATATCCTAAGCTAACACCAATAAAAAACCCTGAATTAAAAGTTATAAATATTACAAAAGATACTTTTTCCAAAGATAGAAATGAATCTATTAAAAAAGCCGAAGAATTATTTGGAAAAAGTCTAATTAAAGAAGGAGAATAAAATGAATCAACAAGCAATGTTGCGTAAAGCACGTCAACTACAACAAGAAATGCTAAAGGCTCAACAGGAAATTGAAGAAACAGAGTTCAAAGCTTCAGCAGGAGGAATAGTTACAGTAGTATATAAAGGTAACAAAGAATTAGTAAAAGTTATAATAGCAGAAAATTTTGAAGTAGAATCGAAGGAAGATTTAGAAATGCTTTCTGCAAGTATTGTTGCTGCAAGTAATCAAGCGTATCAAGCAATTGAAAAGATGACTGAAGAAAAATTAGGTAAATACCAATCAATGTTTGGTGGAATGTTGTAGAAAAGTGAAGAATATTAAATTTCTTGATGAATTAGTTTCTTTTTTTGAGAAACTACCGGGAGTAGGTAAGAAAACAGCGACACGATATGCTTTTTATATCGCAGAAAAATTTGACGATGAAGATGTAACACAAGCTGTAAAAGCAATCAATGATATTCATGAAAATGTTACTCATTGTAAAAAATGCAACATGTTGTCAGCAAGTGAAATTTGTGATATATGTCAAGATGAACTTAGAGATAAAACTAAAATATTGGTTGTAAAAGATACTAGAGATATTTTAACACTCGAGGCGACACATCAATATAATGGTTTATACTATGTTTTAGGGGGATTAATATCACCTCTTGATGGTATTGGTCCTGATGATCTGAACATAGATAAATTGGAAGAAATTTCCAAAGATCCTGCAGTAAATGAAGTGATATTAGCTACAAGTTTTACTCCGCAAGGAGAAACAACAGCCCTTTATCTAGAAAGAATTCTTGCTAGAGAAAATCTTAAAATAACAAGGATTGCTTATGGGCTTCCTGCTGGTGGTGACATAGAATATGCCGATGAAAGAACTATTCAAAGGGCTTTAGAATCAAGAAAATAGAGGTATTAAAATGTATTATTTATCATTCAATTTAGTAGATTTTTTAAATGGAAAATGCTCAGAATTGATTACTTGGCTCTATGGTTTATTACTTAATTTTAATGGTTTACTTCAGCTTGCTATACTTGTTGGAATAACAATTTTTGCTGTAATAGGTATCATCACTTTTGTTAAAAAAACAACTAAACTTGCAATAGTGTTGGGCCTCATCGCAGTAATTGCATTAAGTATATGGACTATACTAACGATTATACTTTAGTAGGAAAAATTTGATTATCAAAAATAAAAAAGATTCACCTATATTAGTGAGTCTTTTTTTTATTTATAAAATTTGGCAGAAAAAATAAAACAAGGTAATTGCTTAAATTTCTAAAATATGATATAATACACCTGATATAATATGCAATTAAAAAACAATTGCGAAACATGACGGAGGATTAAAAAAATGGACATTCGTTTGCAAAACCTAACTAAGGTGTTTAACGAAAAAAATGATGAAGTGAGAGCGGTTGACAATCTCGATATCACCATTCCTTCTGGAAAACTAGTTGGCTTATTAGGCCCATCTGGATGTGGTAAATCTACGACGCTATATATGATTGCAGGTTTACTTGCTCCAACTGAAGGTAGAATTATATTTGGTGAAGATGATGTAACTGAACTTGCTCCAGAAAAACGTGGAATTGGATTAGTGTTCCAAAATTATGCATTATATCCACACATGACGGTTAGACAAAACATTATGTTTCCGCTTCAAAACATGAAAGTGCCCAAAGCAGAAGCATTAGAAAGAGCCCAAAGGGTTGCTGATCTAGTTGATATTGGTAACTTAATGAATCGTAAACCAAAACAATTATCAGGTGGTCAACAACAACGTGTAGCAATCGCGAGAGCTCTTGTAAAATCACCTGCAGTATTATTACTCGATGAACCTCTATCAAATCTTGATGCTCGTTTACGTTTACAAACACGTGAAGAAATCAAACGTATTCAAAAAGAAACTGGTATTACAACAGTTTTCGTTACTCATGACCAAGAAGAAGCTATGAGTATTTCTGATGAAATCGTTGTAATGAAATTAGGAGTTGAACAACAAAAAGGCGCCCCACAAGAAGTTTACAACAACCCAGTTAATAAATTTGTTGCGAAATTCTTAGGAACTCCACCTATCAACTTCTTCAATGGAAAAGTTGAAAATGGCGGCTTGTACATTGGCGAAGAAAAAATAGGCGAATCAACTTTAAAAAATCAAGATGTTTGCATCGGTATAAGACCTGAAGGATTTGAAGTAAACCCTGATGGAGATTTTACAATCAAAGTTGAACAAATAGAATACATTGGCCGAGATAAATCAATAATAGGTTCAAATCCAAATTCTGAAAAACCAACATTTAGATTTATTATTGATGCTGAAATTACTGGCGTTGAGATAGGAAAAGAAATCAAAGGTAATGTCAAAAAGACGAAATGTTTCGTTTTTGATAAAGATACAGAAAGTCGAATTCAGTAATTATGGAAACAAAAAAGAATCAATGGATAGGTTGGATTTACTTAATACCAGCTTTGGTTTTGATGCTGATATTTATGTTTTTCCCACTAATTGTAACAGCTCTGACGGCTTTCAAAAACGATTTTAGAATTGTAGAAAATCCTTTCCTTCAATTCTTTTATCCAAATGAATGGCGTTTTTTTGGAAAACCAGCCAATGCAAATTATTTTAAAGATTTAAATTATGGTTTTGATGGATTTAAAACAGTTTTTACAAATGATTATTTTTGGAAATATTATGTACCAAACACTTTAATTATCGTGTTTGTATCTGTACCTATTTCTATCACACTAGCACTTCTAATTGCTGTTTCGCTTAATTCTATTAAACAACTTCAAAAATTCTATCAAACAGTTTTCTTCATGCCATATGTAACTAATACGATAGCGTTAGGTATGGTATTCGCGGTAATGTTTGGATCAAATCCAAATGGGTTAATAAATTCAACATTATTAACCTTGGGACAAAAATCTATCGAGTGGTTAGGACAAAATAGCGAGCCAGCAACGGTTCGTTTTACCGGTATGGCTGTACTAATTATTTATAGTGTTTGGCAAGCATTACCATTTAAAATTCTTATTTTGCTAAGTGGTCTTCAAGGCATTGATAAGCAATATTATCAAGCAGCACAAATCGACGGAACTTCTAAATTTAGAATTCTAATGAGAATTACTGTTCCACTACTTTCACCACAAATTATTTATTTAGCAATTACTTCATTTATTGGTGCATTTAAAGAGTACAACTCTGTTATCGCAATTTTCAATGATAATGGTACTTCTGCCGTAGGTCAAGAACCTTTATTTGGAACAATTGTACTTTACATTTATAATTTCACAATTAAAAAACCAAATGTAGCAGCCGCAGCAGCAGTGTTCTTATTCGCAATTATTATGGTATTCACATTACTTAATAAATGGATAAGTAACAAGTTTGTATACTACTAGGAGGTGCCAAAATGACATTAAGTTTTTTAACTAATTTATTACTAAGTGCGCTTTCAGTATCCTTCTTAGTATTTGCAATTTTATATGAAATTCTTTTACTAACAACCGATAATGAAACAGAAAAAGAAATAATCACTCAAAAAGCAATTAAACAACTTAAGAATTTTGTTGTTTATTTATTCTTAACATTGATTGCTATATATGTTATAGTTCCTTTCTATTGGATGATTTTAACTTCACTTAAATCACCAAAAGAATTGATTTCACCAATTCAATTACCTTACACATTGCATCCGCAATGGAATAATTATCTTGTGGCTATAAAACAAGCTAACTTTAAAGATACATTGTTAAATACGGTAATCGTTGGGGTAGTATCTTCTGCAGGATCGCTAATTATTACAATTTTTGCAGCATTTGCTTTCTCAAGATTAAACTTTAAAGGAAGAGATTTTATTTTCTCAGTATTTATGGCGACAATGATGATACCAGGTGAAATGCTTGTTGTAACAAACTATATTACAGTTGTAGGTGTAATGCATTTAAAAAATACTCTAACAGCTCTTATTTTACCATTCTTAGTTAGTGTATTTTACATTTACTTACTTCGTCAAAACTTTAAACAAATACCAGATGAACTATACTATGCTGCAAAAGTAGATGGTACAACTGATTTAGGATATTTGTTTAAGATAATGCTTCCAATCGCAACGCCTACAATCATCACGATTCTATTGTTAAAGATGATGGGGGCATGGAATTCATATATGTGGCCGAACCTTGTAAATGATGATTTATCAGTAAAAGGTGGAAGAAACATGCAGCTTATTACTAATAGTTTGCGTGCTAGTTTCCGTGTTGATGAAGATGGTAGTGGTGGTGGAAACATATATAGCCGTGTTACGACACACTTACAAATGGCAGCAACAACTTGTGTTACTGCACCTCTACTTCTTGTATTTATATTCTTGCGTAAGTATTTAATGCGCGGAGTATCAAGAAGTGGTATTAAAGGCTAAAACTAAAAACATTTAAATTGTAACAATTTTAAATGTCTGTTTTAGTAGAAATATATAAAATTGAAAAATTTAAAAAAAGGAGAATTGTAAAACTATGAAAAGAAAAACCTTATCATTAATGCTTATCTTCGTGTTAAGTATTTTTGTATTAGTTGGTTGTGGCGGCAACACCGTAAAAACCAACAAAGACGGCGTAATGGATACAGTGCCAACTGATAAAATCAAAATTGAATTTTGGCACGCTATGGGAAAAAGTAACCAAGCCGTTATTGATAAACTAATTGAGTCATTCAACAAAAAATATCCAAATATTGAAGTTGTTTCAGCTTACCAAGGTAGCTATACTGACTTAAGAGAAAACATTATTTACGGATGTGCTGGTGGAACTGGTCCAACTGTTGCTCAAACATATCAAGACCACGTAGCAATGTATATTCATACATATAATGCAAGAGAATTAACTCCATATATCAATCATGAAAACCCTGAAATTGCATTATCACAAGAAGAACAAGATCAAATTTTCCCTTCATATTTATTAGAAGGTAGTCAATACCAAAAAGAAGGTATGTACAGTTTACCATTTAATAAATCAAGTGAAACATTATATTATAATCGTAATTTCTTTATCAAACACGTTGATGCTCTTAAACAATATGGTGTTGTAATAAGTCAAAAAGGTTTCTTCCTACCTGCTAATACATTAGAAGCAAAAGGTTCAGATATTTATTGGACAGAAGAAGCAAAAAGCTCTGATGCTAAAAAAACATTAACTATTGATGAAAAAGAAGTAGAATTTACAGCTGTAGAAAGAATAACTAACGTTGATTGGCCTAATCCTACATGGGAACAAGTTGAAGGCGTTGCTAATTATTTCCTTACTACTCAAGAAGCAAAAGATAAAATTGCTGAATTAAAGAAAGAATATACTGAAACTCCTGATGAAGATTTAGTATCTGGTTTCGCAGCAGACTCTCAAGCAAACTTATTTATTACTTTAACTCAACAATATAGTAATAGTAGTGATAGTTATACAAAACTTCAAAATGGTGAAGGTGTATTAACATTCAGTAGTAATGATTTAAAAGTAACAAAATCAAAAGATGCACTTCGTTGGTTTGTTAAAGGATATAAGAGCGGAGCATTCGCAACAGCAACAAAATTTGGTGAAGATTATAGTAGTAATGCTTTTGCAGCAGGTCGTTGCATAATGACATTAGGTTCTTCAGCAGGTTCTAGTTATAATATTGCTGCTGATGGTAGTTTCCAAACAAATGTTACAAGTTATCCACAATTAGCAAGTGCATATGCAACTACTAACCCAACTAAAAAATTTGTTATTCAACAAGGTACTAACGTAACATTATTCAAAAACAAAGATTTAAGAGTAGAAATGGCTGGTTGGTTGTTTATAAAACATATTATCAGTTATGAAATGGCATTAGAATGGGCATTAAATACTTCTTACTATCCAATTAGAAAAGATGTATATGAAAGTCAAAAATATCAAGATTATCTAAATGGTATTACTTACGTTGATGGTAAACAAGTTCAAACAGAACCAACTCTTGGTGCATTAACACAAAAAGTTGTTACTTCACAAAGAGAATATATGTTTACAAATGTTTCTTTCGTAGGTTCATCAGATGTTCGTGATGAAGCTGAACAATTAGTTATCGCCGCTACAAAAGGTGGTACTGCAATAGATGACGCATATGCATTAGCAGTTAAAAATATCAAGATTAAATTGGGTCAATAATTAAAATGAAAAAAGTTAAATACTTATTAGGATTTTTAATCCTTACCTTAGTATTCTTTGTTGCCGGATGCCCAAGCAACAATGATACTACAAAATATACCATTAAATTTTTAAATGATGATGGTACTTTACTTCAAACAGTAAAAGTAAATGAAGGAGCAACCGCTGTTTATACAGGAGCTACTCCTACTAAAAAATCAGCTGATCCAGATATAATTTATGAATTTAAAGATTGGTCAGTTAGTGTTAAAAATGTAAAATCAGATATCGAAACTATTGCTACATTCACTTCAAGAATATCTTCAACAGCAATAAGAACAAAATATACTAATTTAACAAAATTAGAACAAAGCGTTAGCGAAGATTCTGTTTTAGATAAAGATTTAATTGCTTATGCAAAAGTAAGTGCATATGTAGATGGAGATACAACACATTTTAGAGTTAATCTAACATCAGGCAATAAAAAGATATCTGTTAGATATTTAGGAATTGATACTCCTGAATCAACATTTAAAATTGAACCTTGGGGAATCCAAGCAGCCAATTTTACTAAAACTAAATTAATGTCTGCTAAAAAAATAATTTTACAGGCGGATAGTGAAAAATTAAAAGATGGTAATGATCGTTATTTGTGCTGGGTATGGTATCAACCAGAAGATGGTGCAGATTTTAGATTATTAAATCTTGAAATCGTAGAAGAAAGTTATTCAAACGCAAAAGGTTACACTGGTACAAGATATGCAGAAACATTCATGAAAGTTGTTAATCGTTCACAAGCGTATAACGATCGTGTTAATGGCGGTATTGATCCAATGTTTGATTATGATAATGTTGGTGAAAGAATGACTATTAGACAACTTCTTGAAAAATATGGTACTCCTGATGCTATTAAGAATGAAGAAGGAAAAGGTAAAAAGGTATATATTGAAGGAACAGTAGTTCGTAAAGTAGGTGTTTCATCAGCATATATCGAACAAGTAGATAATGGTTATATAGCTATTGATCCTGAAACAGGAGAAGAAATAACTGTTGAAGGTGACGGTAAAACATATGGTATCTATTTATATGGTGGCTATAACCAAGTTACAGCTTTAAAAGAAGGATGGACAATTGTTACATCTGCAAACATAAGTTATCATTATGGATCAATCCAATTAGTAGGTGTTAGTAATAGTACAATTGATTATTCTAGTACTGAAGTTAGTGAAATTGTTCCAGCTACTTTAACAGATGATGAATGGAATAACCTAGAGAGTGGATTACTTTATCGTTTAGTTAAATTTAGTTCCCTTACTGTTACAGGAGGGTTTGATGCAAAAGATAGCGATTCTTATACTATCTACACTACTACAAAAGGTGGCGCAGTAGTTAATGTAAGAGTTGATCAAAATGTTGCCATTATGTTTAATGGTAAGAAAAATACTACTTGGCAATTATTTGAAGGAAAAACACTTGAAGTTGTTGGTATAATTTCAAGATATGTACCTTACGATGGTGCCGAAGTTCAATATCAAATCTTGATTACTCAAGCTAAAGATATCAATTTCTAAAATAAAAATGGAGGAAAAAATGTTTACTAAAAATCTAAAAAAAGTAATGTTTACTTTCTTTACAGCATTAGCATTTATATTCTTGCTTGGAGCTTGTCAATTTGGCAATGTTTCTCAAGAATTAGTAGATGCACGTAGTGACTTGAAAGAGGCCGCTGCTCGTGTTCTTGTTAAAGGTGAAGAAACAAAAACAATAACCCTTACTGATGATATCAACTTAAATGGTTTCATCGTAGGTGGTGCAACAGTTAAATGGGAATCAAGCAATGAAAAATATGCTCAAGTTGTTCCTAACACAGAAGATAATAATTATGTATTAAAGGTTAGAAGACCTAAACCAAATGAAGAAACAGTAACTTTAACACTTAAAGCTACAATTAGTTTGGATTATCTTGATGCTGATGGAGAAACAAAAACTCTTTCAACAGTTAAAAGATTTACAGTTGAAATTACTCCTAGCCCAGCTCCTAAATCATTATCAGAAGTAAAAGTAGAAGCAGCAGAAGCAATTAAAAATAATAAAGAATATAATGCAAGTTTCTATGGAACAGTTACATATGTAATACCTGGAACAGGCAATGGACAATTCTATGTAACAGATGGTGAAACTTCTATGTATGTATTCGTTGCTAAAGAAGGAATTAAAGCTGGCGATGTTGTAAATGTTCAAGGTAAAATAGTTGAATACTATGGTATGCTTGAAGTTGATAAATCAAATGCTAAAGTTGAAATTTTAACAGCTAATGAAGAGGGTCAATATGTAGATGATGAAGGTCAAGTAATATTTGGATCTGATGGAACTCCACTAAAAGCAGTAACTCCTACATATACTGAAACAACAGTTGTTGACCTTTATGACACCGAAAAATATCCTAATGCAGTAGCATATAGTGGTAATACAGTTAATGTATATGGTTTATTAACATATGAAAAATATAGAGGCGAATCTAATACTAACTTCTATCTAGTAGATGTTGAAAGCGGTAAACGTCTTGCAATATACTATAAATCATACACAGATGAACAAAAGAAAGTTTTAGAAACATTTGCAGGTAAATATGTAACTATTGACGCAATTGCTCATGACTTCTATACAAGTGCTCCTGGACCATTCCGCCGCTTATTAGTAAATGCTGATAGCGTTAAAGAAGCAGCAGCTCCTGTATTAACTAATCAACAACAAGCTGATTATATCATTGGCACTTTATTCTTAAGTGAATCATATGGTGTAGATTTCACTCTTCCAACAGAAGCAACTTGGGAAGTAGTTAGTGGTACAGGTATTGAAATCGTTGATGGTGTTGCAAAAGTAACAAAAACTGAAGCTGAACAAACAGTTGTATTAAAAGCAACAGTAAAAGTTAATGATGCAGTAGCAACAAAAGAATTTACAGTAGTTGTAGAAAGCTTAAAGATTGAATATATTACTCCAAGTGAAGCACTTGAAAACTTACAAAAAGATGAATTCAATGGTAAAACAGTATATGTCAAAGGCTTTATTTCTCAAGGTACTTATTCTAATGAAAATTTCTTAAATAAATATGGAAACTTCTTCTTAAAAGGTACTGATGGTGTAGAAGTTAAAATTTATGGAAAATTTGGTAAAGACGCTCAAGGTAATTATGTATTCCCTACTCTAAAAGAACAATTAGGTCTTGCAGAAGGTGTATGTGTAGGTATCAAAGGTACTTATAGTAATGGCTTTGGTAATATCGAAGGTTTAGAAATTATAACAGTTGAAATCCCAGAATTAACAGACAAAGAAAAAGCCGACGCAATTGCTTCAAAATTAACTTTAAAAGGAGCATATGGCGCAGATTTCACTCTTCCAACAGAAGCAACTTGGGA
>ENA-OOSI01000142-OOSI01000142.1-human-gut-metagenome-genome-assembly--contig:-NODE-142-length-22802-cov-1.864026_pt1 | contig 22802 bp, 26 predicted proteins | sample MGYA00241171_ERZ501200 | MGnify/ENA primary metagenome ERZ501200 (study PRJEB25962, sample SAMEA2042554) | human gut metagenome | biome: human gut; feature: human-associated habitat; material: faeces...
AGATATTGTAGTACCAGCATCAGCCTCAATATAAATACTAGTTTGTCCGAGTTGACTCATAGCCTCATTATACCTTTGCCAATCCTTATCATGCATATTTCCTGTTTGTAATTTATATGAATCTATTCTTCCAACTGAGGAAATCATTCTGTTTACAAGCATTTCCGCAGGCATTTCCAAATTGAATATTGCTACGGCTTTTTTAGTTGTTCTTCCTGCATAAGATGCCATATTAAGGGCTAGCGCTGTTTTTCCCATACCTGGTCTAGCTGCTAAAATTATCATTTCGCCGCCTTGAAATCCAGTTGTAAGTCTATCAAAGTCATAAAATCCTGTTTCTAAACCAGTAATTAATTTTTTATTTTTAGCAAGCTCCTCAAGTTTATCATGAGCACTTCTTAAAACTTCAGTAATTGGTAAAAGTTCTGAAACACTACGACTTCTTACTGCTAATAAAATTGTTTTTTCAGCATTATCCTGAAGTCTAGAAATATCTTCTTCATTATAGGCATTCTCTACAATTTGAGTTGCAGAGGTAATAAGTCCTCTTCTTACATTATAATCTTGTAAAATTTGAATATAATAATCAAGATTTGCACTTGTTACAACACTATCTATTACATCCATTATATAATTGATATTAACAATTGATGACTTTTTTGTTTTATCAAGTTCAGTACTTATTGTAGTAATATCTATAGGTATCTTTTTATCGTGTAAACTTTTTATAGCACAAAAAAGAGTTTTGTTTCTTTCATCAAAAAACATATCTTCATTAACGCTTTCACAAATTTTATCAACTTGATCTTTTGAAATAAATGAAATTCCAAGAACGGACATCTCCGCTTCAGAATTAAATGGTAATGATTGTGCCATAACTCTCCTTTCTTATTTAATTAACTTAATATTTATATTAAATTCAACTTTTTTATGTAATTTTATTTTAACTTTATATGTTCCTAAGCTAGATAAAGGTGTATCTATTAATATACATTTTTTATCAATATCATAGCCAAGTTCATTTATTTTATCACTTATTTGTTTTGAGGAAACTGTACCAAAAACTCTGTCATCTTTTCCAGTTTTTACTTTAAACTCAATAATTTTATCATTTAATTTATTTTTGATTTCAGTTAAATCAGCAATTACTTTTTCTTCTTCATCATTTCTAATTTGAATTTGCTTATCTAAAATCTTTTTACTAGTATCAGTGTATGCCACAGCAAGTTTATTTTTTATCAAATAGTTATTAGCATATCCATCTGATACATTTATAATATCATCTTTTCTTCCTTGAGATTTTACATCTTTTAAAAGTATAACTTTCATTTAAAATCCTCCTTAAATAATATAACTTATTATAACATAAAAATTTCATTAAAAAAACCATTTGTTACTATTTAACAAATGGTATTAATGCCATTAAACGAGCATATTTAACTTGTTCAGCAATATGTCTTTGATGTTTTGCACATGCGCCAGTCATTCTACGAGGTAATATTTTACCTTTTTCATTGATATATTTATTAATAATCATTACATCTTTATAGTCAACTGATTTACCAGCACACATTTGGCATATTCTTTTTTTCTTATGATAAAATTCTGCCATACCTTATTCCTCCTTCTTAAAATGGAAATTCATCACTACTTATATTAGTTTCATCACTAAATTCTTTATAAGGATCCTCAGATATATCGGTAGTTTGCATATTTGTATTAAATGATGGTGCAGAGTAATTATTTGCTGGAGCACTATTATAACTAGGTGTAGGGTTAGCATTTTGATTTGCATTTCTATTTGAACCACTTACAAATTCAAAATTGTCAATAACTACATCAGTGGTATATCTTTTAGTTCCATCTTGTGCATCATAACTACTGTTTCTTATACGACCCTGTGCTAAAATCATACTTCCTTTTGTGCAATATTTATTTAATGTTTGTGCTGTTCTTCCAAAAGCAACACAATTTATAAATTCAGTCTCTCTTTGACCCTCTTTGTTTACAAAATCACTAGGGCAAGCTAATGAAAATCTTGATACTTCCATTGAAGCAGATGTCATTCTTGACTCAGGATCTCTTGTAAATCTACCGCATAATATAACTTTATTCATCTTATTCTCCTTTGTTAATAATTAAATGTCTTAAAACATTTTCATTAATACGAACTTTACGTTCAAATTCTTTAATAGTATCGTGTTTTGCTTCAACAGTCATAACATAATATGTTCCTGTTAACTCTTTTTTAATTGGATAAGCAAGTTTTCTTTTGCCCATTTCCTTAAACTCGATGATACTACCTTTATCGTTAGTTATTAAACCTTTTAAACTATCTGCAACTTTTTTTACTTTGTCATCTTCAATAGTGTTTTTAACGATAAACATTATTTCGTACTTATTCATCTTTTTACACCTCCTTATGGTCTACTCGGCTTTTTAATGACATAAAAAGCAAGGAGTAATTTCTTTACTCGCAAGTAGTATAGCAAATTTATTTTGGTTTGTCCATATATTTGACAAATAAAATTTTCAAAATGAAGAATTAAAAATTGCAAATCATAAAAAAACCCGTAAATACGGGCAATAATTTACTATTTGGTGGAGTAGAGGAGAATTGAACTCCTGTCCAATATGTCATATTATACAATATCTACAAGTTTAGTTCTATTTAAATTTCCTATCTATATGGCTAAAACGAACCTCATAAATAGTAATTTTGATTAATATTCATTTACTATACTCAAAAAATATAATAAATATAGCTTATTAATATGAACCCATTTTACTTTCAATAAGCAAGAAAGTAAGTGAGTACTCCCAAACCTCTAATTAGGCAAATGCAGGAGTGAAACTATAAGAAGTTTCGTCATTTATTTTTTTTGTGCATTTATAGTTTGCCAACTACTTGCAATCATATCTATTAACGTATGTCGAAACCAATCTACCCCAAGTAAATTAATTTTATCATATATTTTATGCATAGTAAACATATTTATGGTAAAATTTCACTATAAAATACATAGAAATCAGATATTAAATATATACTAATAATATGAAAAAAGTAATTAAAAATATTATTATTGTTATTGCACCTTTAATTGGAGGATTTTTATCATCTCTACTTGCTAATTTCAAAAACTATAATATAATTAATAAGCCTATATTTAGTCCTCCGAAGATAGTATTTCCAATTGTTTGGAGCATACTATATTTATTATTTGGGATATCATTTTATTTAGCAAATAAAGATTATGAAAATAAAAAAATTACTTCATCAGCCATTATAAATTTAATTTTAAATTATAGTTGGACATTTATATTCTTTAAATTGAAAATGTATATTATTAGTGCCATAGAACTAGTTTTAATAATTTTATCAACAATAAAATTCATTATTGAATTATATAAAGAGAATAAAACTGCAGCATTCTTGCAGTTTCCGTATCTTGTTTGGCTTTTAGTAGCGCTGTATTTAAATATTGGAGTTATTATACTAAATTAAGATATTAAATCAGCACTACTATTAGCATCCAAAGTTAAATCTTTAAAATCTTTTTTTAAAAAAAGCGGATAAGCTGCGGCGCCAATCATTGCAGCGTTATCAGTACAATAAATCATTCTAGGATTATATAGTTTGACATTATATTTATCACATATTTTTTGAAGTTCGTTATGTAAATATTTATTCGCAGATACTCCACCCGCTAAAGCAAGTCTTTTTATATCTGTATTTTTTAAAGCAAGTTCTACCTTACGAACAATCTCATCAACAGCTATAGTTTGAAAAGAACAAGACAAATCATTTTTATTTATCTCAATATTTTTCATTTTTGCATTATTAATTATGTTTAAAACCTGACTTTTTAACCCACTGTAACTAAAATTATATGTCTCATCATTTACAGGCTTTGTTAAATTATAAGTATTTTTCCCAAGTAAGGCAGCTTTTTCAATACTTGGGCCACCAGGGTAAGGAAAACCTAAAACTCTTGCAACTTTATCAAAACTTTCACCTATTGCATCATCAAGCGTTGTTCCAAGAAGTTCAAATTCATAATTATTATGCATTATAGAAAGTTCAGTATGTCCACCACTTACAACAAGCGCAAGTAAAGGAAATTCTAAATTATCTTCGATATTATTTGCATAAATATGACCAATTAAATGGTTAACACCTATAAGGGGTTTATTGTATACCGCAGCAACAGTTTTGGCAAATTCTAATCCAACAAGTAAAGAACCAAGTAATCCTGGTTTATATGTTACTGCTATAGCATCCATATCCTCAATTTTTAAATTTATTTGAGATAAACAATCCTCTAAAACATATAAAATGTTCTCACAATGCATTCTCGAAGCAATTTCGGGTACAACACCTCCAAATTTATTATGAACGTCTATTTGTGAAGATATACTCATTGCAATACATTCTTTACCATTTTTTACAATTGCAATACTTGTATCATCACAACTTGACTCAACTGCTAAAATGTAGACATCTTTCATATTAATTCCTTTCCATAACATAAGCATCAATATCATTATAATATTTTTTTCTTATATTAATTATTTTAAAATTCATATTTTCATATAGTTTAATTGCTATATAATTATTAATTGACACCTCCAATAAAAATCTATAATTAGAGTATTTATTAATTATATAATCCATTAATTTTGTACCAAATTTTTGATTTCTAAACAAATTATCAACATACAATAAATGAATTTCCACTAAAGTATCAATAACTGTTATTAAGACATAACCAACAATTTTATCATTAATTACATAAACGTACTGACTATATATATCATTAGATAAATAATAACTAAAGTTAAAGTGATTTTCAATGTTTTTATCATAATTTATTAGTAATTTAGTTAACTGTTCGATATCAGTATTTTTTAATTCTCTAATCATATTCAACACTTATTTTTTTTACATAAATTGGATTAACTTGTTTAGGATTGATTTTTGGAAGCTTAGAAATTAAATTATAAATTTTAGAGTAATCAATAATAACATCTGTTTTTAAATTAGAAAACTCATTTGAATTTAACTCCTTTTTTTTAATGTATTCATATTTTCCAATTAACCTATGATTTAAATATTTTCCAACAAAAATACCACTATTATCGTAAAAACCTACTAGGTTTTCGGTACTATCTAAAGAAAAATCCATAATATCAAGATAAGAAACTTGTTTAATAGAAACATTTAATAAATAACTTAATGTTTTTGCAACCGTTACACCTGTCCTTACACCGGTAAAAGATCCTGGTCCATTTACAACAATAATTTCATTAAGTTTGACGTTAGTAATACATTTCATAATAGTAGGCACTAATAATGAATTATTATTCATGCTTTTATCAATGCTCTTATGCAAATAAACATTTCCATCCTTATACAAAAGAACATTAATATCATAAAGGTGTGTATCTATAAATAAAGTATACATAATCTACCTATAAAACAAAGTTACATAACTCTTCATATTTTTCTCCATAAGGAATTAATTCAAATACTCTACCGTTCTCAGAAATAACTTTAATATTTATTTGTAATCTTTCATCGGGTAATATATCAGTAATTATATCTGACCATTCAATTAATGTAACTCCACCTTTACTAAAATAATCCTCAATTCCAATATCATTAGAATCTTTATCTAATCTATATACATCCATATGATAAAGTGGTAACTCTCCAGAGTTATATTCCTTTATAATATTAAATGTTGGACTAGTAATATTATCCTCAATTCCTAATGCATGTGCAAAGCCTTTAACAAAAACAGTTTTTCCACTACCAAGTTCTCCATCTAAACAAATAACCATATTAGGAAATTTTTCAGATTCAATATTTTGAGCTAATGCAACAGTATCATTCTCATTACGAGAAGTATATTTATAAATATTCATATTTTTCACCTTCCATATCAATTATAAATAAAAGGTGTTAATGGAAAACTTGCGCGCCTTGCCACTCACATGCGTGCGCGTTCGGCTTTCCACAGCGGGTGCAGATGTATGCGATATAATGGAGTCATTGTCAATACCAGAGTTATTTTTACGGGAAAAAAGCCTCTCCTCCATTTCTACATCAGGAAAAATTTTCCACCGTCATGCGGCCAAAAGAATACAGCATGCTGAATCCGAACCCCGCCAGCACAAGGGACAATATTCCATCCAGTATTACGGCATACCGTCCGTAAAAGGAACGAATGGGCTGCCAGCGAAAACAAGAGCCCACAAAATCCACCCCACCGTTCCCGTCGCCACGATTAAAAAACCGATAAGAAGAGCATAGGAAGGATCATGATTTTTTTCCAACAGCGGAGCGGAAAGAGCCACAAAGAAAAACGTGGCCTTGGGATTCATCAGGTTAGTCACCAGAGCATCACGGTAAATACAGGAAGCCGGGGGAATATCCCCGCACCCGGCAAGAAAAGCATTCCTCCCCCTCGGCCATATTTTCCATGCCAAATACAGCATCCAGCAGGAAGCGGCGCAAAACAGCCCCAACCCCAGGAAACTGTGAAAAACGGATGCTCCTACTGTACAAGCCAGTGCAGCATGGGCAACTATTCCGGTACCAATGCCCAAAGCAGCCATCACTCCCGCGCCAAAGCCGTAAGCCAGCGTGCTCCGGGTAACAAAAGCCTGGTCGGGCCCCGGAGATGCCTGGGAAAGAAGCAGAATACCTGCGAATATAAGTTCTTCCTTCATGAAACAAAAAATCCTTATGCCCTGGGATGCGCCTGTCTGTAAACTTCCGCCATTCTGGCACGCGTCACATGCGTGTAAATCTGGGTAGTGGATAAGGAAGCATGACCCAGCAGTTCCTGGACGGAACGGAGATCCGCCCCAGCCTCCAGAATGTGCGTGGCGAATGTATGCCTGATCTTATGGGGAGAAATGGTAAAAGGAATGGAAGACAGCTTCACATATTTGTTCAGCATCATCTGCACGGAGCGAGCGCTTAACCGGGTTCCTATACGGGAGACAAACAAGGGGGAATTTTTCGGCAGACAGGCCATGGAAACATAAGTTTCCAGAGCAGCCAGAGCAGGAGTTCCCACAGGCAGGATGCGCTCCTTGCGCCCCTTCCCCATTACCTTCACGCCCCGGAAACGGTGATCCACACTGCCGACATCCAGCCCCACCAGTTCACTCAGGCGCATCCCGCAGGAATAAAAAAGTTCCAATATGGCGGCATCACGGTAGGGAAGCCATGCGGGAGCATTGGCGGGAACGGCCGTCTTGTAGGGGAGCTCCAACAATTCCAACATCTGGTTGAGTGTCAGGAAAACGGGAAGCGTTTTCTTCCTTCTGGGAAGGGAAACGCCCGTCATCGGATTCGTCTCCAGCCCGTGCCTCCGCATCATGAAACGGTAAAAACTGCGCAGGGCGGCAAACCTCAGCCGGATGGAAGACGTAGCGGCTTCATCCTTCAGCTCCTGGAAAAGCCAGTCCCTCATCTGGTCCGGCGTACAATTCTCCCACCCAGGGAATGAATCAGCCGCCCAGGCCCTGAACTGGCGCAAGGCGCGGGCGTACACCTCCACCGTATGAGGAGAAGCCTGCTTTTCCACCTCCAGATACTGAAGAAAGCCCTGTTCCGGTTCCAGAGGAATCCCCATCATGAAGAATAAATTACTCCGTACCTTTATCCTTGTCATCCCCGGCATCCACCGGCGACTCCTTCAGCAGCACTTCACTAATATTGGCCCGGATGAACAAATCAATATCGTCCGGTTCTTCCATGGCATACAGAGGGCTGTCTTTATGGCTGTCCGCCAGAGCCTGCTCTCTTTCCACCGGGCTGAGCACACCGTCCTGGTCCAAATCGTAAAGCTCCATCATTTCCTTCATTTTAGCCTGGTACAGAGCCGCGGCATCTTTCATGACAACGGCATGTTCCTCCGGATCAATGCGGCCGTTCCCGTTGGCATCATAATTCTGCAGCAACATGTTACGAGTCAGCAGAAACAATCCGGGAGCAACCATGAAGCGCTTCCGTCCTACCGTGCGAATTTCCACCATGGGCACTTTCCCCCCCTCTGCAGGGGGGGGGGGCGGAGGAATTTCTTTCCTCTCGGCGGGTGGATAAAACGGAATTCCGTCTCTCTTGTCCGGCCCGGCATCCGGCCTGCGCACCCCGCGCCGCTTCTCTACATGTTCCCGGAAAGCCCTGTACTCTTCTGGGGAAAGCCTTCCGTCCCCATCCTTATCAAACTTCCTCAGGAAGGCTTTTCTGGCCTCCCTCCGCGCAGAGCGGGCATCCTCCACCAACCGGGCCTTGTCCTGTTCGGACAAAATTCCCGTACCCGTGGTGTCATAGCGGTCCAAAACCATTTGGCGGATGAGCAAAGTCACCTGAAGGCATTCCAGTCCGGGCCTGGGGGCAGTTTCCATTTTCCCGCGGTCGCCGAAAGCCACGGATTGCCCTGCCGCAAACGGGAACAGACCGAACGCCAGCGCTGCGGAACATGACAAGATAAACATGTGGGGCAATCTCATAATCACTTTTACTAACCCCGCCGGAAAAAGACGGTTTCAAAAATAAACATCCGCCCCTGCCGACGGGCGACACGGGCGGATGCAGGAAACGTACGGAAAGCGGAAAAACTTACTTCTCCACTTGAACGATCGCGTTCTTTTCCAATTCAATCACCACGCCTTCCGCAATCTTGAGAGAAACGGTGCGCTCATTCACCTTCTCCACAAAACCGTGCAGCCCTGCGTTTGTAATCACCTTGTCCCCGCGTTGCAGGGCTGCGATGCGCGCCTGCTGCTCCTTCTGCGCCTTCCTCTGGGGACGGATCAGCATCACCCAGAACAGGACGATGATAATCACAAACATGAACATGGGGCTGGCGAGAATCTGCTGAAACATATTTGCGGGTTCCTGCCCGGCGGCACCCGCCGCATCCTGAGCCTGTGCTAACATAAAGATATTCATAAAATGTCGTTTGCTTTATACCGCGCGATAAACGAATCCTTGAAGGAACCGAACGTGCCGGCGGCTATGGCCTCGCGCGCCTGGGCCATCAGCCGGAGATAGAATTCCAGATTCTGAAAAGAAAGCAATCTTAAAGCGAGTATTTCACCGGCTTTAAACAAATGCCGCACATAAGCGCGGGAAAATTGCGTGGCATGCGGATGTCCCTCCGGGTCAATTGGGCGGGAATCCGTCGCCCAGCGCTGATTCTTGATATGCATGGGGCCGTCCGGAGTCAGTGCCACGCCGTGGCGAGCCAGGCGGGTAGGCATTACGCAGTCAAACATATCCACGCCGCGGGCAATCATTTCCAGCAATTGGGGGGGGGTCCCCAGCCCCATGGCGTACCGGGGCTTCTCCTCCGGCAGCCAGGGAGCGGAATGATCAATGGCGCGGAGCATTTCATCCTCCGGCTCTCCCACGGAAACGCCGCCGATGGCGTACCCGTCAAAATCCATGGCGGCCAGTTCTTCCGCGCACTTCTTTCTTAAATCCGCATACACGGAACCCTGCACAATACCAAAATGGTGCTGACGCCCTTCCCCGGAACGGGGCCGATGTTCCTGCACCCATGCCTTGCAGCGGCGGGCCCAACGAAGCGTGTACCCCAGGGAGGCTTCCGCGTACTTCCTGTCGCAGGGATAAGGGGGGCACTCGTCAAACAGCATGGCGATATCACTGCCCAGGTCCGCTTGGATCTCCATGGACCGCTCCGGGCTCAGCATCATGTACGCCCCGTCCAAATGGTTCTGGAAACGCACCCCTTCTTCCGTAATTTTACGGAGCTTGGCAAGGGACCAGACCTGGAACCCGCCGGAATCCGTCAAAATAGGGCGGTTCCAGGAGGAAAATTTGTGTAGTCCGCCCATTTGCCTAATTAAAGCGGAACCGGGGCGCAGGGACAAATGATAGGTATTTCCCAGAATAATCTCAGCTCCCAGCATCTCCAAATCCTGCGGATGCATGGTTTTCACGGAACCCTGCGTTCCCACCGGCATGAAAATGGGGGTGGGAACCCGTCCATGCGGCAACTCAAGCGAACCCAGGCGCGCAGCCGTGGAGGAATCTTTCTGACGAAGTATAAAAGGCATTGGAATCAGACTTTCTGCAATTTGATAAAACGGGCGCGGTAAATCGGCTTTCCCATGGCCTCCCATTGAAGCTGGAAATCCGTACGGGGATAAAAAAATTCGTCCTCATCCCAACTGGCACGGCTAAACAGACCGCTGCGCGCCACATGGTCCAGCACCCACAGAAAATATCCTTCATGATCCGTCTTGAACAGGAACTCCCCGCCATCGGACAGGGAACGGTGAAGCACGGGAAGAAAATCCTCCTGCACCAGCCGGTTCTTATGATGCCTCTCCTTGGGCCACGGATCCGGACATAAATAATGCAGCCGGGAAATGCAGCCGGGCTGCATCATCCATTCCAGAAAGTAACGGCTTTCCACGCGAAACACCTTCACGTTATCCAACCCGCGGACGGCCGCCCGGGAACAAACCCCCCGTACGCGGCCCAAAAGCCGTTCTATTCCCAAAAAACGGCGTTCCGGATAATGGGCCGCCATCTGGAGCAGGAACCCTCCGTCCCCACACCCCAAATCAACCTCAAACGGACCATCCGCTCCAAAAATATCAGAAGGTGCCAGCACCTTGAAAAAATCGTCTGGAATAAAGGCCGGATTTATCATGGGAATCAACGTGCGGATAAGATGCGTTACAAAACGGACTCTGTCAAACGAGAAGAACCCCTCCCCGCAAACATGGCGGGAAGAGGCCCGGAAAAACGGAAAAAATAAGCCTGAACGGCCCGGAGCCGTCAGCTCCGGCAATAAAGGCGATTATAAATTTTACGGTCAAAACGGTAATAGCGTGCGGCGCGGTGGGGAACCCCCTCCTCCTTCTCATCCAGCGGCACAATGTAGGGGCGGGAAGCGATTTTTTTGTGAAAATTACGCACATCCATGGGCTTGCCGTGAATCTCCTCATTCAACCGCCGGAGCTGAAGAGCCGTAAACTTGGCAGGCAACATGTCATAAATCAGCGCAGGCTCCTTCTTCACGGAAGAACGCACTCTCTCCAGCGCCAGGTCAATAATATCCCGGTGATCAAACGCCAGTTCCGGCAAATCATCTACAGGAACCCAGCGGGTCTTATGGCTTTCCATCAGTTTGCGCAGCTTGGTGGAAATCCTGAGCATGGCCATGTAGGCCACCGTCACCAGGCGTCCTATCTTCTGGCCGGAAACAGCCTCCACCCATGCCCTGTCCTCCGGATTCTTGATGCGCGATGGAGCGCCGAAGGTATGAAACTGTTCCAAATGGGGGGAAGACATTCCGGTCATGTCAAACAAAACGCGGCGGGCAGCGGCATCCAGTTCTTCCTCCTCATAAATCAAATCGCCGGGCAATTTGGAAATGGCACCGGTATGGCCGGGTTCAAATTGCGTCTTCTCAACCAGAAGGACTTTCAGACCTTCTTCATCGAACCCGATCAACACACAATCCACTGAGAGATGCGGATAAAATGCCTGCCTGCTCATTATGTTATCTATTATTGTAGTAAGTTCCCAGAATCGCATCAACGCTACGCAAGCGAACCAGCCAAGTCAACCAAAATCAAAATAGAAACGGCAATGAAAAACCGTCCCCCTTGCCCCCGGGAAACATCACGCCACTTCCGGAATACTGCTTCTCACGGGCGGAAAAACGCGCCTGCGTCTTGCATTTCATCATCTCCCCATCCATATAATAAAATCATGCAGACAGGTATCCTCAGGGGAATGTCCGTGCTGGCCGGGCTGCTATGGCTGGCATCCTGCTCGTCCTCTCCCAAAAGCCGGGATTATCCGGGCTACATGACCCGCCCCTCTACCATCCGGGGGCACCGCTACCATCCCATGAACGTGGAACAGGCGCTGACGTATGAACAAACGGGAATTGCCTCCCATTACAATGAATGCGCCCTTTGGGGGCTCGTCAGCGGAAAAACGGCGATCGGAGAAAACGTGCGCCCCTGGCACCTGCACGCAGCGCATCCCACCCTTCCCCTCCCGTGCGAAGTGCTCGTTCAATCCCTTCGAACAGGCAAAACCGTAAAAGTCCGCGTAAACGACCGGGGCCCCTTCATCAAAAACAGAATCATAGATCTTAGTGAAGAAGCCGCAGAACGGCTGGACATGAAGCACCACGGACTGGACAAAGTCAGAATCACCGTCCTTTCCGTAGGAGACGGGAAATGGAAAAAAGAAGCGCCCCCTTGCGCCACTCCGGCCTGATTCCCTACTTCAACACATTCCGTGTGGTCTTAAAATGCATCTTGGCCACCTTGGGCAGCATTTCTTCCCCATGCAGGGCCACCAACTGGCGCGCAGCTTTCACCACTTGGCCGGAAGCTCCCAGCGGCAACTTCATGCCGGCTCCCTCTCCCGCCGCATCCATCCAATTCACAAAACGTTCGCGCGCCAGAATAGATGCCGCAGCCACAGCGACATCGCTCTCCGCCCGGACACGCTGTTCCAGCCGGACAGACACCTTTTTGGCGGCAAGCGCCCTCTTCAGAACAAACGGATTGGCGAACTGGTCGCTCAATGCCATGGGACAATCCGGAACCTTGGCCGCCAGCCCCTCAATCACCGTAGCATGCCCCCAGGCCAGAAAACGGTTCAAATTCCCGAACGCCGGATAAAGCTGGTTATACCGTTCCGGGCCAATGCTTACCAGATGAAACCGGATGCCCGGCACCCTGCGGATCCCCTCCGCCAGGCAACGGATTCTGGATGAAGACCCTACCAGCTTGCTGTCACAAACACCCAGCTTGCGCAATGCGGCGCCGATGCCCCCGTCCACATAAACACCAGCCACCACCAGCGGGCCGAAGTAATCTCCCTTTCCGCTTTCGTCTATCCCGAAGTGAGGAACAAAATCGACTCCTTCTTCCATCTCTTCCGGCTGGGACAAAACTCCGGTCACCTGCGGTTCCAGCGTAAACTCTATAAAATCATCCGTTCCCTTTCCCTGCAGAAGAAGCTTGTTCTTCTTCTCGTAAACCGTCGCCAGCAGGGAAGGCCCGGCAAAGGAAAAACGCGCATAGGGAACCTCTCTTCTTTCAAACCCCTTTTCCTCAAGAATGGACTCAAGCCTTCCGGCTTGGGCGTCAGTCAGCATGGTTGTAAACGTGGTTCGCATATATCCTTCCCGGAGCCGGAACACTCCGGCGGCAAGCAATGGAAGCATCCCAACCATTCCGGTCAAGCAAAATTCCTGCATCACGCAGTTGAGAACGTAAAAATCAAGCATGCCACGGATTATGTGATTTTTTAGGAGACAAATCATGCACGCTGAACTATAAAACTCATACATTCATATCATTCTGCACTCCATATGGCTAAAACATTAACAAAACGAGACCTCGTTAACAAAATCAGCGCCGAAACCAACTTCACTCAGATTGAAGTGTTCGACATCGTACAGCGTGCCGTGGACATTATCTCCAGCACCCTTGCTGAAGGCGACCGTGTGGTGATTCGCAATTTCGGAACCTTCCAGGTGAAGGAAGTGAAGCCCAAAGTAGGCCGCAACCCCAAAAACCCTGACCAGGATGTGCCGATTCCGGCCCGCTCCGTTGTCAAATTCAAGGTCGGCAAGGAATTGAAGGATCAGGTCGCCAAGCTGACCGCCTCCAAATAATCCCCACAGGGATCAGACAGATTACTCCGGGCGCCTTCATCAAGCAATGGAGGCGCCTTTTTGTTTGCAATTTGCGCGACATTCGGGAATATAAGGGAGCGTGAGCATGTTCCGGATACAGTACCTTCTTCTGATTGCCGCAGCAGCACTTTGCTCCTGTGCTACAGAACGCACGGTAGCTACAAACTTTCAGCCCCGGCAACGCCCTGATTCGGAAAAAACGGACGCAGAGCTGATGGATGCCTTGGAAGCGAAATTCGCTGGCGGCTTCGGCCAGCAGACGGACAAGGAAGGAAACACCAGGATGGTGTCCCAAAAACGGAGTTCCTTTGAAGGACTCCGGTACAGCGGCAACACGTCTCAAATCGAAAAAAAGGCTTTTGAAACCGCATCCTTTGAAAAAAAGAAATTTGACGGCGCCTCCACCCGGTTTGAAACGAAGAAATGGGATGGCATCAAATCCTTCACGGATGACAAGCTGGAAACGCCGGACTTCATCGCCCGCGCCAAGGGAGTAAATACCCACTCCTGGCAGGATGCCTCCAAACAATACGCCACGCAGCAATCCGACTTTCATGGACGCTCCTGGAAAGAGGCGGACAAACGCTTCGACCGCACTGTCAACCGGGACATTGAGGCCAAGAGACAAAGCTTTGGACAGCCAACTATCATGAGTGCGCGGCAAGCCCAGGCGCATACTATTCAGGAAACGCGGGAAATGATGGGACGCACGGACTGATGTGCCGATGTTTCGGACGTGATCCCATGCCACATTTCAGATTCGACATTGTTTTCAGCCGCCATCTATAATTCTGCCCGTGAGTGCCAAAGACGTTCCTCCTTCCATCACCTTGCCTACCAGCGACTACCATACCATTGTCAAAATGAGCAATCATGCCGTCGTGGGAGTATTCCGCCAGCATGTCTTTGCGCGCCGCAGCACGCGCCGTTATGCGCCCCCCATCCCTGAAGAACACGACTCCTATTGCGTTAAAAGAACTCCGGAGCGTGTCATGGTCCAAATCTTTCATGACGGCAACGAAGTTTACCGTTGCATTTTTGTGCCGCCTGCCGATTATTGACGGCAGGACAACCATGAAAGCTCCTTTTTTCAGTCCGGCCTTTTGCCTCATTACAGGCCTGATTACAGCCTGCTCTTCTCCCTCCGGCCCCAATGCGTGGACGCCGGTCACTTCCGGTCCTCCGCGTGCACCCATTCCCCAGAACGAAGTTCTGGTCATTGACGAATACCCCATGGGGGAATACACCAACGTGGGGCATTTTAACGGGCCGGAAGGGCGCATTGTCCATGTCTCCATGGAAGACAAGGAACTAATCGACTACTTCACTAGGGAAGCTGCGGCCATGGGAGGCAATACCGTCGTCATCAGGGAACCGCGCATCCGCTACCGTTCCGGCGAAGGCAAGAGCAGCCGGGTGGACGTTATCTATGTCCGGGAAGAAATGGGAACACACGGTGCGGAAGACCTGGGCATGGACTCGCTCCCCATTGATGAAGAATCTCTGCGGATTTATTAGAGCCGCCGGAAACGTCCCAGGCGCCATTTCCTGCCCGGAGTTTTTTCAGCTCTTTTTATTGGCCGCACCGCAATGCGGGCACTCCGCACGGGAATTCCCCTTCTCCATATAAAACCGGAATCCGCATATCCGGCACTGGAACTTGCGCCTCCGATCCAAGAAAGACCGTATCCAGCCCACAGCCAGGCAAACAGACACCACAGAGCAAAAACCGCCGGCACCCAGTAAAAACAGGCGCATCAAAAAATCCTGGAGGGACATATTCACGGCTCTTCCTCCTTCCATTCGATGGACATGGTGCCGCTCCGCGGCTCCTTGGACGGAACCCAGCGCAAAGACCGGGCGAACCTCATTGCGGACTCATCCGCGCCATTACTGCCGGAAGACTCCAGCAACAAAACTTGAGAAGGAACGCCCCATACATCCACCACCACAAAAAAATCACTCCTCAGCCCCGTGTGATCTTCACTTCTGGAAAAACCGGACAGGGCGCCGGCTGTAACAATCCGCCCATCCAGCCCCGGGGAACAAAAAGACAAATAGGGAATGCATGTTCCGGAAATCTCCAAGGAAGGATTCATCATGGCGCGTATATGAAAATCCGGATGCTGCCACATACGCCAGACCTGATCCGCCACAGTGGGCACGGACACGGGGGGAAGAGGGGCCAGAGGCGTATCTGCGGAACGCGGAGAAGGCAAAGTCACACCCATTTCCCCGGTCGGGCCGGCCGTCACCGGATCAGCCCAGACGGGGCCTCTCACAGGCAGAGGAGTATTGCGCAGCACATACTGGTGCAGGCGCGGATTATCTGCAGGCAGCAACACCACGGCCCCCGGCTGCTCCTCCCTGCTGCGGATTTCCGGCACCTCCACATGGACAAAAAGGCCGGCCGCAAAAGCGCAAACGCCAAAAAAAAGCATCCACAGAAAAATACGCCAGCGCAACAGGCCGGTTTCCCTCCAGTCAAACGTCAATCCCAAATGAAGGTCGAAAATTTTATCCCGGCTCTTTTTATTCAGCTTCATGAGGTAAAAAGGGAAAAGATCAATCCGCGGGCTCGGCGGCAATATAACACGTCATTCCCTTGGCAAGCACCATATCCACCAGCTGCTGTTCCAGGGCCCGTGAAACGGAATCATCCAAACGCAGGGCAATCCCCATACGGCTCCCATTCTCCCCATGCTCCCGGGAAATCCGGTCCAATTCTGAGGAAACGCCGGGCAGCCCGCCTTCAATCAGGCGGTTTCCGATATAAAAAGCGGGCTGGTCTCCAGCCGTAACTGAAATAAACTCTACATCCCCCACAATATTCATCAGAAAATGGGAAGAAGGAGCCTTTACCTCATACCCGTACGCCATTCCCACACGGGAAGTCATGATCGTCAGCACGCAGACAAGAACAACCAAATCCAGCAGGACGACCACCTGAATGAAAAACGCCCCGGCGGGCAATGTTGAACGGGTCTTGATCTGCATGCCTTTCCTCCTTCCCTGTTGCACTCACACGCCCCGGCCGTTCATGCTCTCTCTAGCCTCGCGCCTCTGCCGGGCATCACACACCAGGCAAACGGCCTCCGTGCCGGCCCGTTCCAGGGAATGTACAATCTGGCGGGAGCGGGAGGCCAGGTAGGAATAAAACAAATAAGCGGGAATAGCAATGCTCAGCCCCAGGGCGGAACTAAGCAGGGCCTGGTAAACGGCATCCGACATGGCGAGAGAGGGAGCCTTCCCTTCCAGAACCCCCGGCTGGGAATAAAATCCCACCAGCCCCTGGATCGTCCCCAGCACACCGACTAGCGGACTCACCGTAGCCACTACCAGCAATCCGCGGATATTCTTTTCAATCTGAAACACTTCCATCTGAACGGAATCCTCTGCCACAGTCCGTAATTCTTCACGCCTCAATCCGGCATGAGCCAGCACGGAAGAAACCACGCGGGCCGCAGGTCCTGGTAAAATGGAAGCCTCATGCCGGGCTTCATCCGTCTTTCCGGCATTTACCAGCTTGGAAATACCTCTTAAAAAATCTCCAGTATTAATCTGAATCCTGTGAAAATATAAAATCCGCTCCGCAACAACCGCCAGCGCATAAACGGCCAGAACGCTCAAAACCCAGAACAACGGACCTATCTTGATGATCAATTCATTCATAACCCTCTTTCTCGCGTTAGATCATGCACACTTCCCATGTAAATTCAACTCAAACCTATGTGGCCCGGCAGCCTAACTTCTGCAGCAGCCGCGTTCCCGCCCATAATAAGAAGGAACCGAGCCACAGCAGGGAACCGAAACTCAGGAGCCATACCGCATCAAACAGGCACATGCCGGAAAGCAGCACCGTCACAGCCCTTTGAACCCGGGGCCTGCCCGCCTCACGCCGTGCTACGGTGGAAATCACGCAGGTAAACAAAAACAGGCCGAAAGCATACCACAGCAAGGCCGGAGGAAGAACGGACTCTCCTCCCGAACGGGCAAATGCCAGGCCGGCGGCCAGCACCCACACCCCGCGGCACAACCCCATCAAAACAATGGAGCCGCTCCACAGTTTATGGAACACATTATACAGGGAAATCACAATCAGCAGCAAAGCCCCCACGGCAAATTCCCCGCCCAGCGCCATGTTCAGCACCAGGCCGGACAACCCGGCCGCCAAAGACAAAAGCCTCAGTACGGAAACGCTCACCGCGCCGCACGGCAAGGGGCGGTCCGGATAACGGGCGGCATCCCACCTGGCGTCCACACGGTCATTCTCCCACATGCCATACAAATAAAAGCACAGCCCCATCAGCACTACGCCCCCATACAGAGCGGGAGGCGGCAGCTCCGCCCCACGGACGGAAGCCCACACCGCCGCCGCGTTAGTAAACAGCGTGGGAATATTGGCCGGACGGGAGGAACGGAGCACTCCTCTCAATAAACGGCAATCATGCATCGCCGCATACTGTACAGGGAAAAACGGCGATGACCAAGCACATCCACAGTCAGCAAAAATGCGGAAACCGACATCCCGCCCATGCCGAGCAGCATCCATACATACCCAGAAATAGATTGTCTTTGCAGGACTGTCCCCTATCATGCCGAAGGCATTAAAAATACTCTTCTCTCCCCCATGAATATCAGGACCCGCATCCAGGCGCTTCTCATCTGTACCATCTGTATCATGCCCCTGTCCGCACAGGGGCAAAGCATCGTGGATTCACGGGACTCCCTTCCACGGGCCGTCCAGCTTCACGGGGATGAAGGCAGGGAAACGGTGCGGCCAGACGAATCCAAGCGCATCTCTCCGAATGAAGCGCCGGCATCCCGTGTTCAACCCCAGCGGATCGTCAACCGGATTGCCGCCACAGTCAACGGCCGTCCCATCACGGCCAATGAGGTCAGCGTGCGTCTCATGCCCATCGGAGCACAGCTCGCGGCCCAGTACCCCAAACAGGGGCCCGAATTCTACAAGCAACTGGCCCTGGCGAAAAAAAACATCATTGAAGACTTGGTGGAGCGAGAACTGCTCCGCAATGAATTTGAAGGCATGGGCGGCGTCATCAGAGACTCACTCATTGACCAGGAAGTCAACCGCACCATCCTGACCACCTTTAACGGAGATCGTTCCGCCTTCCTGAAAAACCTGAGCCTCTCCGGCATGACCATCCGCGCTTTCCGGGAAATGACGAAAAAACAGCTCCAGGTTCAAATCATGCGGGCTTCCAAATACGACCAGGAAATACCGCCTACTCCGGAGGAAATACAGCAGGAATACGAATCTACCAAAGAACAATACCGGGACCTGACCAAAGACAAAATCAAATTCAAGAAAATCTTCATTCCCATGCTGGGGGATGACTCCTCCTCCACGCCGGAAGTACAGCTGAACCTGGCGGAACTCATCGCCAAGGAAATCAAATCCAAAAACGCCACCTTTGAGGAAATGGCCAAACGCTACTCCAAGGATCTATATGCGGAAAAAGGCGGTGACTGGCCCGTTACGGAACGCTCCACGCTCTCCCCGGAATCCGCCGCCATCATTTTTGGCGCACAGCCCGGCGAAATCATCGGACCGTTGGTGGACTCCACCGGTTTCACCATCGTATTGGTGGAGAAAAAGGAACTGGCGCCGCCCCCCCCCCTCTCCGCCATCAAGGAGCAGATTGACATCATGGCGCGCAACAAGCGCAGCAATGAACGTTATAAAAAATGGGTGGAACGCCTCCGGAAAAAAGCCATCGTCAAAATATACATCTGATTCTTCTCCTTTCCCCATTGCCGGACCGGCCCATTCAACAAGGCCGGTCCGGCGTTCTCTCTTTCATTCCCCCTGTTTTTCTTTCCGCCAACCGTTCCGTCCGCTCACCTTCTCCTGCCGGGGGCATCTTCCTCTCGCCCATATCTCCGGAAGACGCCTTCATACATAACTGGACGGCGGCCGCAAGTCATCCCGCCTGACGCGTGAAACCCTGCTGACGTAATACGGGCAGAAACCGTATTCTGCTGAATAAAAATCTTGCAAGATGGCAGATTTCCAGTCGTAATATCACAGATATGTTCACCAATATTACACGCACGACCCTCTGCATTACTGCGTTCAGCATCGCCAGCCTCATGGCGGCGCCTCTGAATGCAACCAAAACGGAGAGCCTGGATTGGAACTGGAAATTCGCCCGTTTCGGGAAAATGCCGGATGGCAGTACGCAACCGGAACCGGGAAAAGCCATGGGATTCGCCACTGCCACCAGTGAAGAATCCGGCAATCCGGCGGACAATGCCGTGGACGGGGACAAGTCCACCCGCTGGTGTGCCGCCAGTGGCAAAAGCGGAGAAAAAATCACCGTGGACATGGGACGCCCCGTAGATGTAAAAACCGTTAACATCCTGTGGGAAAAACAAAGCAACCATCTTTTCAAGCTGGAAGGCTCCGGCGACGGAAAACGCTGGACGAATATTGAAGACAAAACTTCCGGGCAAAACGACTCCAAGGAAGATACGGTAGAAAACAAAACCGGCAAACCGCGATACTTCCGCATCACCGTCACGGGCAACAACCAGAGCAACTGGGCCAGCATCCGTGAAATCACCTTTAAAAACGACAAGGGGGAAATTATCCGCCCTCAGGCCGCCGCCGGAACCAGTAAAGTGGACAATCCCTCCAGCCCCTCTTTCAACGACAAAAACTGGCGTGCCTTAAACCTGCCGCACGACTGGGGCGTGGAAGGGCCCTTCCGGATGGAAATTGAAAACAGAACAGGAAAACTCCCCTGGGTCGGCATTGGCTGGTACCGCAAAACGCTGGAAATCCCGGCGGACGCCAAGGGCAACCAATTCTACCTGGACTTTGACGGCGTTATGTCCCGCCCCAAAATCTATGTGAACGGGCACCTGGCCGGCGAATGGAAATACGGTTACAGCTCCTTCCGCGTGGACATCACGCCCTTCCTGAAATTCGGGCAGCAAAATACCATTGCCGTCAGAGTGGACAATCCACCCAGCACCTCCCGCTGGTATCCGGGCGGCGGCATCTACCGCCATGTGTGGCTCACGGAATCCAACCCTGTGCACATCGAACACTGGGGCGTTTTCGTCAAAACTCCGGAAATCACCAAATCCGCCGCCAAGGTGGAAGTGGACACCACGGTGAAAAACACCACGGACAAAGCCGTCATCCCTACTGTTACTGAAGAAATTCTGGATGGAGGTAAAATCGTAGCCTCCACAACCACCAAAGGGGAAGAAATTCCCGCCGGGGAAAAGGGCAAAATCACCAGCACGCTGACGCTCAAAAACCCCACTCTGTGGACGCTAAACGCTCCCCATCTGTATAAGATGAAAACCACGGTCAGGATGGGAGACAAAGTCATCGACCAAAAATTCACCAACTTCGGCGTAAGAACCGTTGAATGGAAACCCACGGGATTCTACCTTAACGGGGAGCGCGTGCAGCTCAAGGGCGTTTGCCAGCACCATGACCTGGGACCGCTCGGCTCCGCCGCCCACACGCGAGGCTATGAACGTCAGATTGAAATCCTGAAGGAATTCGGCGTCAACTCCATCCGCACGTCCCATAACCCGCCTGCGCCGGAAGTGCTGGACCTGTGCGATAAAATGGGCATCCTAGTCATTGACGAACTTTTCGACGTATGGCAATGCTCCAAAGAAGGCGTCAACAACGAATCCTTTAACGAATGGCATGAACGGGACGTGGTTAACCTCTGCCACCGGGACCGTAACCACCCCTGTGTCATTGCATGGAGTTCGGGAAATGAAGTTCCGGAACAGGGAATGAAAAATCTGCACCATATCTCCCAAACCCTGACGGATCTTTTCCACCGGGAAGACCCCACGCGCAAAGTGACTTCCGGCTGCAACAACGCTAATGCCGCACGCAACGGCTTTGGGGATACCTTGGATGTTTACGGCTACAACTACAAGCCCTGGGCCTATAAGGACTTCGCCAAGGACCGCCCCCACCAGCCGTTCTATGGTGCGGAAACCGCCTCCTGCGTCAGCTCCCGCGGAGAATACTTCTTCCCCGTGGACTGGAACAAGGGCAAGGGCTTTTACCTCTACCAGGTCAGTTCCTATGACCTGTACGCCCCCGGCTGGGCCAACCGTCCGGATGTGGAATTCGCCGCTCAGGAAGACAATCCCAACAGCGCGGGAGAATATGTATGGACGGGCTTTGACTACATTGGGGAACCCACCCCGTACAATCTGGACGCCACCAACGCCCTGAACGTGCCGGAAGGGCCGGAACGCGAAAAGCTGATGGCGGAACTCAAAAAACTGGGAGACCGCGCCCCCTCCCGCAGCTCCTACTTCGGCATCGTGGACCTGTGCGGCTTCAAAAAGGACCGCTTCTACATCTACCAGGCCCACTGGAGGCCGGATCTCAAGATGGCGCACATCCTGCCGCACTGGAACTGGCCGGAACGCAAGGGGCAGGTAACGCCCGTGCATGTCTACACCAGCGGGGATGAAGCGGAACTCTTCCTGAATGGGAAATCCCAGGGCGTCCGCAAAAAGGGCACCGGGGAAAAGGACCGCTACCGCCTCGTGTGGGAAGACGTTAAATACACGCCCGGCACCCTCAAAGTAGTCGCCAAAAAGGACGGTAAAATCTGGGCTACGGACACGGTAACCACTACCGGAAAACCTGCGGCGCTCACCCTCAAGCCGGACCGCAATGAAATCAAGGGAGACGGCTATGACCTGTCTTATGTCACCGTAGCCGTCCGCGACGCCCAGGGCCGTATGGTGCCCCGAAGCAAAAACCAGCTCACCTTCAAGGTAAGCGGCCCCGCGGACATCGCCGGCATCTGCAACGGTGATCCCACGGACTTCACCACCATGGCGAATCCGGAAAACAAGAAAATCATGAAAATCAAGGCCTTCAATGGTCTTGCCCAGGTCATTCTGCGCTCCCGCAAGGGAGAATCCGGAAAAGTGACGCTCCAAGTCATCTCCAACGGACTCAAGCCGGCTCAGACAACTGTGACGGTCAAATAAAAAAACAGGAAAAACATCAAAAATATATTGACAGAAAAAAGAATCTATGCTATCCTATGCAAGTAT
>ENA-OOSI01000143-OOSI01000143.1-human-gut-metagenome-genome-assembly--contig:-NODE-143-length-22755-cov-2.211233_pt1 | contig 22755 bp, 24 predicted proteins | sample MGYA00241171_ERZ501200 | MGnify/ENA primary metagenome ERZ501200 (study PRJEB25962, sample SAMEA2042554) | human gut metagenome | biome: human gut; feature: human-associated habitat; material: faeces...
CCGGCGGCTAGATATGTTATATTTGATGGATTGAGTGATAATTGAGTTTTGGGTAAAATAAAACTCAATAGAAAACTCAATTACTTTTAATGGCAAGTGCTGGAGTAATAAATACGCTAAAAAAATGATTGAGTGTAGCCTTTTTAAAAACTCAATTAAAACTCGTTATAAAACACAGATGTATGAACAGATACAATGATGGTTATTTATTAAGCAGTCGCTGGACATTTATTTGGATAATGAAAATTTTTTGTTGATGTGCGTGACATTGCAATAAATTTAGTATAGTAGGAAGAAATTATATAAGGAGAACAGATGACAAAGAATATATTTGATAAATTTTTTAAACGAAAGCCAATATATGAGTTGAAAAATGTATTTACTCCAACGACATCTGCTAATATTTCGTATATTACAAGAGAAAATGTAGAAAACAAATTAAGAAAAGCGTTGGATATACCGGGAAAACAAGTGGTTATCTATGGGCATTCTGGAAGTGGAAAAACAACGGTTTTAAATCATATAATTAAAGAAAAATCATTAACTACAATAACATCGAGATGCACTAAAAATTCTACTGTCGAGTCAATCATATTGGATGCGTTTGACGAACTTAATCCATATTATGTAGAGAGTATTAATGGAACAAGGAAGGAAAGCATAAGCGGTTCTATTTCAACAGAATATTTTGGAATTAAAAGTTCAATATCGGGAAATGTTGAAAATTCTGTTGGAGAAGTAAGAAAGAGAATTATACCACCACAATTAACAATACAAAGATTATGTGAATTTGTTGGAGCGGCAGATGCAATCTGGGTTATTGAAGACTTTCATAAGGTGTTAGATGAGGAAAAAAGTAAAATATCTCAAATGATGAAATTGTTTATGGATAAGGCAAGGGATCACGAAAAATCCAAAATTGTAGTTTTGGGGGCGGCTGATTACGGATACGAGATTGTACAGCATGATACAGAACTGAATAATAGGGTGGCAGAAGTAGAAGTGCCGCTTCTTACAACTTCGGAAATAACAAAGATTATTCAAAAGGGTGCAGAGGCTTTAAATATAGGAATTTCTATTTCGGTTTCAAATCAAATAGCTGATTATGCTAATTGTTTAGCGACAATAGCACATCAACTGGCATATAATTTGTGTTTTAATAATAAAATTTCGTGTACACAAAAAAAGCATATAGACATAAAAGATTCAGAATTAGAGCAGGCGATAAGAGATTTTGCTAGTGAAAAACAAGATACATATAAAGCATTATATCTAAGGATTACGCAACAACGTGAAAGAACATATAAAAATGTAGAGATTATATTGGCAGCTTTAAGTAAATTTGATAAAGATGTAACTCAGCATGATTTACTTGTAGAAATCCAAAAAAAGTATCCAACATATCCGCCTGGAAATTTGAGTGCATATCTAAAAAGATTAGCAACACCTGAAAAGGAGGAAGTGTTGAGAGTTAATTCTGGTAGAATTGGCTTTTCAGATCCTTTTTTTAAATCATATATAAAAATGCTAAATATTAATGAAGTATAATAGTATTTAAGGTTTGTGTAAACTAAGTAAGACTTAGGATAAGCGAAAAATGTTTCATTTTTACGAATTTATGTAATGCTCTGAGTTTCATTCGAATTATTTCTGAAAAATCGAAAGAGACTCAGAGCAAATTAAGATATAGTTTGTTATACAGACTTAATTAAATTAATTCATGGCATCTACATATTCCTGTAATCCATTAGGTTTGCAAGTCAATTCAGCACACAGCAGAGGGCTTTCCTGTGCCAGCCGATATAGATATGCAATATCATCAGGTGTATCAAGCAAGACAGATGAATTGCATTTTTCACAACTGATAGTAAGAAACGTGTCGGAATATGTATCATTGATAGCATTAATGATAATGGAATTAGTATCAGGTTCATACATGCCAAATAGGCAACAAGGATTATTTTGTTTCATGGTGTTCTCTTTCCCACAGATACTTAGCACCATCAAGCAGATCAATGATGGCTGTAAGCATATTGTTATAGTCGGTCTGTAGTTCGTTGATTTCATCGCTTGTAGGGAGATTGTTTAAAGCTTGATGTTCACAGCATTTGGCAAATTTTCAAGTAATTGCAGATACAGAGCATTAACAGTCTGTACAAGTGGATATATGGTTTCTTTCTTGCCTACAATGCATATGCGGTTATAGATGCATCTTTCTTCATCATGCCGCTGGCAAGGATGCGGGCTTCGATTTGTTTGCGTTCAGCATCGCTGATTCTAAAACTTATAGTTGGATGTTTGGGTTGATTGCTCATTGTAAAGCTCCTTTCATAGTGGGTGTGGCAGCAGGCACAGTTAAGCACCCGCAAGCCACATTTGATTATTCGTTTTTAGTAGTAAAAGTAGATTATATCTGCCATGGATTTCGTGGAAGCAATATTGAATCATTACAACTAATTTGCTACTAAAGTTTTTAAAAACGATATGAAAAGAGGAATATTTGATGAAATAGATGCGGTGAAATGCCGCATAAAATTAGCATTTTTGATTTGATGACACTTCCTTTTGGAAGAGTTTGAGCAATGTACATGAGCCAAGAAATGCCGAATTTACGGCGTTCCTTGGTTCACTTTTGGTTGAGTGACAATCAAATGACAATAATTTTAAGTGACTTGATGGATAACTATCTTCTTGTCCAACTACATTTGGCTATGCTATGTCTAGGGTCGTCTTCTAAAAAATATGTTCGTATTCGTCTCTGAACAAAGTATAATTCTTCTAGTAATGGTGTAATATTTTCGATAGTTGTTTTAAAGTGTGCTGCAATTTGTTCTGTTGTTGCGAATATTTTTATACAAATGAACCTATATACATCATCCTCGGTGATAGTAGGTTTAATAGATTCTTGGCTATTGTTAGTAAGCCATTGTAATTTTAATTTATTTATTTCTGACAATAAAGCTTCGTTTGAAGCGCTAACATTAGATTCGTTAGTTGAAATTTTATGTTGAATAAATACAACTGCGATTGGAACAACAATACCACAGAACCAAGTTCCACAAGCAGCAATGGCTTCCCAATTATTATCAAGTAAAGGATTATATGTAATCCTAAATCCCAAGAAAAACAGACTGAATATTGCAAGTATTTCAAAAATCAATATAGATAACACTGGATGGTTTTTGATTTTAGAAACAAATGTTTTTAAAAATGTGCATATTTTCCTCATAGATAGGTGCCTCCTTTTGATAGATTCAACATGTTAATTAGCACTTTTGTCTAGTGCTTTGATAATGTTGATTTCTTCACTTACGAAACCATAATCATTTTTATCATCTAATGCACTAAAATCTCCTTTAATAAACATTTTCTGCAGCAGATTTAATTGTATTTCCGTTTATATTGAAAAGACCATTAGTGGTCTTTACTAAGAAAATACTGTCATTGTCTGTATGCAGAAGACTAATAAAATCTGTGGTATTATATTCGCTTAAAGTATTTGAAGAATCTTTTATGTATATTTTTCCTTCTGACTGGTTCTCGGTTAAACAAAAGCCTTTTTCTGACTGATATGATATAGTCTCGTTTATATCAAGAGGAACAAGATGACCATAAATATTGGCAAGATATGTATTATCATCAATGTATAATTTGTCTGTAACCGTTAAGTCCGTGTAAAGCTTTTTGCCTTTTAATGAGTATACGGTGCCTGTACCATCTTTTGTTATAACAAAACCATAATTTGAAGAACCTTCCAATGTACAGGTGTCTTTTGAAAATTTTTCTACCTGATCATCATCACTGTCTTTCAGTATGTAAGCGGATTCGGTTTCAATGAAGAAGGTACGGTTATTGCCGTATAACATAGGATGAAGTATCTCGCCATTATCCGAGGTGCCTACAAGAGAACCACCGGAAGAGTATGTTGCAACTATAATATCAGATGAGTCATATATATATCTGTAATCCGACGTGGCAAAAATACGGCCGCTGTAATCATCCGAAATAGGATAGAATTTTGTTCCGTCATTATTGAAAAAACCAAGCTGTACATCACCTTGTGATGCAGAAGTTATATAGTAATCAAAAATATTTTCATCATAATAATCGGCGTGTTCAATTACTGTAGAACCATTCTTTTCACTTATATAGCGGTAACCCGTACCGGTATTGATACATAATATTCCATAGCCGCCGCTTGAAAAAGGAGATTCTACATAACCGCAGTCCGAAATATTAGTTATAGTTATGTCTTCTGTAATTACATCGCCATTCTCAGACCTGATATCATATACATCCTCGCCTTTATCACACAGATAGATGATTTTGTCATCTGAAGGGTAAAGCGAAATATCTTTATACTTCTCAGGCACAACTGCTGAGCCTGTTTCGGAAATAAGACCAACAAGCTCTCCGGATTCTTTATCAGTGGTTACTATGAAATATGGAAGGGTCTCAAGTCTTTTCATATAGTCATAAGAATCGTATTTTATTATTTCATTGCCTTCTGAATCCACAACCATATAGCGGTCATAACCGTAAGAATCATTTGTTATCAGGCTTGTACCGTAATAAAAGTTCTCCATGGAAAAATTTTTCAATACATTATAGGTAAAGCTGATTTCTTTTTCACTATTGACGAAAGTATACGTTCTTTTTAATTTACCGTTGCTGTCTGCCCTTTCTGAGGTATCCGTAAGGATATAATCGGAAGTGTCGGCAACAGAGGAATCATTTTTATCCGGTTTGCCGCAGCCTATAAGCAGAGAGGACAGGATAAATGGGATTGTAAGTAAAATTCTTTTTTTCATATAATCTCCTTAATTAAATAATATTTTCATAGTAACAACGTATAAGTTCTGCAACACTCCATGCCTGTGAGAACCAGCCTCTTGAAGTGCAAGGAAAACTTCCGTCAAATATTTCTGCTACGCCGCCTAAACAGCCATCGTTCAGATGATCTATCATCGGTTCAAGCAAAAGAGCTGCATCTTCTTTTGCAGACTGGGTATTGCCATGTGTCTTAACATAAGCAGATATGAAAAATCCTGTTATATATCCCCATGAAGTTCCCATATGATATGCTTTGTCCCTGTCTATAAGTCTGCCGATGTATTGTGATTTATAACGTTCGTCATAGTAAGGAAGAGTCCTTATGCCCAAAGGAGTGTATAATTCTTTATATACTTTATCAACTATGGCCTTTTCCATATCCGCTGAAAGCATCGTATAGGGAAGTATTACGGCAACAAGCTGGTTAGGACGGATTGAAGAATCAGGGTCATCGCTGCCGTCAGCTTTTTTACCTATAACGTCATAGAGACAATTCTCATTGCTGTTCCAGAATTTACTTATAAAGCTATCTTTAACTTTGGAAGCCAGCTCATGATATTCTGTTTTCTTGTCATCGGGACTTAATTCCTCCATAACCTTTAAGGCATTGTACCATAAAGCATTGATTTCTACAGGCTTGCCGTGCCTTGGCGTAACAACAAGATCACCTACACGGACATCCATCCATGTAATCTGGTCTAAATCACTTCCTCCGCTTATGAGGCAGTCTTCGTCCATACATATAGAAAAATCAGTTCCTTTTTTGTAATTGTCAATAATCTCTACAAGAGCCGGATATATTTCTTCCATAATGAACCGGCGGGCGTCGGCACCGGTGTCGTACTCAAGATACTTGTATACGGCATTAAAATACCACATCGAAGCGTCCATTGTATTGTAATAAGGAACGTCAGCATCCGTATTAGGAAAAACATTAGGAAGAAGTCCGTTTTTAACATATAATGCAAAGGATTTTAAAATGCTTCTGGCATCTTCAAATCTGTGGGTACAAAGTACAAGTCCTGTAAAAGCAATCATTGTATCACGTCCCCAGTCCATGAACCATGGATATCCGGCGAGAACGGTTTTACATTTTGTGGATTCTCTTTCAACAATAAAATTATCGGCACTGTATGTCAGACGCTTTAAAAGACCATCTTTTTTAGGAACCAGGTCATATAATTCTTTTTTTCTTGCATCCATTGATTTAAGAACATCAAAGCCATTGCAGGATACATCTTCCGTACTACATACAAAATAGAAGAATTTGTCCTCTCCGGCATTAATGTCTATACATATATCGTAAGGCGTATAGAAACCGTCACAAGCATTAAGACCGTTTCTTACATCAAGGTCATATAATACACCTGAAAGATATATGTGTGTAGGTTCTGCCATGCTTATAGGGTAGGTAGAACGATCTATAAATTCTCCGTCAGATGCCCTGAAAAAATACTTCATATTCATTACATCACTTGTGATGGTAATTGTACCGGATTTTTCATCGGAATGTAAACCGAGTGCCTTAGGGTCAGCAACCTCACCCAATGTCTTACATGTAAAATATGGTGTAATATACAGTTTTCTGTGGCTGCTGCCGTTTTTGACGGAATAACATATTACAGAAGTATCTTTTCCGTATACCATACCTATGGATTTACGGATAATCATATCACCAATCTGATAGGTATATTCCGGATAAGAACCAAAACTAAAGTGGGAAAGATACCTGAATCCCTCATAAGTTTCACTGATACTGTGGTAAGTAGCAAGGTTTGTGATGCCTGTATCATCTGAAATACGTTCACTTATATTGGCTAAGAGAGTATATCTGTCAGCCGGATGATTAAGGGATACATTCAAAAGACTGCTGAAACTTCTGGAGTTAGAGCCTATGACAGTAGCATTTGCGTATCCTCCGATGCCATTTGAAATCAACCATTCTTTTTCAATACCCTCGCTGAAATTTCTGAAATCACCTTTGCCAAGGTTATATTTGTCCTGATATGCTGAAAAATCAACACTGCTCATGTAAGAGTCCTCCCGATACATTTAATTGATGTAATTATATCAAATCAGTATAAAAAAAGCAAAAAAAAACCGGCCATCATCTGACCGGTTTTTAAAAAAATTATAAAACCTTTGCAAGAAATTCTTTGAGCCTTGGATTCTTAGGATTGGTGAAAAATTCTTCAGGAGAAGAATTTTCAAGAATCTGTCCGTTATCTATAAAAATAACTTTATTGGCGACTTCTCTTGCAAAACCCATTTCGTGTGTTACAACAATCATTGTCATGCCGTCTCTGGCAAGCTGTTTCATAAGATCAAGAACTTCTCCTACCATTTCGGGATCAAGTGCACTTGTAGGCTCGTCAAAAAGGATTACATCAGGTTTCATTGCCATTGAACGGACAATCGCAACACGCTGCTTCTGACCGCCCGACAGTGTTGAAGGGTATACATCCGCTTTGTCCTCAAGCCCGATCTTTTTTAATAATTCAATGGCTTCCTGCTTACATTCTTCAACAATCTTTGAATTGGTTGTTGTGATTTTAATAAGTTCTTTTTTGGAATCCTTGCTTCTGAAAAGATTGGTAAATTTTGTAATAGCATTGTGGCGTTTGTCTTTTCTTAATTGCTGCTTTTTAACATAGACAGGAGCTAACATAATGTTTTTGATGACTGTCTTATTATTAAAAAGATTGAAATGCTGGAATACCATTCCCATGTGGCGCCTGTGAATATTGATATTAACTTTAGGATCCGCAATATCAACACCGTTAAAAATAATCTGACCGCCGGTTGGGTCCTCCATACAGTTAAGACATCTTAAGAATGTACTTTTACCGGAACCGGAAGGACCGATGACAACCATAATGTCACCTTTTTCTATTGTGATATTAATGCCTTTAAGGACTTTATTATTACCAAAACTTTTTTCAAGATTAATTACGTCTATCACTTCGTCTCAGGCTCCTTTCCATAAGTTTGATTGCAAAACTGATAATAAGAACCAGTACGATATAAATCAATGCCATAACAAGATAAGGAACCATAAATTCATAGTTACTGCTTCCGATAAAGCTGAAAGCAACATAGAGGTCTGTCGCACCTACGAAGCTTACTACCGAAGTATCTTTTATTAAGGCAATCAGCTCATTACCCATTGTAGGTAAAATATTTTTTACTGCCTGGGGAATAACAATTTTTAACATTGTTGTTCCAAAGCTAAGACCAACAGCACGTCCGGCCTCCATCTGTCCGCTGTCTACCGACATAATGCCGCCACGCATAATTTCCGAAATGTATGCGGCACTGTTAAGACCGAATACCATAACGGCAACCTGGATACCTGTCATACGGCTTCCCATCAGAGGAAGCAGGACATAATAAAATACAAGAAGCTGTACCACAATAGGAGTGCCCCTGAAAAGCGCTACATAAAAAGAACATATTTTATTAAGTATTCTTGGTAAAACTTTGTATTGGGGAATAACTCTTGCCGTGGCAATAAGCGTTCCTATCACAATGCCGATTATAAGACCCAGCACAGCAATTGTAAGCGTATTTTTCAAACCTTCAAGAACCTTAACGTATCCGTTGTATTTTATGAAGGTTTCCCAGAATTTATCAAACTTGAGTGAAAAATTACCCATGAAACCACCTTTCCAGCGAACAGTAATTACTGCATTTTGTTGATTGATTCAGTAATGAACTGGGCAGGAGCAGCATCAATGATTACATACTTTAATCCGCCGTTGATAAGATCCTGTACTGCTAAAGAACCATTAGCATATCCTGTGTTCTTCATTTTGAAACCGGCAAATCCGAAGCTTTCATCACCTTCACAGTAGAACTGGCCTGTAGTTCCGTTCTGGAAACCTACTGATGAGGAAGAATCTTTTGTATTAAGGATTGCTTCTACGTCTTCTACTGTTTTACAGTTATCAAATTCAGTATTGTCAGATGCAACAACAAGTCTCTGTGATGCCTGATAATATGGATCAGAGAATGCTACATATTCTTTACGGTCCTCTTTGATTGTAAGGCCTGCGATTGCAAGGTCACATTTGTGCTGGCCTACAGATAAACATACGGCATCAAAGCTCATATTCTGGATAACAAGCTCTTTGCCTAACTTATCTGCAAGAGCCTTTGCAATTTCCATATCAATTCCTGCATAGCTGTCACCCTTTGTATATTCGAAAGGTTCAAATGCTGCGTTAGTGGCTACAACAAGCTGGTCCTTGCTTTCATCCAAAGCAGCAGACTTAACTGCTACAGGTTCTCCGTCACCGAAGTATTTGTTGCAGATCTTGTCCAGTTCGCCGTTTTCTTTAATTTCCTTAATGAAAGCATTAACCTGGTCAAGAAGTTCCGGCTGGTCCTTATCAACACCAAAAGCATATTCTTCTTCCGTAAGGTTAATATCTATAACCTTGGCTGTTTTTTTAGCTGATGAATTTCCGGACTTTCCACATGCTGTAAATACTGAGAGAGCAAGTACAGCAGAAAGACCAACTGCTATTAATTTTTTTAATTTCATTATTATTTCCTTCTTTCTATATTGTATAGAGTGTAATATAACATCATACAAGATAAATTGCAATTAAGTAATTAAAAACGTTGAGAATTTTTTTAGAGTGTGTTATTATAGCTATAAGTATTTGTAAACGTTTTAGTTTAAGAAAACATATTTTAAGGAGAAGAAAATATGAAGATAATACATTGTGCAGATGTTCATTTGGATTCCAGGATGTTAAGACATCTTTCCAAGGAACAGGCGAAAGAACGCAGAAATGAGATACTCAATACTTTCGGACAGATGGTTACATATGCTGCTAAGAATGATGTGGCAGCAATTATCATTGCCGGAGACCTTTTTGACACGAGTATGATATCGGTTACAACCAGAAATTATGTAAGGGATCTGATTGTGAATAATCCCAAGATAGAATTTTATTATCTTCAGGGAAATCACGACATTGATAATTTCCTTATTAACTTGCAGGAGATTCCGGCTAATCTTAAATTATTCGACAGAAAATGGACCGGATACAATGTTGCGGGTTCCGATAAAGTAGTTATAAGCGGTGTTGAACTTTCGGAGAAGAATCATAAGGATGTATATGATTCATTATCACTTGATATTAACAAGTATAATATCGTTGTATTACACGGAAAGGCCATGCCGACTAAAGCAGTTGATGATTATGAGAGCATCGGACTTGATAAGCTTAAGAATAAGTCAATTGATTACCTTGCACTCGGACATTACCACTCATACAGTGAGGAACAGCTTGACAGCAGAGGTGTGTATTGTTATTCAGGATGTCTTGAAGGCAGAGGCTTTGATGAATGTGGTGAACATGGTTTTGTCCTCATTGATGTGGATGAGAAGAAGATGACATCCAGTCGGAAATTAATTGATATAGCTGAGAGAAATATATATTCAGTAGATATAGATGCTACGGGATGTTATACCACAAGTGATGTAATCCAGAAAATTACAAAGGCACTTGATGATATGAAGATTAGCGGCAAGAGCCTTGTGCGTATTGTGATTAAGGGAGAGGTTTCTCTTAAAACAGAGATTAACGTAGACTTAATTGAGAAGAATTTTGCACATTCTTTCTATGTGTTCAAGGTAGAAGATAAGACGAAGACATTAATTAATTATGAAGAATTTATGTTTGACGAGACTCTTAAAGGCGAATTTGTAAGAAATGTCTTAAAAGCTCCGGATATTGCTGAGGAAGATAAGCCAAAGATTATCCGTTATGGTATTCAGGCACTTACAGGAGAGGAGATATAGTCATATGAAACTTATTCGTTGTGAAATTCAGAACTTTGGTAAAATTAGAAAAGGAACATATGAATTCAAGGATGGATGCAACGCATTCTGTGAGCGTAACGGCTGGGGTAAATCAACACTGGCAGCATTCATCAAGATTATGCTGTATGGTTTTGAAAATGAACGTACACGTAGCGAATTCGAGAACGAAAGAAGAAGATTCAGACCTTGGCAGGGCGGTGTTTACGGAGGCAAGCTTGTATTTGAATCCAATGGAGAGACCTACGAGATTGAAAGAATTTTCGGAAGCAGGGAAAAAGATGATAAGTTCTGTGTAAGGAATTTAAGAACTAATCTTGAAGATACATCATTCCTTCCTAATGTAGGAGAAGCGCTATTTAAGATAGACAGGGAATCTTTTGACAGAACTGTATTTATATCCCAGAGTGATTGTGCAACAAGCTCAACAGACAGTATTAATGCAAAGTTAGGTAACCTTGTTGAAAATACTAACGATATTAATAATTATGATTCGGCTAATCAGGCAATGATCGACGTAATAAATAAATTAAGTCCTGATAAGAAGAATGGTTCTCTTAATGTCCTTTCCAACAGCATTGCAGAACTCAGGAATACACTTATACATAAGAAAGAGATTGATGAAGCAATCAGTGACAATGTTAAGACAATGAAGGAAAAGGAAGAGTACTTTGAAAATCTTAAAGACCGTCAGAAAGAATTGCAGGAATCACAGGAGACCACGAGCCACTTAATGGAGATCAAGACCAAGCAGGAAAAATACCAGGGTCTTGTTCATGAAGCACAGATACGAAGAGAAGCGCTTGATAAAGAACAGAAGAATTTTCCGGGTGCAATTCCTGAAGAGACAGAAATTGATGAGATAATTGAGGTTGGCTCAAAGCTTACCGGACTTAACCAGTCAGTTGCCAATTATACATTGACACCTGAGGAACAGAATGAACTTGAATCATGGGATTCTAAATTTAAAGATACACCACCTGCTCCTGAGGAAGTAGATGCCGTAATTAAAGAGACAGCTAACTATTTCAGAATGTCCCAGGAATACAGTAAGACACAGCAGCCGGTTGTGGATGATTCCAAGATCAAAGAATATGAAGCGAGATTCAGCGGCAATATTCCAAGGGAAGTAGAACTGGATTCAAGGCTTGAGACATGGAATAAGAGAAATGCCAGAGCCAATGCAATTCCTGCCAAGGAAGCATCTCTTGACGCATTAAGAAATGCACCTAGTAAAGTATCGATAACACCTACAATATTCATTGGTGGGTTACTTGCCTTTGCAGGATTTATCCTTTTCCTTCTTCCAATGGTCAGCAAGTCGATAGCAGGAAGTGCCAAAGTAACAATGAATGCCGGTGGTATTCTTGCATTTGTTGTAGGCGTAATTTTAGTAATAGTTGGTATTGTAAATGTAAAGAGCAATACTTCACATGTTAATCCGGAAGTTGATAAGCTTCTTGATGAAATCAAAAAGGATAAAGATTACGTTGAGGCAATTGACGGACAGATGCAGTTATTCCTTACCAAATATAAGCTGCCTTTTGATACTGAGAGAGTTACAGAATACATATTCGGACTTAAGAATATGCTTAAGGAATATGAAGAACTTGTTGATAAGAAGGATGAAGTTGTACATGATGATGCAATAGAGAAACTTCAGGAATCAAGCAATAAGATTGAAGCGTTTATTACGAAGTATTATGGAGCTTCACAGGGAGATAATTACCTTGAACTTATTCATGATCTCCAGTATGGTTCAGAGACTTACAGATATCTGTTTGCCAAGAAACAGGCATTAGCACAGTTTGAGACCGAAAGAAACGAAGTTCTTAAGGTTATTCAGGATTTCTTTGACAGACTTAATATTAAGATGCAGAGCGATCTTTATACACAGCTTGTTAATATGAAGAGCCACCTTCAGGCGTACAGAATATGTTTACAGGAATGGGAACATGCTGATGCAGAAGTTAAGAAGTTTGAAGCAGCTGAAGATATGAATGTAATTAAGAATACACAGCTTCCTGAAAAACTTGAATCACTTGAAACATTACATGCACAGCTTGTTGAGATTGCAGAACAGATAGATGAGACACATAAATTCCTGGATGAGATTACTAAGGTTGTTAGTGATTTATATCTTAAGAAAGAAGAATTTGATGATGCTGAAGACAGCCTTAAAGATTTAAGTGAAAAATATGAAGCAGACAACAAGAAATACGACCTTGTCAGCAAGGCAAGAGATTTCCTTGAAACTGCAAGAACTAATATCATCGGTAAATATATCGGACCTATTAAGGCAGGATTTTCAAAGTACTATAATATTCTTACACATGAATCTGCAGATCGTTATCATATTGATGCCAATACACATCTTACGGTTGAAGAAGAAGGAATGCAGAGAGAAGTACATTTCTTCAGTAGCGGATATCAGGATATGATTGGTATATGTATGAGAATGTCACTTGTAGCGGCAATGTACAAAGAAGAGAAGCCATTTATCATTTTTGATGACCCATTCATCAACCTTGATATGGATAAGACAGAGGGTGCATTACAGTTCCTTGAAGAAGTATCTAAAGAATATCAGGTAATCTACTTTACATGTAATGACAGCCGTATCAGAAAATAAATCAAAAACAAGAAAAACCGGGGCTTCCCCGGTTTTTCTTAAATAATTAAGGGAAAATATGGAATTATTTATAATCGGGATGATAACCGGAACAATAATAGGAATACCAAGGGACACATATTCAGAGATGTTATCGCAGAACTGTGTAAAAAATGGAATTGGACAAAGTGTGATAATCGGAATAGGAATGTCGCTTGCAGTTGCTTTTATGACAATCATTGATATGATTGTTTTATTTTTCTTGGGAAAATACATGTTAAAGGCAAGAAGTTTTTTTACATATATAATGAGTGCACTGTTAATCGTTACCAATGTAATCGGGATAATCAAATCAGACAACTCTTATGATACAGATAATACGGGAACTTCCTTTGTTAATTTTATGACGGGAATAATGGTAGGTATTTCTGAATTTACCAATATATTTCTTATACTTTTTATGTATGTATATTTTGACATAGCAGGACTTGGATTCAGTGGGTATGCAGTCCTTTTAGGGGGAACAGTTGCAGGAGTTTTTATTATATGCGTTATTATAGGAATATTATTTAAAATTTTTGATAATTTCAGGAAAATAAAAAGTACAAGAGGATATAATCTTGCGGTAAATATAATGATGATTTGTGCAGGCATTTTTATTATTTTGAAAGAGGCAGTTTAGAATGGGAAAAAAAGCATTATTTTTTGATATAGACGGAACTATATGGGATTTTCATAACAGAATCTGTGAAAGTACAGTGGAAGCAATGAAAAAATTACATGACAACGGACATCTGACTTTTATATGCAGCGGGCGCAGCAGGGCATATATCAGGAATGAAGTTCTCCTTGCACTTGGTTTTGACGGAATAATATCAGGGTGCGGTACAATGATAGAATATGATAACAAACAGGTATTTTATAAAAAACTGGATGACGAATTTGTAAGATATACAATAGACGGAGTCAGAAAATATGGTTTCAGGCCTATACTTGAAGGAAGAGAATATCTGTATATGGATGATGAGGATTTTGCCGGTGATTTGTACGGTAACAAATTAAAAAAAGAACTGGGCAGCCGCCTTATTCCCATAAAGGGGCAGAAAGAATATGATATTGCAAAACTTTCCTGTGCAGTTACAGGTAACAATGTAGATAAATGCGAGGAAGAATTCGGAAAGTATTTTGAATTTATTCTCCATAATGAACACGTTGTTGAAATGGTTCCAAAGGGATTCAGCAAAGGAACCGGCATATTAAAAGTGTGTGAAATGCTTGGAATAGATATAAACGATACTTATGCTTTTGGTGACAGCAACAATGATATTTCAATGCTTAAAACAGTGGGACATGCCATAGTAATGGGCAATGGAACAGAAGAAGCAAAAAAAGAAGCAGACTATATCACAACCACAGTTATGGAGGATGGAATATGGAATGCATGCAGATATTTTAACCTGATTTGACAGAATTTGTGAAAAAGACTTGCATATTTTTATATTTTGGTCTATATTCTTTGTGTGACTGGAAAGTTACTATAAATAGGAGGGAAAATCAATGGTAACAAAGAAAACAGAAATTAAGGAAACTGGTAAAAACGTAACTAAGGCACCGGCTAAGACAGAAGTTAAAGCTCCTGTTAAAGCAGAGGTTAAGACAGAAATTAAGACAGAAACAACGGTTCCTAAGGCAGAAGAAGTAAAGGCAGAAGTTAAGGCAGAAGTTAAGGAAGAAGCTAAGAAAGCTCCTGCTAAGAAAGAACCTGCTAAGAAAGCTCCTGCTAAGAAAGCAACACCTGCTAAGGCAGCTAAGGCAGAAATTAAGACTGCTTTGTATGTTCAGTTCGCAGGCAATGAAGTAACAGAAGCAGATATTATCGATAAGGTAAAAGCTGCTTATGTGGCAGAAGGACATAAGGAGTCAGCAATTAAAGAAATTAATCTTTATGTTAAACCTGAAGAATATGCCGTTTATTATGTAATTAACGACAAGGCAATCGGTAAAGTTAATCTTTTTTAATTGAACGTACATAGGAGAACCTCTTTCAAAATTGAAAGAGGTTTTTTCTTTACAAAATATGAGTCTTCCCTGTATAATTAAATTATAAGATATGAAGGAGACGGCCTATGAAAAGCTGGTTAGGATTTATCATTTCGGCAGTTCTATCCTTTCTTGTGCTGGAGGGAATAGATATCGTAAGACAAATGCAGAATAAGAAGTAGAAAGACAGTTGAGAAGTATTCAACTGTCTTTCTTTTTTTTCTTAAACTTTACATATTTTTTTCATGATAAACAATGCGATTTTTACATAAGGACAGTATTCTATATCTTGTAAACGAGGTAAACAATTTAATCCTTCAGAGACAATCGTTTCTGTGGTAGAAAGGAGAATAAGATGAACATTATTTTAGATTCGGTTGACAAAGTTAAAGATTTTGTCAGAGAAATGTCCAAATTTGAAACAGATATTGATCTGGTGTCATCAAGATTTATTGTGGATGCAAAATCCCTGATGGGAATCCTTAGTCTGGATCTTACAAAACCAATTGAAGTAAGAATACTTAACAAACAGGACGAAAGGCTCATTAACACAATAGAAAAATATGCAGTAGCATAAAATTATATTTAGATATTTAAAGGAGAAAATGAAAATGAAAAAAACAGTATTAGCAGCAGGAATTGCAGGTTTGGTTGCAGCATCGCTTGTAGGATGCGGAAAATCAGGGACAACATCAGGAAACGGTGATGTTAATGGTAATATTACAGTAATTTCAAGAGAAGAAGGCTCCGGAACAAGAGGCGCTTTTGTAGAAATTACAGGTGTAGAACAGAAGAATGCAGACGGTAAGAAAGAAGATATGACAACAACTTCAGCAGTTATTTCTAACTCAACCAATGAAGTTATTACAGCAGTTTCGGGTGACGCCAATGCAATTGGATATATCTCACTCGGCTCTCTTAACGATTCGGTAAAAGCACTTAAGGTTGACGGCGTTGAAGCAACAGCAGAAAACGTAGCAAACGGAACATATTCAGTACAGAGACCTTTTAACATTGCCACAAACGGAGAAGCTAAAGGAGCTGCAGCAGATTTTATAAGCTATATCCTTAGCACAGAAGGCCAGAAGATTATAGAAGACAATGGATACATAGCAGTAGCAGAAGGCGAGGCTTATACGCCATCAGATGTTACAGGAAGCATTGTAGTCGGCGGTTCTTCATCAGTAGGTCCTGTAATGGAAAAACTTGTTGAAGCTTATGAAAAAGTAAGCGAAGTTAAGGTAGAACTTCAGGTAACAGATTCATCAACAGGCATGGAAAATGCAGCAAGCGGTTCATATGATATCGGTATGGCTTCAAGAGAAGTAAAAGACAGTGAAAAAGAAAAAGGACTTGTACCTGTGGTAATCGCAAAAGACGGTATTGCAATCGTTGTTAATAAGAACAACACAGTTAATGAAATTACATCAGAACAGATTAAAAATATCTACACAGGTTCAGTAACTGGCTGGTCAGAAGTTAAATAACAGACGGAGATCTATATGAGAAAAATCAGGGAAAAAGGAATGGCGGCTGTGTTCGCCTTCCTTGCAAGTATTTCAATAATAGCGGTTCTTGTAATATGTATATTTCTTTTTGCAAGGGGAATACCGGCTATACATCAGATAGGTTTTACAAAATTTGTATCAGGTAAGATATGGAAACCGGGCAGCGATTATTACGGAATATTTGTCATGATAATAGGAAGTCTGTATGTTACTGCAGGAGCACTTATAATAGGTGTTCCTGTTGGAATATTTATGGCAGGGCTTCATGGCAAAATTCTGTCCTGCATGGTTATATAAAATATTAAAGCCTGTAGTTAATCTTCTGGCCGGAATACCTTCAATTATATATGGTTATTTTGGATTGATGGTAATTGTTCCGTTTATAAGAAATAATTTTACCGGAAACGGATTCAGCATTCTTGCAGCATCCATAGTCCTTGGAATGATGATACTTCCTACAATTATATCAGTATCGGAAGCCTCAATAAGAGCAGTTCCCGAAAGCTATATGGAGGGGGCACTGGCACTTGGAGCAACAAAAGAAACAGCTGTATTTAAGACCATTGTTCCTGCAGCAAAATCAGGAATAATAACAAGTCTTACCCTTGGTGTGGGCAGGGCAATCGGAGAAACAATGGCAGTAAAGATGATTGTCGGAAATCAGACAAGACTTCCGGAAAGCATATTTGATGGTGTCAGGACACTGACATCCAATATTGTACTTGAAATGGGATATGCCACCGATTTGCACAAAGAAGCATTAATTGCCACAGGTGTAATTTTGTTTGGATTTATACTTATATTGAATATGATAATCAGCATATTAAAGAGAAAGCAGGTGGAGGCATAATGGAAAAGAAATTAAGAGAGCATCATGTCGGTTCACTTGTGTTAAGAGGCCTTATGTACCTTGCGGCAGGAATTACCGTAGTGGCACTTTTATATGTGCTGTTTTATATCCTGGTAAATGGCGTACCTGCATTATTTACCTCAAAAGGTATTTTTTCAACAAAATATAATTCTGAGAATGTATCACTTTTACCTTCTCTTATAAATACACTTATTCTTACTGCGGTATCCCTTGCAATAGCAATACCTTTAGGAATAGGTGCAGCGATATATTTATCGGAATATGCGAAAAAAAGAAATTTCTTTGTCAGGGTAATTGAACTTATGTCAGAAACACTAAGCGGAATACCTTCAATCATATACGGACTTTTCGGCATGATTTTTTTCGTTGTATTTTTGAAATGGGATTATTCACTTATGGCAGGTGCGGCAACAGCGGCAATTATGGTACTGCCTACAATATTGAGTACAACCAAGGAAGCACTTGATGCTGTACCGGATTCATACAGGGAAGGCAGCTTTGCCCTCGGTACCGGTAAATTAAGAACCATATTTAAAGTTGTTCTTCCGGCAGCAGTTCCGGGTATCCTTTCCGGAATTATTCTTGCCATAGGACGAATAGTGGGAGAAACAGCGGCACTTTTATATACGTCGGGAACAGCAACAAGAGGACTTTCCAAAGGACTTATGTCATCAGGAAGAACCCTTGCAGTACATATGTATACAATTTCCAGTGAAGGATTTCATACAAAACAGACTTTTGCCACAGCGGTAATACTTTTGGTATTTGTATTCATAATAAATACATTATCATCCGTAGCAGCAAAGCAAATCAGTAAAAAAGCAGGAGGACAGTAATGTCAGATTATAAATTTAATGTAAAAGGGCTGGACCTTTATTATGGAGATTTTCACGCCCTTAAAGATATAAATATGGAAATCAAATCCAATATGGTAACTGCATTTATAGGTCCGAGCGGTTGCGGAAAATCAACATTTCTTAAGACTCTCAACAGAATGAATGATTTGGTGGATAATTGTAAAATTACCGGAGATGTTCTTCTTGATGATGTGGATATATATGGCAAAATGGATGTTTGTGAGCTTAGAAAAAGAGTTGGGATGGTGTTTCAGAAACCTAATCCTTTCCCAATGAGCATATATGACAATATAGCTTTCGGACCAAGAACACATGGTATTAAGTCAAAATCAGCCCTTGATGAAATTGTAGAGCAGTCATTAAAAAATGCGGCAATCTGGGATGAAGTAAAAGACCGGTTAAAAAAATCAGCTCTTGGACTTTCGGGAGGACAGCAGCAATTGCAATTGTCAGATCTCTGGCAATGAATCCCAGAGTAATGCTGTTTGATGAGCCTACTTCCGCACTGGATCCTATTTCCACCCTGAAAATCGAAGAACTGATGGAAGAACTCAAAAAGAAATATACGGTGGTCGTGGTAACGCATAATATGCAGCAGGCAACCCGTGTTGCGGATGAAACGGTATTTTTCCTTTTGGGAGAAATAATTGAACATAACAATACGGAAGCAATGTTTTCAATGCCAAAAGATAAGAGAACAGAGGATTATATATCAGGAAGGTTTGGATGATGAGAAAATTATTTGATCAGGAATTAAAAACATTAAACGATGAACTTTTTTCAATGGGCGCGCTGGTAGAAAAATCCATAGAAAAAGCTATAAACGCACTTATTAATTCCAATGTGGAAGAAGCAAAAAAAGCAATTGAAGAAGATGATAAAATCGACCAGGCAAAAAAGGATATTGAAAGCCTTTGTATGAAGCTTCTGCTTACACAACAGCCTGTGGCAAGTGACCTGCGTCATATATCATCAGCACTTAAAATGGTTACAGACCTTGAAAGAATCGGCGACCATGCGGCAGATATTTCAGAGATAACAATTCTTTTATCCCGGATGGAATATACTTCTGACCTTGACATTCTGAAATGTATGGCAGTAAAGACAACGGAAATGGTAATAAGAAGTCTTGAAGCATTTTCAGAAGGCAATGTGGAGAAAGCCAAAGAAGTTATTGACGATGATGACATTGTAGATGAACTTTTTCTTAATGTAAAAGATAATGTAATTTCTATTATAAGCAGCAATCCTAACAAGGGTGGAGAAGCTACAGACCTGCTGATGATTGGAAAATATTTTGAAAGAATCGGCGACCATGCAACCAATATTGCGGAGTGGGCAATTTACTCCGTACAGGGTGATATTAACGTAGTCCAATAATTTTACATAAATTTTACATAGCCTCAAAGCAAATTTTACATAGTAATGATAAAAAGAAATTAAGAAAATAAAAAGAGGTTATGTAAAATGAGTTTTTTTGATGCGTTGACAATGTTAGGAGGACTTGCGCTTTTCCTTTTTGGTATGAATTCCTTGGGAGACGGGCTTGCCAAATTATCCGGAGGAAAGTTAGAAAACATACTTGAAAGACTTACAGCCAATAAGATAAAGGCCGTGCTTCTCGGTGCCGGTGTAACAGCCGTAATCCAGAGTTCGTCGGCAACAACCGTAATGGTGGTAGGTTTTGTTAATTCCGGTATTATGAAATTAAGTCAGGCAGTCGGTGTTATTTTTGGTGCCAATATAGGTACTACGGCGACTACATGGATACTAAGCCTGTCGGGAATCAGCAGTGGTAACTTTTTTGTGCAGATGTTGAAACCATCATCTTTTTCTCCAATCCTTGCCCTTGTCGGCGTAATACTTATTTTATTCAGTAAAAAAGACAAGAAAAAAGATGTTGGTACAATTCTTATAAGTTTTGCAATTCTCATGTTCGGTATGGAGACTATGAGTGGTGCCGTAGCGGGACTTGAGAATAATCAAGGATTTATACATCTTTTTACCATGTTTAAAAATCCTATACTTGGACTTATCGCAGGTGCGGTACTTACGGCTGCAATCCAGAGCTCATCTGCATCAATCGGTATTTTACAGGCATTGTGTTCAACAGGTGCGATTACATTCAGCAGTGCACTGCCTATCATATTGGGACAGAACATAGGTACATGTGTAACAGCCATAATTTCAGCAGTTGGAGCAAATAAAAATGCCAAAAGGGCTGCTTTTGTACACTTATATTTTAATCTCATAGGAACGGTTATATTTATGTGTGTTTTCTACGGAATCAATGCATTTGTACATTTTGGATTCCTTGAACAATCTGCTAACCAGCTTGGAATAGCAATTATCCATACAAGTTTTAACGTCCTTGCAACAATCGTACTTCTGCCTTTCTCTAAGGGACTTGAAAGACTTGCAAGTATTACCGTAAGGGATAAAAAAGAAACGGCTAAGCCTAAAAATTCAGAGATGAAATTATTGGATGCAAGATTTCTTGAAAGACCTGCTTTTGCAGTTGAACTGAGTAAGACAACCACAATTAATATGGCAAAAGTAGTCCGGATGTCAATTATGGAAGCAATTGAGCTTCTGGATAAATATGATGAAAAGAAAGCATCAAAGGTGGCAGAACTTGAAAAACTTGTTGATGTTTATGAAGATGAACTGGGAGATTACCTTGTTAAATTAAGTGCAAAGAGTCTTAGTGAACATGATTCAAGACTGCTTTCCAAAATGCTGCACTCAATTGGCGACTTAGAAAGAATATCAGACCATGCACTTAACATAAAAGAGGCGGCTTCAGAGATGCACGGTAAGAAAATAAAGTTCTCGGATGAAGCAAAGGCAGAATTAAATGTACTCACAGATGCAATAAGCCGTATAGTTGATCTTGCAATATTCAGTTATATAAATGATGATAAAAAAGAAGCACTCCTTGTAGAGCCGCTTGAAGAAGTTATTGATGTAGTTAATGAAAAACTTAAGAACCGTCATATAAAGCGATTAAGAAACGGACAGTGCACAATCGAACTTGGTTTTATATTATCGGATATAACCAACAATTTTGAAAGGGTTGCTGATCATTGTTCCAACATTGCGGCCTGTGAATTACAGATAGATTCGGATGAATTTGAGTCACATGACTACCTCGGAAGAATGAAAAAAGATGACGAAAACTATAAAGCAAGGTATAATGAGTTTTTAGAAGAGTACAAGCTGCCTAAGTATAAAAAGGAGGCATGATACATGAAAACACCGTTAGTATATATTGTGGAAGATGACAATAATATCAGTGAAATCGAAAGTTTTGCATTAAAGAACAGTGGATATATTACAGAAGTTTTTGAAACGGGAAAAATCTTTTTTAAACATCTTCAGAACAAAAAGCCGGACATAGTGCTCCTTGATATTATGCTTCCGGATATGGATGGACTTGAAATATTAAAAAAAATGAAAAATACTCCCGATTATAAAAAAATACCTGTAATTATGGTTACGGCCAAAACAACCGAAATAGACAAGGTAAAGGGCCTTGACCTTGGGGCAGATGATTATATATCCAAACCCTTTGGCATAATGGAACTTATTTCAAGAGTTAAAGCTCTTTTAAGAAGAACCCTTAATCTTGAAGAAGAAAAGGTACTGTCCTATGAAAGCGTTGTTATGGATGTGGAAAAAAGAGCTGTCTATGTGAACAATGATGCTGTAGAACTGACCTATAAGGAATTTGAACTTCTAAAACTTCTGCTTCAGAATTCGGGAATCGTGCTTAGAAGAGAAGTGATTATGGACAGAGTATGGGGTACCGAATTTGAAGGGGAATCAAGAACGCTTGATATGCACATCAAGACTCTGCGCCAGAAACTGGGAGATGCAGGGAATATGATCAAGACAGTTCGTAATGTCGGATATAAGATGGAATAAGAAGAAGCAGGAAAATTTTATAAAAGAAGAATCTTATAACAGAAAGAACAGGTTTTTATGGAAGAACAGAAAGATAAAAAGGATAAGAAGGTCAGGAAAGACAAACGATTATCCAGTAAGATCAACAGTCGCTTTATAGCATTGACGCTGATTGCGATATTGTGTACGATGATACTTTCGACAACGGTTTATTATGATCTGTTTAAAAAGGAGATCATGCGCGATCTGGAAAATTACACACAGACCTTGAAGAGTGCAGGATTATTTGATGATAT
>ENA-OOSI01000156-OOSI01000156.1-human-gut-metagenome-genome-assembly--contig:-NODE-156-length-21753-cov-3.685731_pt1 | contig 21753 bp, 21 predicted proteins | sample MGYA00241171_ERZ501200 | MGnify/ENA primary metagenome ERZ501200 (study PRJEB25962, sample SAMEA2042554) | human gut metagenome | biome: human gut; feature: human-associated habitat; material: faeces...
TGTATGGCTTTGTGGATTAGCCTTAACCATATTGTTTATTACGGCAGAATAACATGATTTATACAGAATACGTAAAGATACAAGATATAATTATTCATCAAGTTGGAAATAAACTTTCCATGGATGGTGTTAAGTTGTCAAGTCATGAAATAGATATGATAGACGACTTGAATGAACTGTTAGTGAAACATTTTCTAACACCTTTTAGAGAACGTCTAAATATGCAGTTTAAGTCACCTCTTCTAAATAACAGCGTATACTTATTGGTAAAAGAAATGTTTGCCAATAAAAAAAAATTTGTTCATCTTTCACAAGAACTTGCGAAACTATTGTATGAGAATAGTGTCTATTCAAAGATAATGAACGGAGAGTTCTATGTCGTCTATTTTTCTAACTGTGTTATTGATGGTCAGACTTCAGATGCTGTCGGATTGTTCAAGACAGAGCAGAAAACCCCATATCTTCGAGTGACACCAATTACTGATGGTTACACGATAGCAGAAGAACATGGATTTTGTTTAAAGCACTTTGAAAAAGCCTGTCTGGTATTTAATGTAGATGAGGTTAGTGGTTATCAAATAGCCGTAATAGACAAAACAAACAAAGTTCCCGAATCTCAATACTGGTCAGATTCATTCCTACAGGTTAAGAAGAGAAAGACCAATAGTAGCCAAACTGAAAGTCTCTTTGAAATGTGCAAGTCATTCGTGTCAAAATTGGATGATAAAGATGAAGTCGAAAAGGCCAGTATGATGAACAAGGCTTTGTCGATATTAGATGATACGGAGAAAATTATAGAATTATCAAGATTTAAAAAAGAAGTTTTTGAAAATCAAGATGTCTCTGATTCTTTTGATGAATTCCGCAGAGAAAAGCAGACTGAAAATCAATTTGAATTAGACGAAAAATTTGAGTCGGATAATTCTTCTCTAAAGAAAACTGGCTTAAAGAAGCTTACTACAATTCATCTTGATGATTGCTATGATTTAGTTATACGTAAAGCAAAAGATATAGAGAAAGGTTATGACGAAAAACGTCAGAAACATTTCTATAAATTATATTTTGACAAAGAAAATAAATGATGTTTGATATTCTCTCTTTCTTTACAGAAGATATCAAAACATACTCTGCATATAAAAATGTAATGTATGTGTTTGATGAGTCAAGAACTGATGAGTTTATTTTGAACTCATTACTGTCTTATCGTTATGCAGAGAATCAAATCAAGGAAGTGATAATTAGCCCTATTATTTAAAGAATCAAAAACAATGAAGAATATCATAGCTATTATATGGGATTTTGACAAAACTCTCATCAATGGGTATATGCAGGATCCAATCTTTCAAGATTATGATGTTGATGCCCATGAGTTTTGGACGAAGGTCAATGCTTTACCAATGAAGTATATAGAGGAGCAGCAGGTGAAGGTGAATCCAGATACCATCTATCTCAACCAATTTATCAAGTATGCTCAGTCGGGTAAGTTTGATGGATTGAATAATGCTAAGCTGAGGAGTTATGGCATGCGACAGAACTTCTATGCTGGCATACCAGAGATATTCAAGCATACGAAGGAGATGCTGAAGAATGACCCTGTATGTGAGGAGTATAATATTAAGGTAGAGCATTACATTGTGAGTACAGGCTTTGCTGAGGTGATTCGAGGTACGGAGTTGATGAATTATGTGGAGAATATCTGGGGATGTGAATTAATCGAAGATGATGAGCATAAGATTATCAATGAGATTGGTTTTACCATGGATAACTCCACTAAAACAAAAGCAATCTTTGAGATTAACAAGGGTGTAAACAAGGAGAAGGATATTACTGTAAATTCTAAGCTTTCGGATGAGTTGCGCCGTGTTGATTTCCACAATATGATATATATAGCAGATGGACCAAGCGACATTCCTGCTTTCTCTGTAGTTAAAGGAAGGGGTGGAGCTACATTTGCCATTTATCCTAAAGGAGATGAAAGGGCTTTTGCTCAAGTAGAAAAACTTCGGGAAGATGACCGAATCGACATGTTTGCCGAGGCTGATTACAGTGAAGGCACTACTGCTTATATGTGGATATGCAATAAGGTCAGAGAGTTTGCGGATAATATCAAGAAGCAAGAACAAAGTAAACGAAGTGGAAATTATTCCATTCCTACACATTTAGTATAAAAAATAGGGTGTCCATGTCAAGGCTTGGATGGCTATATCCTATCAGAGAATCTCTGTAAAGCATTCAACTCCTATTTTGGCGGTTTGAAAGATGGCAAGGGCTACAACCACAACCGCAAGGGGCGTAGCTTGTGTAAGTATTGTAAAGTTGAAGCTGTCGATTATGACAGGCTCATTCAATACTAGAAGAATTATCCTTTACTGGCGATACTGCAGGAGCCACTGCATGGTGCTTTTATTCCTATTACAATAAAGGAACATACAGAGTGAAGACCATTGATGACTTTTTTGAAGATGGTGCGGATGTGGAGGTAATAAAGAAATTCCAAGCCGTCGCTTGATAGTTAAATTTTAGAAAATTCAAACTTTATTCAAAAATACTGGTACTGCTACCCAATGATAAATAGTGGGCACGCTGTATTGGTAGTTTACAAATCTTACAAAATGAGGCTTTTAGGCATTTATATAGACCAAGCAAATACGAGGTCATTCATACGAAAGACATTGAAAGATAGCTGGTATCCTTTTTATGAAAATATCAGCTATCCTCCAACATCGGAAAATATCAAGCTTTGTTTTAAATCAGAAGTTCCTGATTTGTATGAAATCAAGAGCACGGTAAATTCCAAACTGAAGGTTTCCATGTCTTGTATTGTTGGCAAGAATGGTTCTGGCAAATCAACATTGTTGGATATCATGTTTGCCATCATCAATAATTTCGCTTCAACTCATTTGAAGCGGATGGTAAGGAGCTATGGTGTAAGATTGTATGGAGCTGTTGGTGTATATGCAAGTCTGTTCTATGAATTTGATGGAACTATCTATGAACTGAGATGCGAGGGCACTCGTACCGATTTGTACAGGGGCAATCAAGTTATTTCAGGACAAGATGATAAGTATAAAGCAATTTTACATCATCATTTCTTTTATACGATAGCTTTGAACTATAGCTTATATAGTTTCAACAAGAAAGATTATCAATGTCCCGATGATAAACGTATCAATGGTAACTGGATAGATGGACTATTCCATAAAAATGATGCCTATCTCACCCCAATGTCCTTAAATCCTTTCCGTAATAACGGTAATATAGACATCAATAAGGAGAATGGATTGGCATTGCAACGTTTGTCGGCTTTGGCTCTTTACTTCGATTCCAAAGGAAAGAATTTCATTCCTGGTTACAAGGCAGCCAAATTGAGATACAGACTTCGATCTAATTACGAAAAATCGTTGATAAGCAAGTTTGCGGCATGGAAAGAACCTTCAAATTTTGAATCTCTTTACTTTGCATTCAAGGATGCTTATGCGTCCTATGGTTTGGATAGAGTAAAGTTAGGAGACGAACTTTTCAATGATGTTGTTAGCTATATGGCTTACAAAACCCTAAAAATAGGGCTAACCTATGCGGATTACAAGCGTGAAATGACTTCGGACCGAGTAGATATGTACTTGGAGAAGATAGCAGATGACGACTCTCATATTACTTATAAGCTGAGACAGTGTAAAAGTTTTGCAGAGAATAGTATTTATGATAGAACTTCTGGAGAGCATGAAATAAAATTAGAGGATATTCATGGTAATCAGCCAATATCTTCCTATGAAAAGGCTTTCAGCTTGTTGCCTCCTCCATTTTATGACATAGATGTTGTCTTTGAGAAGTGTGATGAACAGCCAATGTATGGTTTTAGCGACGAATTTACTTTCACAAGCATGAGCAGTGGTGAACGCCAGTTGATGTATTCGCTTAGCTCCATTCTGTATCATATTCAAAATTTGGTGAGTGTAAATGATGATACTTTCCGTATCTCTTATAAGCATATCAACTTGGTGCTGGATGAAGTGGAGCTATATAGTCATCCAGAATATCAGCGCACCTTTATCGCAGATTTATTGGATAGATTGTCATGGTTAGATATCACTTATCCTATAGAATCCGTCAATATTCTCCTTGTCACCCATTCGCCATTTATACTTAGCGACATTCCCAAAAACAATATATTGTATCTGAAGAATGGAAAGACAGAAAAGGAGACAGGTGCATTTGTCAATCCTTTGGGAGCCAATGTGAACGACATTCTTCATCAAAGTTTCTTCTTGGAGAATGGTTTTATGGGCAAGCATATTCAAAACAAGATAGAGTCGCTTGTCGATTTTCTGAAGTCACAACAATATGAAAATAAAGAGTGGAACTTGGGCAAAGCTGAGAAATTCATTAGCTTGTTAGGAGATGAAGTTGTCGTAAAGCAGCTTCGAGTGCTTTTAGTTCGTAAAAGAAGACAAGACAAAACTTCATATCGCGGTTGGCTGTTAGATGAACTTGAAAGATTAGAGGAGGATAAACAATGAGAAAAATAGTTGTGACAGACGACATAAAGTTGCTTGCAAAAGAATATGCTGATGGGATGATTCAAGGCATCAACCTCGCAGCGAAGCCTTTGGATAATCTCAAAAAGCTGAAAAGTGATTTGCTGAGTAATACGACCAAGTTACATTTCACTGCAAAACAACCAAACCCAAAAGGACGTAAGAAAGCAAACTTCTCTGCCATAAAAAAGCCAGAATACGCTAAGTATATACAGGAGATAATCGACAACTATGATTCTCTTAACGATTTACTTCCTTGGCAATATCATGCAATGATTAATCAGATGGAAAACATTCTTGGGCAAGAGGCTTTGAAAGTATCAGTCACAATTGGTAAGCAAAATCCATATTCCTTTTCTGATTTGATAATAAAGGCTATGGATTATAAAGGTGTGAGAGAGAAAGTCTTTCCTGACTATGTTCGCAATAATGCGCTCGACATCAAAACCTGTGTGTATTGTAATGCGCAGTTTGCCATAACAGCAGAAACAGAACCTGCACTGACTCCAGCAATGATTAAGAAACGAGGAAAGATAAGAGGCAGAAAGCCCAATCCTCGCCCAGCAGTATTGCGAGCAAACTATGAGTTGGATCACAACATGCCAAAGAGTCTATATCCTTATCTCTGTACCAACTTTTATAATCTTCTTCCATGCTGCTCTTCCTGCAATAGACATAAGAGCGATTGCCCATTGGATTTCACCCTCTACGCTCAAGCAGGAGAAGAAATAGAACCTCTGTATTTCGAACTTCCACCAGATGATTTGGTGAACTTTCAAACAAAGCATATCTGTAAAGGATTGTGTGTAGAACTTCATGACAAATGTGGCGGAAAGCTTGCCGAAGATTTCAACAAACGATTTGCTATTAATGCTGTATATAAGGAACATTCGGAAGAAGTAAGGGAATTGCTATGGCGACATAAGATATACTCTCCTTCTGCTATACAAGCTTTGAAAGATAGTATACCAGGATTGTTTGCTGACGGCTTTGATATAGACAGGTTTGTTTTGGGAACGTATGCTGACCCAAAAGAAGTGTTCAAACGTCCGTTGACAATTATGAAACAAGATATTAAGAAACAATTGTAGATAAAATCTTGTAACAATGAGACTAAATCATTTTCAATTGAAAACTATCGTGGCTATAAAGACACAGTAACTTATGATGATTGTGTTGATATGACACTATGCATATATTTAAAACATGAAACAAGCAAATAAAAATTTTCTCACAAACATAATCCACTTGATAGTAAATATAGCTGTCGGTGTGTTATATACCCCCTACTTGGTGAAAAGTGTGGGGGTTGTCGCTTATGGCATTGTGCCATTAGCTTTAGTAATAAATCAGTATATCAATGTAATTTCCCTGTCATTGGTAAACGCACTCACTCGTTTTTATTCCATTGAATATCGTAATGGAAATCGTGAGCGTGCATCCAAATACTTTTCGACCTCCATAGTCGTTGGCGTTGTCTTCAGTGTGATACTTTATCCAATGCTACACATAGGAATTGGATATGTTGACCATTACTTTAACATTCCTGTTGAATTACTCTCTGATGCAAAATTGTTATTCAGGTTTACTGTTGCCAGTTTCTTTCTGTCAATTATTTCCAACTGCATTAACACCACGCTCTTTGCCGATAATTTGCTAGATTATGTCAATTATCTAAAAATAACAAGACAAGCATTCAAGTTTATCTTAAATATTGGATTTTTCGTTTTGTTGCAGACCAATATTCTATATATAGGTCTAGCAAATTTGGTGACAGAGTTTGTTGTTTTGTTGTTATCCATATATTTCTACAGACATACCAAACCTGTGGGAATACATTTTTGCTATTCTCTTTATAGCAAGACTTATTTAGTCACAATGCTTGGAATGGTAGTATGGGTATTACTACAAAGATTTTCTGATACTTTTCTTTATAAAATAGACTCCATACTTATGAATGTCTATTTTGGAATTAAAATGACAGGAATTATTGGTGCTGTATCAGAGTTTGGAACATATGTGACGTCTGTTACTACAATTTTGAGTTCTTTGTTTGCTCCACTCCTTCTTATACGCTATTCCAAGAAGCAATGGGCTGACTACAAACAAATGACAGTGGATGGGGCATATATTGTTGGCTTGTTTTCTGGCTTGCTTTGTGCTTTGCTTTGCGGCTCAGCACCAACACTACTAGAATTGTGGCTTGGACATGATTTCGCAAACTATGGGTTGTGGATGACAATAAAGCTGATAGTCATTCCTTATACTACAGCCGGTGCCATGTTTGCCAATGGATATCTGTATGCAAATTACAATAAACGACCTGCAATTGTCTCCTTGATGTTGGCAGTTCTTAATGTATTTGTAAATATCTGTCTGCTGCATGTATTCAGTTCTGTAATTATGTTCTTGGTGGTATGCTTAATTTTTGTTTTGATGCAAGGATTATGTATGAACATTTGGTTTTATAATCATATATATAAAAGTGGTTTTAAACCCGTCATGAGGGACACGGTAAAGTATACAATATATATGATATTGATTATGACCTTGACATATGCAACTGACAGTGTCTTTAATATCCATACACTACTGCAGCTGTTTGTTGTTTATTTAATTGTATTCATTGTCGGAATTGTTGTAATTGATTCTATATTCCTCAAACCTCGTCATAGAGAGATGCTTATAGAAATCATCCCTATATATGGGAATCTGCGCATGAAAATTACCAAATCATTAATACGTTCATGAAATTTATAGTCAATAAAATATTGCCGTTTGTAGGCTTCTTTATAGCATTTGTTGTTTGGTCGAATACAAGTGTTAGTGGATATGAATGGTATTTCATCGTGCCATTGTTGTTTTCGATATATGTGCTTCTTGATAGCGATATTTATGAGAGAGCATACAACAACATTGGCTTTGCCATTTTCTTCTTAACGGCAGTGCTTAGGTATTTGCTAACGCCACTGATTGCATCGCTTTCTGGTTATTCGACATTGTTCGGATTTTTGCCGTCTTCTCAAGAGTATCGGGAAGCTGTGGACTTGATAATTTATGAGGAAGTTGCAGTATTTGCATTGTTGTACTACCTCAAGAACAAGTACTATAGGCGGAATTTCTATCTGACAAATACGATTGAAATGTCTCAGGGAATTGGCCGAAAGCCATTGTTCGTTTTCATGTGCATGTTGGCAGTTCTTACCGTAACGGTCTTTCCCCAGATGTGTGCCAATATTCATTTTGCCGGCAATCTTTCAGATATAGATCTTTCAAAAACAATAGTTGTTGATCTCCCTTTCGCAGGAGTCTTTACTGAGATATTATCCTTGGGGAGATTGCTTGGAGTTTTGCTGGTAATAGACTATTTATGGAGGAGAAGCCAAACAACACAGTCATACAAGATGGCTATATTGGTATCTGTTGCTGTTATTATGCTCAACGCTTCCTTTGTAACCAATTTGAGCAGATTCGGAATAATAGTGCCTATTATCAGTTATACTTACCTTTTGATGAGCTTGTACAGACGGCAAAAGGGGTTGATTGTAACAACTATGTTTTCGATAGTTTTGGGTGTGGTGGTTGTCATGTCTGCGGTGAAATTCTTTTCCGAGGACAGAAATGCTTCGAATTACGAAAGCAACGACGTAAATTTTTGGGGTGACACCATGCAGATGTATTTCATGGGAGTAAAAGAAACTGCGGTAGGAGTACGTGCTGAAGATCAAGTTGATTTGGTTTACTCAGGAAATAATTTCATGCTGTTTCTGAATGATACATTCTCAAACGTTATTGGATTGAGCAATTTTACAGAATCGCGTATAAATACAGTCCATCTTTATAACTATGTGTATTTCCCGAGAGGAACTTCTGTGTCTCAGATTCCGCCTAATGTCATAAATGGTCTATATTATTTTGGTAGGTGGGCGGCACCATTGTACACGCTGTTCTTTGTGTATCTATTTGCCTTTCTTGATTATAAAGCGCAGCATTGCAAGCGTATAGTGGATAAGTTCGCTCTTCTTTATGGCGCATTATATTGCTCGCTTTGTATGATGATAAATGGTGCAATGCTATGTTCTTTTTTGGTTAATGATACGTTAATACTCTTATTGTATAGCAAACTTAATTATTTTGTTTTAAAAAAATCAAGATGAAATTATTGTTTTTAGTCGAAAGTTACTATCCCAAAACAAGTGGGGTGCCAGTCGTTGTAAGATATTTGGCAGAGGGGCTTGCCTCAAAAGGGCATGATGTTGCCGTGGCTACAACAAGTGTGGAAGGTCGGGCAGATACCGAGACCTTTAACGGCGTTCGCATCTTCAGATTCGCCATTCGTAAGACGCTACTCAAAAGATATGTTGGCGATATTGATGATTATTGTAAATTTGTCGTATCCTTTCATGCCGATGCCAATGTGTTTGAGTGCTCGGAGTGTGTCACAACAGATGTGCTGCTTCCTGTGCTCAATCAGATTCAGGGGAAAAAAATATTCCATTCACACGGATTCTATGGAATGAAAATGAAGCCATTTAAGTGGAACGTTAATTTAAAGTATTCATTGGGGAATACTTATAACTGGGTAAGGTTCAAATGGTATTATGGCCATTCTTTCAAGGAGAAAATAAAAATGTTCGATGCTGCCATTTGTTTGTCAGAAATTGACAGCAGCAAAGAGTGGTTGGAGCGTAACGCAAAGAAAGTCACAGTCCTTCAAAACGCTGTGGACGAGATCTTTTTGCAAAAGACAAAGGTTTTGGATATCGAGCCATTTGTACGCATTGATAAACCTTACGTCGTGAGTGTAGCCACATATGGCAAAGTGAAGAACCAAATAGGTATCCTTAGAGAATTTTACAAAGCAGAATCGAATTGCGCACTGGTGTTTGTCGGTCCTAAAGAAACTGAATATTATGGTTTCTTGCAAGAGGAACTGAAGAAAATTGAAGCCCAAACCAGCATAAGAAAGGAAGTGCATATTTTGAAAGGTATCCCAAGAAATCTCATTCCTGATGTTGTAGGTAATGCTGCCTTGTATCTTGTTGGAAGTTTCACTGAGGAATATTCTATCTCCTTAATTGAAGCTATGACCAAAGGCGTTCCTTTTATTAGTACAAATGTGGGAAATGCAAGAATATTGCCAGGTGGTGTTACCATCAGTAAAATGTCTGATATGCACGAGCAGATAGATGTACTTTTGCATGATAAAGCAAAGTATAGAAAGCTGTCTGATGCAGGAAAAATGTTTGTGAGTGAAAATTGCATAAGAAGTAAAGCCGTAGATTTATTAGAAAAAATAATTGTAGAATCATGAAAATAATGACTTTTCAAGCAGGATTAGGAAATCAGATTTTTCAATATGCTTATTATTCGTATTTGAAAAATCAGTTTCCAAATGAAAAAATATATGGTTTTTATCCTTCAAGAGGATTGAAAAATCATAATGGGTTGGAATTGAATAAATGGTTTGATGTAAAACTACCGCAATCAACCAAGCTTTCCAATGCGATAGCAAAGACTTTGTTTTGGACGGCAAAGATGTTCTTTAGATTGCATATTCAGCCTCCTTTCACAGATAATGATTGGTATCGTATGCCAAATGCTATTTTGTATTTGGGCTTTTGGCAAGATAAAAAATATATGCTTTCAGCAGGTTTGCCTGAGTTTAAAAAAAAATTATATTTGGGCGAAGAAAATCTGAACTATCTCAAGAAGATGGAGGAGACAGAATCTGTAGCTGTTCATGTGAGAAGAGGTGATTATACGGATCCTAAAATCCAATTTATTTATGGTAATATAGGCACTTTGGATTTTTATCATGAAGCTATTGAAATTTTTAAACAGAAATTGAATAATCCTCACTTTTTCTTCTTTTCAGATGACCCTGAATATGTGAAGACTCATTTTAAGGAAGAAAATATGGAGATTGTTTCTTGCAATTCTGGAGAAAGAAGTTTTTTTGACTTGTATTTGATGGCTCATAGTAAAAATATGATTATTCCAAACAGTACATTTAGTTGTTGGGCAGCCTATTTGAATAAAAATATTCCTTTGGTTGTATGCCCTAAGAAATGGAGAAATGATAAACCATCCCCACCTGTAACATTAGACTCATGGATAAAAATATAAATACATCATCATCCTTAATACCAGGATTAGACATTCTGAAGTTTGCCATGGCATTGTTGGTTGTGGCTATTCATGCAGAAGCTGTTAATGACATAAGTGGGATATATGAGGTAACACTACCTCTGATAAGTTGTGCGGTCCCTGTATTTTTTGTAATATCAGCTTATCTGGTATTTCGAAAAATAAGAGTAGAAAGTGTTACCCCCCCCTATCGTAGTCTTATCCATTTTACCAAAAGATTGGCTTTGCTTTATATTTTTTGGATGGTGGTTCAATTACCTTTGGTTTTGCATACTAGACATTACATGGAAATGAATTTGTTTGGTTTTATCTATAATTTCATCTTGGATATAACTTTACGCTCAACTTTTCATGGGGCATGGTTCTTGTCTGCATTGGTTGTTGGAGTTTGGATGATATACGTATCATCCAAAGTGGCAGGTGACAAAATAATATGGATAGTCCCATTCTTGTTAGCAATGTATGTATATCATGCAAATAAGTTACCTATTGAATATCAGGAAATTTGGAATTGGTATAATAATCATATAGGCAATCCTCAGAATTCATTCACAGTATCTTTATTTTGGATTTCTTTGGGTTATATAACGGCTAATCCAAAGCTAAAAGGTATTATTGCCAAATTAAAAACAGTCTATGTCTTAATGGTACTTCTTACAGCGTGGGTATTCTGCATTTGGGGAGTAGATTTAAGATTCTTGATGGTGATTTCTTTGTTTGTGGTTTCGTTTAATCTGAAAACAGAATATAAGCCAGCATATAAGATTATGCGACAGAGTAGCATCTTGATATTTATTCTTCATTTTATCTTTATTGGTATTTTTCGCTTGGCTTTACCTAATGTGGATTGTTTACAACATGGTTTAATATTATATGGTGTATTGATAGTGTTATGTCTATTGTCTTCAATTATCATATTGAAGCTGAAAGACTATAAGTATTTTTCATGGTTGAAATATTCGTATTGAAATAATGTCAGAGAAGCGTTTGGTATATTTGGATGCCTTGAAAGGCATCTTGATAATGTTGGTTATTTTGGGACATGTCATCCAATCTTCCATTTCGGATTATCAGCACAATGTTTTGTTTAGGCTGATTTATTCTTTTCATATGCCTTTGTTCTTTTTGATAAGTGGATATCTAACTTATAAGGGCAAATATGATGGAAAGTTAGTGTCTAAACGATTTGTGCAGTGCATAATTCCTTTTATATCATGGGCGTTCTTGTTGCCTATTTTAGAGACTGGAATTTGGAATTTGTCAAGAACAGCAAACATTCTGCTGTATCCAGACAATGGATTATGGTTCTTGTATAATTTGTTCTTCTATTGTGTCATGGTAAGTTTGTCAGAACGCTGGGCTTCTGTCAAGTTGAAACAGGAATATGTGTTGCTGATTATAGTTGCATTTTCTTATGTGTTGATGGCTATTCTGCATATAAAATTAAATGCTACTCAAATATGTTGGTATTTCCCATTTTTTGCCATGGGATATTATATGCGTAAATACCCAAGCTTGTGGCATAAAAGATGGCTGGCAATCAGCATTGTGGGGGGGGTATCTTTTGACAGTTCCTTTTTGGATGATGCGAGAAGAACCTCTTTTTTATCGTTGGATTAATTTGGGAACTTTGTTTTCTTATTGCTATCGGTATTTTGTGGAATTTGCCGGTGCTTATACATTCTTTGTCTTTGGTCGGATGTTTTTGAATATCAAAATACCTGTAATAAATTATATAGGTAAGAAGACTTTGGGAATTTATGCATTTCAGTTTTTAGTATTATACCATATTGCGATAGAAGGCAATTCTTATATAAACATTTTCATGACAACAGTTTTGTGTGCAATTCTTTCCTTAGTGTGTGTAGAGGTTGTGCATAGAATTAAATTTGTTCGATTATTTATTATTGGAGAAAAATGAAGAAAATAACAGTTATTACCCTTCAAAATGTGCGTAATTATGGGTCAGCATTACAGGCATTGGCTACGCAAAAAGTATTTCAAAATTTAGGGTGTGATGTTGATTTTATCAACTATAATAAACATGGTAAACTGTCTTATTTGGATAGGGCAGGTATGTTCACCAAGAATAAAGGATTAGCCGCCAAATTGGTTTACCCCGTTGTGCTGATACCTTCTTTTATAAAGGAAGACAAGGTTTTTAAGGCATTCCTAAAGAAACATCTTAATCAACAAGGGAAAGAGTATGCTTGTATGGATGATTTTAAGGATTTTCCAATTACAAGTGATGTATATTGTACTGGTAGTGATCAAACTTGGAATTCGGGATGGAACAATGGTATTCTGCCAGAACTGTTCTTGAGGTTTGTGCCAGACAACGTGAAGAAGATTTCTTATGCTGCAAGTATCGGGAAAAACAAACTTGATGATTGGGAAGTAGAAGAAACCAAGACTTTGCTTTCTCGCTATCAATATATCTCAGTGAGAGAAGCTAGTGCTAAGGATATCATTGAGAAACAATTGGGACTTCCTTCTGCTACCCATGTCTTGGATCCGACACTGCAAGTGACAAGAGATTTTTGGTTGTCTATATTGGGTAATTCGTATAAGCCAAAATATGAGAAAGGTAAGTATGTACTGATTTATCAGCTTAATACGAATCCTAAGTTTGATCAATATGCCAAAGATTTTGCTAGAAGAAAAGGTTGGAAATTGGTTAGATTCTGTGTCAGACACTATCAAGGACTACGATGTGGTAAAGCTGAATTGATTCCAAATGTAGAGGATTTCGTTGGTTTGATAGCCAATGCTGGATGCGTGATTACAGACTCTTTTCATGCTACAGCTTTTTCATGCAATATGAATGTTCCAATGATTTGTATCTATCCTAATGATTATAGCAGTAGATTGGCAAGCCTGTTGGAGCTTGTAGGACTCAAGCATCGTCATTTGACAGATTATAATGATTTCTCTTTTGTGGAGAATACTGCTGTTGATTTCTCTCAGGTAAATGAAGTCTTGGAGGGAAAGAAAAGTCGGTTATGATTATCTAATTAAAGCTTTAAGTTGATATGACGCGAAATGATATAAAGGTATCCGTTGTCCTTCCTATTTATAATGTTGGACATTATTTTGGAGATTGTATGGAATCTGTGTTAAGTCAAAGTCACCATAATATAGAGGTCATTTTGGTTGATGACGGCTCAACAGACAACTCTGGTCAGATTGCAGATGGATATGCAAGCAAAGATACACGTGTAAAAGTAGTGCATCAGATGAATGCCGGTGTGAGTAGAGCACGAAATGTAGGTATAGAAAATGCTACAGGTAAGTATGTTTGCTTTTCTGATCCAGATGACATCTTGAAAAAAGATTATGTAGAATATATGCTGTCTCTATGTGAGGACAATCAAGCGGAAGTAAGCGTATGTGCAGAAGTGTTTACTACTTTTATGCCATCTCAAAGAGTACCTAACGTTCAAGTGGTGGATGGAGAAGAGGCAGCCGCTCAAATACTCTATGGTAAAATTACTGTAGGTTGTTATAGCAAAATGTTCAGAAGAGATTTCTTGAATAATAGCAAGGTTCGTTTCTTAGAAGATGTCTATATTGGTGAAGGATTCAATTTCAATGTCTTAGCTTTTTGTTTGGCAGAACGTGTTGCTGTCAGTCAGCATAAAGTTTATTGGTATCGCTTGGATAACTCTGCAAGTGCAATGAGTAAGTTTAATATAGAAAAATGTGCGATGGGATTGAAAGCGATTGATGTCATCCGACAAAATTTGCATATAAAATCCCCAAAACTATATGAAGCTGTAGATTATGCAGATTGGAGTACTCATGGCAGTATGTACGATTGGATGGTGATGGCAAATGTCAAACGTGCATATCCTGAGATGTACAAGAAATGCAAGTCTGTAACTCATCACCTGTCAACAAAAGCGATATTCGCACCGACAACAAGAAAGATGAGGATTATGGCAATTCTAAGATTTATACATCCTTTTTTGTGGGCATCATAGAGATTCAACGTGCGCAAATTGGCAGAATGGCGTAAATCCCTTAAAATGTAGCACAAGACAGACAACAGCCGTATCGGGGGGGTAAATTAGTAGTAATCTGTTGCAGTAACAAAGTGCTGCCACAAAATAAGTTGGCAGCATGAAAAATATAACAGATTTATGTACTGGATGTCGTGCTTGTGAGCAATTGTGTAGTAAAAAGGCAATTTCCATGATAGAAAGCCCAGACGGATTCTTGACTGCAGTTATTAATCAAGACCTTTGCGTAGACTGTGGTCTTTGCAAGAAAAGATGTCCTCAAAACGCAGATGTAGAGAAGGTTTCTGCAAAGAAAGTTTTTGCAGCTCGACTTAAAGATGATAAAATCCTATATAAAAGTGCTTCTGGTGGTGCTTTTGCAGGTATAGCCAAGGCTTGGCAAGAAGAAGGAGGTGTTGTCTTTGGAGTTGCTTATGATAAAGATTGGAATGCTAAGCATATATGTGCGTCTTCTCTAGATGAATTGGAACCGATACTGAGTAGCAAGTATGTTCAAGCAGATACTTGCCAATCTTATAAAAAAGAGGTAAAGCAATATTTGAATGATGGCAAGAAAGTCTTGTTTAGTGGCACTGGATGTCAGATAGGTGGCTTGAAAGCCTTCTTGAAAAAAGACTATGCTAATCTTCTTACTGTTGATTTGATTTGTCATGGTGTGGCAAGCCCTCTTCTCTTCAAGAAATACATAGAATGGTTGGGCTCCCAAAGTGGTTCACCTATATTAGAATACGATTTTCGAGATAAGCGTAATGGTTGGGGATTAGGATACAAGTATAAGTATAAGTATAAGTCCTGCACGGTTGACCCTTACTTTTTCCGTTTTTTGGAAGGATATACTTATCGAGAGTCCTGTTTCCGATGTCATTATTGTAAACCTGAACGTGCTGGCGATATTACAATCGGTGATTATTGGGGAATAGAAAAGGAGCATCCTGCTTTCTTCAATACCAAAGGCGTTTCGTGTGTGCTTGTCAATACAGATAAAGGCGAAGAGGTATGGAATAAATATGGTGGACAGTTCTATACATTGAAAAGTACTTTTGACCAAGTAGCCAAGCATAATGGGAATTTACTCCATCCAACGGTACGTAATAATCATGTAAGAGATCATATCTATGATGGCATTCGTGAACCAGGATGGTTTTTGGAAATGTCTTTGCTGCAAGTTTTCATCCTTCTTGGAAAGCTAGAGTGAAGAATCTTGTGCCATCTTGGGTTAAATACTGGATTAAAAAGTTATAATTTTTATGAATAATCAACCTTTAATTAGTATTGTTGTTCCATGCTATAAAGTGGAGCAATATCTGCCAAAATGCATCGAAAGCATATTGGCTCAAACATATAGAAACTTAGAGATACTTCTTGTGGATGATGGTTCTCCTGATCGATGTGGGGAGATATGTGATGAATATGCCAAGAAGGATTCTCGCATCAAGGTAATCCATAAGCAGAATGGAGGTTTGGCTGATGCCAGAAATGTGGCTTTGGAAGTGATGACAGGGGAATATGTGGTATGCGTAGATAGTGATGATTATATTTCTCCTACACATATTGGAGGTCTCTTTCATCTGATAGAAAAGTATGGTGCTCAAGTGGCTGTGAACAATAGCTGCAATTTCTTTGAGGGAACGACTCCTCACCCAGCTCAAAAGAAAGAAGATGAGATAGTCTTTTCTTCAGGCTTGAAAGCTGTTGAAGCTATGTTTTATCAAGAGCTTTTTGACAATAGTGCTTGGGGCAAAATGTACAAGGTTTCCCTTTTTGATGGCGTTCGTTATCCAAAGGGATTGCTTTTTGAGGATTTGCCTACAACATATCGACTCTTGTTGAAAGCTGATAAGGTTGTCTTTAATGATGAGCAAAGCTATTTTTATTTGTTGCGCAGCAATAGCATTGAGGGTGCAGCATTTTCTCCACACAAGCTTGATAGTGGTTTGCAGCTAATGGCTATGATGGATAAGGACATAGATAAATTGAAACCGATAATAAAGAGCTATAACTGCCGTATCGTTAGTTTTGTCTTCCATCTTTTACTTCAAATGCCTGAAGGGTATGAACATCGTAAAGATTTCGAACTGAGAATCCGAAAGGTGCGTTGGAGCGTATTGATGGATAAAAAAGCGAGGAAGAAAGCTCGTATAGCTTGCTTAATGTCATTTTTGGGATTTAGGCTTGTACGGAAAATCTTTAATAAGGTGAAAACAAGATAGGAAGTATGAGAACATTTACAGCAAAAGAGAATCGCTTTATAGGGGAAATGATAGAAAGTGCATCTGTTGCAAATGCTTACATATCTATCAATATGTTTAATGATATATTCCAAACAGGGAAAGTCGCATTTGATAGTCAAGCTGCTTGTCTGTCTTTTCTTTGTGAAAATGGAGAAATTCCTAGTCATGATTATATGCTTGGAGTGTATAATAAGATATTGGAAAGAGTCATGTTGCTTCAATATTTGGAGAAAGAGGGACTTGTGTATTTGGTCCCAATGCCTTCATCAATGGGGGCGCTCCATCAATTAGGAGGTATACAAAAATATTCACAAAGAGTTCAATTTCCTGTTAATCCTTCTATTTCAAGCTATCTTAATCGTCTTATGAATGAACCACTATATGTGGGTGAAACATTAAAGGCTTATGTGGCAAATGGTTTTAGGACGCTTGATAAAATGGCATTAGATGAGGCGATGAAACATACAAAGATTGCTCGTTGGTCAATGGTTGTTGCTATCGTCGCTCTGTTCATTTCCATTTTGCTCTCTCGCTGTGATAATGTAACCTCTTCTGGCAATGTCAGTACATCAGGCGATCAGCATTCTGGTGATTCTTATAATATTGATAGCTCAAAGACTAATTTGACAATACCTTTGGTTGGTATTATGGGAATCATGAAGAATTCCATAGAGCCAAAGTTGGAGGCGACGATGAATAATACAGCCGAAATCAAGGCAAAACTTTGTGATACGCTAAATGTGAAGATGCAGAAAAACTCAAACAGAATCTCTAACTCTGTGCATAATAATATCTCTAACAGTCAATATAATAATGTAGTGAACAACAATCACTATCGACATCCAGTAAAGCATCTGATAAAAGTTCCAACAAAGGCAACTAAAAGTTGCATGAAAATGGTAAGGGTGAATACTTGTAAGGATACTGTTGTGGCAAAAGATAGGGTGAATACAAGATTATAAATTAATGATTAATTGATAGCTAATTTTGATGAGTATCATATATCTTATTTTAGACAAAGCATTATCATCTTATTATGACGCTATGGAAGAACAAATATCTATTATAGTACCAATAATTGTGGCGTTGCTTACTGGTGGTTTCATTATCCTCTTTTTAGAAAATCAGCATGTAGGGTCTAATGTAATCGAAAGGTATCATTTTATTATGCAACCTTTTATGCATAGGTTGAGTAACTATTTTAAGTTTTTATCTTCAGCTAAAGTTTATTTTTCTATCAAAAAGGGAACAAAAAAAGATGAAGCTGAATATGTCTTTGCCTTTAAGGATTTAATGGATAAACTTAGTCATTTGGCTCATCCCTGTATAATGTCGGGGCAAGATTATCCTATATCTCATTTCTCAGCGTCACAAATTGATAGTATTTGTAATGACATTAATAATGTTTGGTACTATTGGGATGACAAACAGAATTATATGAGAGATTACTGTACATATAATACAGGTAAAGCTGAATTACATGGAAAGATGGCTCGAGAATATCTTAGTGAGGTATTTCCACGCAAATACGACAATATAGATTTCTCTATAAGTTTACTTTCTGATGTATCTGGAGAATTTTATACGAAAGTATATGAGCCAATTCAGAATATACCTTTTGAATACGAAAAATGGAATAAAGAAGAATTAAATTTTAAAAGATGGACTATTTTCACTATTAGTTTCTGTTTGTTTACATTAGTAATAATTCTTCTTTTGAGATATTTTACACCTTTGTGTATTATGAATATTCTAACATTATTGAATATTGCTTTGTTTGCAAGTTGTTTATACAAGTTTTCAAAGTTGGAATCATTATCAAGAAAATTATTTAGATGAATGGCATGAAAATATTACATGTAGGTCAAATGATTGGTGGTTTGGATATATATATCCGAAACTCTATCATATATAATAAGGTGGAAGGTAATGAGTATATCATTGCCTGTGGCAAGGAGGATAAGCATCAGCCTGTTATCAGAAATGGTGTTGAGGTGAAGGAATATCCTATATCATTGTTCCGCTCGCTCAATCCAGTGAATGATTTGAAGGCTTTGATAGAAGTTGTCATGATTATTAGGAAGGAGAATCCGGATGTGATTCATTGCCATAGTGCTAAGGGTGGTATCATCGGAAGAACTGCGGGATGGATTACAGGTGTGAAGACATTCTATACGCCTCATGCTTTTTCTTATCTCTGTACTCCCTCGAAGCTGAAACGATGGGTGTTTATGACTATAGAACGATTGACTCGTTTCAAGACATACGTATTAGCTTGTTCGGAGTCCGAACAGGAAATGGCAATCAAGGAGGTTGGTTATTCTAAAGAGCATGCCTTGGTTTGGCACAATGCCGTGCCTGATTCATCTCTCGAAAGGGGAAAGAAGGTTGAAATATCTGAGCCTTATGCTTGTTATATCGGGCGACCATGCTACCAGAAGAATCCTTTGTTTTTGCTTGATGTCATCAAGAAGGTAAAGGATAGAGGATGCAATCTCAAATTTATCTTGCTTGGTGTTGGCTATCATTCTCCAGAATTAGATGCAATGAAAGCCAAAATGCATGAGTTAGGATTGGAAGATTCCATTCGTCTGGAACCTTGGATAAATCATGCAGACTGCCAAGAGTTTGTGCGTAAGTCGCTGTTCTATATATCTACAGCTCTTTATGAAGGTTTGCCTTTGGCAATCATTGAAGCTATGGCGAATGGTAAGGCGATTATAGCCAGTGATGTAGTTGGAAATAAGGATTGCGTAAGAAATGGCGAGAATGGTTATCTTCTACCTTTGGATGCAGATGCCTATGCTAATAAGATTATCCAACTCGTAAATGACAAAGAATTGAGAACATCTATGGAGAAGAATTCCAGAGCTTTATTCCTGGAAGAATTCTTCATAGAAAATAGAATTAAATACTTGCAAAATCAATATAATATGGTTTATAATCTGAGATATGGGGGCCAAATCTTGTCCTTCTAAAGACTAACATTGATAATGTAATTCTGGTATCTATCGGTTATGACGCTACCCTTCATCATGAAGAAAGGAGGGTGGCAGCATGAAGATACTTCATATCGCAGAATGCGCAGGTGGTGTAGAGCGTTATCTCCAGATGCTCCTGCCACGATTGGAGAAAAAGGGAATAAAGCAGTATTTCATCTGTTCTCGAAGTTATGATGAAAGTTTGTATAGCAAGATTGTGGATGGTGTGATGCAAATGGATCTTACACAATCTTTCTCACCTTTGAAGGTGATAGCCAAAGTTAGAGCTATTCGCCAGGAAATCAAAAAGGTTAATCCTGACATCTTGTATTGCCATAGCAGTTTTGCAGGTGGTTTAGGGCGTATGGCTGCCATTGGCTTGCATTGTAAGGTGGTTTACAACCCTCATGGTTGGGCTTTTAACATCAAGTAAAAGGAGGTTGCTATGAAACTGAAAAGTATGATATATCTGTGCTTGGAGAAAATCTTATCTCCTTGCACGGACAAGATAGTTTGTATCTCTAAGGCAGAGAAGGCTTCGGCTAAACGTGAGAACATATAGCTAAGGATGATAAGCTTGCTTTGATTCCAAATGGTATCGATGTGAGTGCTGTGAGGAATGCCTCGGCAATGTCTAGAAGTGAACTTGGCTTTGCGGAAGATGCCTTTGTGGTAGGTATGATAGGAAGACTTTCTCCACAGAAGGCACCTGATGTGTTTATCCGTGCAGCCAAGTTGATACATGATGAGATTCCTAACTCTGCTTTCATCATTGTGGGAAGTGGTGAAGAAGAGGAAGAAGTCAAGGCCTTTGCCAAAGAGAATGGTTTGAATCTTATAGTGACAGGTTGGACAGATGAGCCATATAGCTATTTGAAAGTGTTTGATGTGGCGATGCTCTTGTCAAGGTGGGAAGGATTCGGCTTGGCTGTCGTTGAGTATATGGCAGCAGAGAAGAATGTCGTTGCCACAAAGATTGATGCCATCCCTACATTGGTAGATGATGGTGTTGATGGTCTGTTGGTGGAAATGGATAATCCGAAAGATGCCGCAGAAAAGGTTCTCTGGTTATATCGCCATCCGAAGGAAGCTGCAGAAATGAAATCCAAGGCTTTGAAGAAAGTGATAGAGAATTATGATATTTCAAGAGTTGTAGATCAACATGTTGAAATGTTTGAGGAACTTGCTGGTAATAAATAAAGCCTTGTGATTAAGATTAGCGGTATAATTGGAACCATCGAATTGCGCTGTACTCTCGTTTTGATTTTTTTTGAAAATAACATAGTAGCAATGTGGTTTTTAAATAATCGCTCTGCTTTTAATAACAACAAATAGAAAAAATAGTAAATGTACAACGATACCAAGTCATTATTATGGCCGGCGGCGTTGGCAGCCGCTTCTGGCCTATGTCAACCCCCGATTACCCAAAGCAGTTCATTGATGTGATGAGTGTTGGCCGTTCCCTCATACAATTGACAGTAGATAGATTGAAGCCATTCTGTCCTGTCGAAAACATGTGGGTAGTGACAAACGAGAAATACATTCGCATTGTCAAGGAGCAAATCCCTGACATGCCAGTAGATAACATATTGGCAGAGCCGGAGGCTCGCAATACCGCCCCTTGTATCGCTTATGCCTGCTGGAAGATCCAAAAGAAGCATCCTGATGCCAACATCGTGGTGACACCATCCGATGCCCTCGTCATTAATACCTCGGAATATCAGCGAGTGCTCAGCAAGGCATTGGGCTATACCTCCGATAAGAACGCTATCGTTACTATCGGTATTAAGCCAAGCCGCCCAGAAACAGGCTATGGCTATATCGCCGCAGCAGA